>Ga0209976_10002524_pt1 | contig 10406 bp, 11 predicted proteins | sample SumtaG_FD_182806 | JGI IMG/M metagenome (GOLD analysis project Ga0209976, IMG submission 182806) | Deep subsurface microbial communities from Indian Ocean to uncover new lineages of life (NeLLi) - Sumatra_00157 metaG (SPAdes) (version 2) | ecosystem: Environmental > Aquatic > Marine > Oceanic >... | reverse complement strand
TTTCTCTCTTGTTGTCAACCCTTTAATTTATCGCTACAATCAAGATTATGAAGCGCACCCTTGCTCTTGATACTATTAAGCATGTAAATAAACCTGTTCTTTTAAAAGGCTGGGTTAATTCTATTCGTAATCATGGTCAGATTACTTTCTTTGACTTGCGTGATCGTTCTGGCTTGGTTCAGGTTGTTATTGAAAATTTAAAACAAGAATTAAAACCAGAATATGTTATTTCTCTTAAAGGCAAAGTCAACAAGCGTCCTGATAAATTAATTAATAAAAAACTTCCTACAGGTATAGTTGAAATTCAAGCAGAAAAAATTGACATAATTTCCCAGTCTAAAGAATTACCTTTACCAATTGATACTGACGGTCATGATATTAATGAAGCTGTTCGCTTAAAATATCGCTATCTTGATTTACGCCGTCCCCGGATGAATTACAACATTAAAGTTCGTGCTCAGACAGTCAAGCATATTCGTGATTTTTTAACTGCTAAAGATTTTATGGAAATTGAAACACCAATTTTAACTAAAACTACTCCTGAGGGAGCTCGGGATTTTCTGGTTCCTTCTCGTCTTCAGCCCGGCAAATTCTATGCCTTGCCTCAAAGTCCTCAGCAATACAAGCAGTTATTAATGGTGGCTGGTTTTGAAAGATATTTTCAGATTGCTCGTTGTTTCCGAGATGAAGATCCACGGGCAGATCGGGCTTATGGCGAATTTACCCAGTTAGATTTAGAAATATCTTTTACTGATCAGGAGGAAATTCTTCAATTATCTGAAGAGCTCTATACTTCCATGGCTAAAAAGCTCTTTCCTCATAAAAAAATTACTCAATCTCCTTGGCCCAGACTTTCTCATAAAGAGGCTATGAATAAATATGGTTCAGACAAGCCCGATTTGCGTAAAAATAAAAAAGACAATAATGAATTAGCTTTTGCTTGGGTAATTGACTTTCCTCTTTTTATTGAACAATCAGAGGAAGACTTTTTCCATGGTTCAGGCAAAGCTAAATTTGCTCCTTCTCACCATATGTTTACTGCTCCTCATCCTGATGATATTAAATTATTAGATAAAACTCCTTTAAAAGTTCGCGGTCTTCAGCATGATATGGTTTTAAATGGTTATGAAATTGGCGGCGGCAGTATTCGTATTCATCAGCCGGAAATTCAGGAAAAAGTTTTTGATTTAATTGGTTTTTCCAAACAACAGAAAAAACAATTTGCTCACATGCTGACCGCTTTTAAATATGGCGTTCCTCCTCATGGCGGTATTGCTCCGGGAATTGATAGATTTGTCATGGTTGCTTTAGGAGAAACCAGCATTCGTGAAGTCATGGCTTTTCCTACTACTGCTTCCGGCAAAATTGCTGTTATGGATGCTCCGTCTGAACCTGAATTAGCCCAACTGCAGGAACTTCATCTTAAGGTTGCTGATAAATGATTAATAGAAAACAACTTTTGGCTTTTCTCCAGTTTATTAAAGCCAACAAAAAGCTGAAAATTAATTCCATCTTAGCTCTTTCATTTCTTGCTTTTATTCCTGCCAAAAATTACTATTACCAGCTTAATTTTCCTGCTTCAGCTCTTCCTATAATTCGTTCTGCTAATCAACAATTATTGCCCCCATCTGACTATCCTGTTAATACTACCAAAATCCCTGCTCCTAATCTCACTGCCCGTTCTATATTAGTCATTGATGTTCACTCTAAAGCCATTCTTTATCAGAAAAATCCTGATTTAAAACTTTTGCCTGCCTCTATTACTAAAGTAGTTACTGCTTTAGTTTCTCTGGATCATTACCCTTTGGATAAAGTTTTAACTATTAATAATCTTAATGATATTGGTCAAATTATGGAATTGGAATTAGAAGAGAAAATTACTGTTGAAAATCTTCTTTATGGCCTTTTAGTTCAATCAGCTAATGATGCCGCCTATGCTTTAGCTGATAATTATCCTAATGGCCAAACAGCTTTTATTGAACAGATGAATCAGTTAGTTAAAGATTTAGGCTTACATGATACTCAATTCACTAACCCTTCAGGCTTAGATGACTTTGGTCATTACACTACTGTTCATGATCTTGCAAACATCTCTGCTTATGCTGCTTCTAATCCGGTTTTTTCTAAAATGGTGGCTACCAAAAACATTACTGTTACTGATGTTGACAATACTATTATCCATGAGCTGGAATCTATTAATCAGTTATTAGGAGAAGTTCCCGGTTTAGTTGGCCTTAAAACCGGCTGGACAGAATTAGCCGGAGAATGTTTAGTTACTCTTACTAAAAGAAATAATCATCAGATTATTACCGTAGTTTTAGATAGTCAGGATAGATTTTCTGAAAGTCAGCAGTTAATTAATTGGGCTTTTAATAATCATAAATGGCAAAAGGTTCTTCCAGCCATTCATCAGTAATCGCCTGCACATATCCATAAAAATCATTATCTCCTTCAAAAACAATAATCGGCATTAAAAAATCTTGAGGTGTATTGCTGTCATAATATCCCAGATAAATTTCTCTAATAGTAATTATTCCATCCGGATTATCGCCTGTACTGGCAATATATCCTTGCCTTGTTTGTAGCTCTCTCCATGCTTTATTAGCTAACTTAATTGGATAAGTAGCTGTTTGTTCAACATCTACTGGAAAATAGTTGTATTCAATTAAAACTGTTTTTTTCTGTGCTTCTCTTGATCCTGAAAAAATCATTCGTATCACTCCTTTTTCAGGATCAGTCGGCAAAACCGGTTTTTCTTCAATATCAGGCCGATACATATTCAGTTCTACAAAATCTGCTTCCGATAAACTCACTGCTTCTACATATTGCCCTCCGGAAAAAGTTAAATAACTAACTTCAATTCTTGCTCTTTTCAGTTCATCAGTTAATAAACCGGCTTGACGCAGAAAATTTTTTCCTTCTATTACTGCTTGTTCTTTTCCGGGTAATTGTTTATCTGTTAAAGTGGTTGGGTCAGCCTGCCAATTTCTTTGCAGCACAAATGATCCGTTAATAATATCCATTTCTAAAATACTTGGCAAAAATTCATCATTTTCCCAGCGGAACCGTCTTTCTGTAATTTCTTTTGCTTCGCCTTTAAATCTCATTTTTCCTGCTATTGCTTTTGCTTCATCTAAAGCTAAAAAATTAGACCTAAAAGTAGGCATTAAATATATTGCCGCTCTGTCGCCTAAATTTGGTGTTCCTCCGGTAGGAGTTTCCAGTCTTAAAGTTAATTCAGGATGAGTTTTTTGCGGAAAAACAATTGTTGGCAGTTTGCCAAAAGCCACTGTTGGCGGCGCCGGCGTCGGAGGTTTTACTTTTTTCAAATATGTATCCCAAAGAGTAAATCCCAATTTAGCCACCATCATTACTACAATTGCAATTCCTCCGAATTTTATTGTTTGTCTCGCCCGATTGCTTATTTCTGTTAAACTAGCCATATTTTGAGTATATCTGTTTTCTCTGTTACAATTCAAGATATGGTTAGAGTTCGCTTTGCTCCCAGCCCCACTGGCATTCCTCATATAGGCAATACTCGCACCGCTCTTTATAACTATCTTTTTGCTAAGCATAATAAAGGCAAGTTTATTATTCGTATTGAAGACACAGATAGACAGCGATTAGTTCCTGAAAGCCTTGATAAAATTTTACAGATTTTAGAATTTGTTGGCATTAAATGGGATGAAGGTCCTGGAAAAAATGGCCCTTATGCTCCATATGTTCAATCAAAGCGTTTGAAAATATATCAAGACCACGCCCATGATTTAGTAAAAAAAGACCATGCTTATTATTGCTTCTGCACTCCAGCTCAATTACAAACAATGCGCAAAAACCAGCAAAAACAAAATCTTCCTTCAAAATACAATCGTAATTGTTTAAAGCTTTCTCAATCAGACATTAAAGAAAAATTAAATAAAAAAACACCATTTGTTATCAGATTAAAAACACCTCAATCAGGCATTACTCAATGGCAGGATTTAATTCAAGGAAAAATCAGCTTTGACAACAAAAACATTGACGACCAAATTCTTCTCAAGTCCGACGGTTATCCCACCTATCACTTAGCAGTAGTAATAGATGATTATTTAATGAAAATCAGCCATATTTTAAGAGGCCCTGAATGGATTTCTTCTACCCCCAAACATATTCTTCTTTACCAGTCTTTTGGTTGGGATATTCCTAAAATCGGCCACTTCTCTTTAATTCTTGGCCCGGATAAGAAAAAGCTCTCCAAACGCCATGGAGCTAAAAGCGCTCTTGATTATCAAGATGAAGGATATTTACCGGAAGCACTTATAGCATTCATGGCCTATCTTGGTTGGTCTTATCAGGATAATTCTCAAATTCTATCAATGGATAAGATGATTAAGCTTTTCCAGCTTAAAAATGTTCAAAAATCAAATCCTATCTTCGATCAACAAAAACTTGACTATTTTAACGCCAAATATATTCGCTCTTTATCTATTTCCCAATTACTTCAATTAATTAAACCATATTTAAAATTCAAAATAGGGGAGGATAAGCTTAAAAAAATACTCCCTTTAATTCAGGAAAGATTAATAAAACTCACAGATGTTAATTATTTAACTGAATATTTTGTTAAAGATATAACCACTGATGTTCAATTAATTAAACAGCAAAGTAAAAAACCTCCATCAGAAATTAAGTCGGTTCTAAACCAAATTCATTCTGCTTATTCTGCCATCTCTGATTCACATTGGCAAGCAGACAGACTTGATCAAATAGGCCATCAATTACTGAAAAAAACCAACTGGAAACCCAGAGAGCTATTTATGACTATTAGAGTAGTTGTTACTGGTAGATCTGCCACTCCTCCTTTATTTGACACCATGGCTGTTCTGGGCAAATCCCTTGTTCTTAAAAGGATTAAACATGCCCAAAAAAATATTTAACATGCCCCAAAAAAAAGATACTCAGACCGCCAAACAATTATTAGCCGGAGCTGGTTTAGCCGGCACTTTACTTTTATCTTCAGGCAGTCAGGCAACTAAGGCTTTAACTGACAAGCCTCCTGAACTTCGTCGGCCTTATGGCCTTGTTTCCAGTAAAGAACTTAAACAACTTTTAGCTAAAGCTTTGGAAAAAATTCTGCCTAAAACTTCTCGCTTATTAAAACAAGAAGAAGAAAATCAGCTGTCTGAGACAATTTATCAAACCTTAGGTATTAAGGCTAAAGCAGAATTTGAAGGTAATCGTCTTAATCATCAATTTGGCATGATGGGTTTAGAACAGCATTTGAAAAGATATCCGGGCGACAATCTTCAGGATAGAACTTTTGCCAAAGCTGGCATGGCTCCCGGCAAAGGTGCTTGGGGATATTTTGCTCCCAGTAAAAACATGCTTACAGCAGAAAAGGCACAAATGGAAAAATATTATGTTGCTGTTCAAACTCTTTATTTAAAAGACTGGGGAATTCGCACTAAAGAATTAAGAGATTGGTATAAATACAGAAAAATTGTAGTTATTAATCCTCAAACAGGATCTGCTGTTGTGGCTGTTGTTGCTGATGCTGGTCCGGCTCAATGGACTGGTAAACAATTTGGTGGCTCTCCTCAGCTAATGCATGATCTTGATTTTTATCCTAAGCGCGCTAAAGGCAAAGTCATTCTTTTATTTGTTGATGATCCAAGCAATAATATTCCTTTAGGTCCAATAAAACACCCTCTTAATCTAAAAAAACTCCAACAAGCCTAAAAGTAAACAACTTTTGCTTTATCTTTAATTTCTTTCATCCAGGTTTGTATAGATTCAGTCAATTTTTGCTGTTTTAACTGCTCTTTAATTCCACCTCTTGTTTCTTCATCAATAGGACTTGCTCCTAAATATTCCACATTTTCAGCTATATATTCATTTACTTCTTCTTCTGTAATTTCAGAGCCATCTTGGGTAACCATTTTTTCCATTAATTTTTGCAATTCAATTTCTTCTTCTAAATCTTTTTTGTTTAATCCCTGCGCTTCCATCATTGCATCCATATTTTCTCCCAAGCTCTCTTCAATTTTCTTCATCTCTTCTGCAACTTCTTCTTTAGTTACTTTTATTCCTTGTTTTTTTGCTTCCTGGGCAATAAGTTTTTTAGTTATCATCATCTCTATTACTTGTTTTCCGCCTTGTTTTTCTAATTCCTTAACTACTTTATATCTCCACACTGGACTGCCATTAACAGTCGCAGACACAAATTTATTTTTAAAATAAAAGCCAGAAAATCCTGCTATCACCACCACTAAAAACAGAATTAAATTCTTAGCAGGGAGTTTACTTTTATAGTCAAGCAGCTTTTTTAATAAAGGATTTTTTGGTTTTTTCTTTGCCATTGCTAAACTATATCAAATTAAAAATATTTTTCAATTGATATTTACTTCACAGCTTTCTTCTTCTTTTTTAATTTCTGCAGTACCTGTTGAACAAAGCCCTTTTTTACATTGCGGACAGGGTTCTTTTCCTTCAGCAATTAAATCATCACACGCACAGGTTCCCGGAGTAAAATTATTCCATTTATTGGCTTCCATATAGCACATAGTGCATGGCGGCTCAATACAACATCTATATTCTCCCTCATCTTTTGCTTTTCTGATAGCTAGACTTCTTTCCTCAGTAATATGCTGCAACATTTCTTTTTTGCTTAAATTTTTAAACACAGGATATTGATTTTTCATTAATTTAAAACCAACACCTGTTCCCATCAACAACAACAATAAACATATTAATATTTTATTTTTCATAATTCATATATTAGCATTTTGCTACTTGTAAAATCCACTTTAATCAATTAAAACTTAAAGTATCATGCCAAGACCTAGACATCCGGAATATCAGTATCTTGATTTACTAGCCGATGCTCTTAAAAATGGAGCCAAAAAAATCAGCCACTCTACTGGCGTTGGCTTAAGATCTGTTTTTGGTCGACAAATGCGTTTTGATTTATCCAAAGGCTTTCCTCTTTTAACTACCAAAAAAACTTTTCTTCGCGGCATTATTCATGAACTTATCTGGTTTCTTTCCGGCAGCTCTAATATTAAATATTTAGTTGATAATAATGTTCATATTTGGGATGACTGGGCTTACAAGCCTTATAAAAAACTCATGGAGCAAAACAAAATCAAAAAACTTACCCTAGAAGAGTTTATTGATAAAACTAAGAATAATAAGCAGTTTATATCTAAATGGGGAGAGCTTGGACCTGTTTATGGTGTTCAATGGAGAAGATGGCCTACTGGTGATGGTCGGCAAATAGATCAACTTCAATGGGTGATTGATAAAATCAAAGATTATCCTCAAAAAAAACACTACATTGTTTCTGCTTGGAACTCTGCCTATATTTACGAAATGGCTAAAACTAGAGAACAATCTATGATCATTGCTCCTTGCCATACATTTTTCCATATCAACATTACTGGAAAAAAACTTTCTCTTCAGCTTTATCAGCGCTCAGCTGATCTTTTCTTAGGTGTTCCTTTTAATATTGCTTCCTATGCTTTATTAACCATGATTTTAGCTCAAGTCACTGGATATGAAGCCGGTGAATTTGTTCATACTTTTGGTGATGCTCATATTTATGCCAATCATTTTGCTCAGGTTAAAGCTCAGCTTAAAAGAAAACCCAGAAAGTTGCCTACCATGAAAATTAATCCTAAAATAACCAATATTGATAAATTTAAGTATGAAGATTTTCAAATTCAAAACTATAATCCTTATCCGCCAATTAAAGCTAAAATTACTGTTGTTGGCGGTTTTTAATGAATAAACCTAAAATTTCCCTTATCGCTGCTATTGATAGAAAAAGAGGTCTTGGTAAAAACAATCAGCTTTTATTCAAAATTCCCCAAGATTTGCAAAATTTTAAAAGACTTACTTTAAATCACCCTGTAATCATGGGTAGAAAAACCTATCAGTCTATGGGCAGACCATTACCTAATCGCACCAACATCATCATCACTCGCAACAAAAAATATGACACCCCGGGGTGTCATATTGTCTATTCTCTTGAAGAAGCCATTAAACTTGCCCAGTCTCTTGATAGCCAAGAGATTTTTATTATTGGTGGTGGCCAGATTTATGATCAAACCATTAATTTAGCTGATAAACTTTATCTCACTCTAGTCAAAGGTCTTTATCCGGCTGATACCTTTTTTCCGGATTATTCTGCTTTTTCAAAAGTCCTCTCTAAAAGAAAAGGTCAAGATTTAAAATATTCTTACACTTTTCTTGAACTAGAAAAACCCTAATATGTTTACTAAAAAACTACCTGTTGTTTCTATAACCAAAGACAAACTTGAAGAAGCTGTTGAGCCTCAAACTAAAGAATCTACTCCTTTAGCTGATTTACCTAAGAAAAAGCCTTTAATCAAAAAAAGCTACATTATCATCTTTCTTATTATTTTAGCCATCTCTGCTCTTATATTCGGCGCTATCACTGTTTCTAATAATGCTTTAAATAAAAAACCCTTGCCTTCGCCAACGCCTTTATCCAGCCCTGTTGTTATTGATTCTCTTGCTTCACCCAGTCCTACAGCTTCTCCCTCAGCTGAGCCAGCCATTGTTTTAACTGATTACAAAATTCAGATATTAAATGGCTCTGGCGGTAAAAATGTTGCTTCAGCTGTTAAAGATATTCTTACAGAGGAAGGTTTCACAGGTATTGATACAGACAATGCTGCTTCTTTTGACTATACTGCCACTGAAATTAGCTTAAAACCTGATACTTCTGAACAGCTTTTTCAAACAATTGATCAAGCGCTTAATAGTGCTTATGAAGTTACCCGTTCAGCTGAATTATTAACACAGGATTCAGATTATGATGTAGTTATCATCGTCGGAACTAAAAAATAAATACTCGTCCCGATTTAATCGGGATTAACTGCTGAATTTTCCTGCTACCCAGCCTGTACTAAAAGCCTTTTGTAAATTAAATCCGCCTGTTGGTCCAACTAATCCAATAATTTCTCCTGCAAAAAATAAATTAGCAACAATTTTTGATTCCATTGACTTTGAATCAACATCTTTAATATTTATTCCACCCTTAGTTACAATCGCTGTTTTTAATGGAGCTGTTTTATTAATCTGAAAACTAAACTTTTTTAGAAAATCAATTAGCTCTTCAATCTGTTCCTTACTTAATAAATGATTTTTTACATGCTTATCAATCTTAGTTATATTCACAGCATAGGGGATCAATAATCTGGGTAATAAAGTTTTTAATAAACTTTGATATTCCTTTTTAGGTGCTTGTTCAATTTCTCTATAAACTCTTTTTTTCAAAGTAATTCTGTCCAAACGCGGTTTTAAATCAATTTCTGCTCTAACTTTCTTTTTATTACTCAACTTTTTATCAACTTTTTCCGATAATCTTAAAACAATTGGTCCGGAAATTCCCTTATGAGTAAACAACATTTCTCCAAATGCTTTGGCCAGCACTTTATCATCTGTTAAAAAACTTAGATTAACATTTTTCAAAGACAATCCTGCCAGTTTTTTTATATCATTATCAAACACTAATAAACCCACTAAAGCTGGACTAGGTTTAATAATTTTATGCCCTAATGATTTAGCCAGCCTATATCCATCTCCGCTTGATCCGGTTATTGGATATGATTTTCCTCCTGTAGCAATAATTACTTTTTTTCCTAAAATAACTTTTGCATTAGTAATAACTGTAAATAGATTTTTCTCCTTTACCACTTTTGCCACTCTAGAATTAAAATATATTTTTACCTTCTTCTTTTTTAATTCATTTTCCAAACAATTTAAAATATCAGTCGCTTTATTACTCTCCGGAAAAACTCTTTGACCTCTTTCTGTTTTTAATTTAACTCCTCTTTTTTCAAAAAAGCTCATCAGATTTTTATTAGAAAATCTGCTTAAAGCTCCATATAGAAATTTTCCATTTTTTCCAAAAGCATCAATAATTTCTGCTGTTTCTTTTGCAGTAGTTAGATTACATCTACCCTTTCCTGTTAACAGCATTTTTTTTCCTAAAGAGCTGTTTTTCTCCACAATACACACATGGTTCCAATTCTTTTTAGCTGAAATTCCTGCCATCATTCCTGCTGGGCCACCGCCGATAATAACTACATCAAATATTTTATTCATAGTCTTATTGTACATAGAAATTAATAAAAATTTACATTAGAATGAAGACATATGAAAAATAAAATATTATTGCTTTTATTATCAATCTTCATGTTTTCCGGTTGCTCGCTGCTTCCTTCTCAGGAAAACACTCCAGAACCATCTCCTGTATTAAATCAGCAATTGCCTCCATCTCCGGTTGCATCTCCATCACCTGTTTCTTTATTAACAGAAGAACAAGCTCGTTCAATTGCTGAAACCAGTGATTGTGTTACTAATGGAACACTAAAGGATAATGCCATGTATAACGATAG
>Ga0209976_10002523_pt1 | contig 10409 bp, 8 predicted proteins | sample SumtaG_FD_182806 | JGI IMG/M metagenome (GOLD analysis project Ga0209976, IMG submission 182806) | Deep subsurface microbial communities from Indian Ocean to uncover new lineages of life (NeLLi) - Sumatra_00157 metaG (SPAdes) (version 2) | ecosystem: Environmental > Aquatic > Marine > Oceanic >... | reverse complement strand
GTTAATACCAATCTTAAAATATCCCAAACATACACACCTATTAAACCATCAGTAGGAATAATTTTTATCGGGAAAAATAAGAAATACCAGAAATAAAGATAATAAGGAGGCCAAACGGATATTGGTACGTCATCATAAAAATTAACTATACCATTGTTCATACCTTCTAACAATATTTTAAAATCAATATCCTTCGTTTCTTTTATCCAAGGTAAGATATCAAAAAAGTATAGGAATATCCTCAAAATGATAAAGAAGATCGTAATTATTGCTAAAAGATAAATAATATATTTCTGAATCGGAATTTCCTTTTCATCACTCATAGCAATATAGCAACTTCTTGAGTTTCGTTCTATTAAAATTACTTTGATATATTAAAGCAGATTTAAAAGCCTTACTTATGGAGAATTATAAGATTATTTCTAAACTTAAATTTATTTAAACCTTAATAGAGTAGTATTTTAAATTTGATGGTAATGGGAATTATATTAACTTAATTGAATTTTAAATTCTTAAGAATAAATTGTAGAAAGATTGGTATTAAGTTGACCGAGAGGAAAATTAGAAAGATAATAGAGGCTGAAAAAATAGCCGCTGGAGAAGTAGTTGAGAGACCTGCAAACATTGTAAAAGAACTTATTGAAAATAGTATAGATGCAGGGGCAAAAGAAATTAGAGTAATAGTTAAAAAAGCGGGGAAATCTTTAATCCACGTAATTGATGACGGTGTTGGTATTTCACCGGAAGATATCGAAATAGCTTTTGAAAGGCATACGAGTAGTAAGATTAGGAGCATTGAAGATCTTGATACGCTTTCCACTTTAGGATTTAGAGGTGAAGCACTTGCTAGTATTGCAGCAGTAAGTCAAGTTGAAATTGTTTCAAGGTCAGAAGAGAATGAAAGAGGAGTGCAATTAATTATAGAGGGAGGAAAGGTAAAAGAGAAAAATGAAGTATCTTGCCAAGTCGGAACAAATATCAAAGTTAAAAATATCTTCTACAACATCCCCGCAAGACAGAAATTTCTTAAAAAAGATTCGACTGAACTTAGTCATATTACAGATTTTATCCAACGATACTCATTAGCATTCCCAGAACTTCATTTCATTTATCGCCATAATGATTTAGATATTCTGAACTGCCCTGCGAAGAATGATTTAAAAACAACAGTATTTCATATATACGGGAAGAACATCGCGAAATTTATGGAACCTTTTAATTACGTGGAAGAAGATTCTCTTATTAAAATAAAAGGGTTATTAGGACACCCACAAATCTCAAAAAAAAATAGGAATTACTCAAGTTTATTCATTAATAATCGTTACGTTATCAGCGATGTTTTGTTTAGGGCTATTAAAGAAGCATATGAAGGAACATTAATGATAAGTAAATACCCCTTTTTTGTGATATTTCTGGATTTAAATCCCTCCGTTGTTGATTTTAATGTGCATCCAAAAAAACTCCATGTTAGATTCGAAAAAGAAGATTTTCTATATAACAGAGTGTACAACATAATCCGAAGTTTTGTTGAAAGTAATTTTATTAAAAATGAAGCTAAATATATCTCCACTGAGTTAGATCCTTATATTCAAACCAATAAACAAGAACTAGCTAAAGAGGGAAAAAAATTTGATGAAATTCAAGATATCGAAGAAAACCCAAGTAAACCAGTGAAATTAATAAAAAGAGAAATAGAAAAGATTGAAGAAAGTGTCCAATTAAATTTAATGGACCAGGTTATAAAAAAGAAAGATGGTTCAGAATCCTATTTAAGAGGTAAGTATATCATTTCGAAGAATTTTCCAAAGATTCGTTTAATTTCTTCTACTGGCCAATTAAGCAATAAAACTTACATCATTTTGGAAGGTATCAATGATACTAAAGAAGAAGGAATATTTATCTTGGATCAACATGCCGCAGCAGAACGGATAACAAAAGAAAAACTCCTAAATGATTACGAATCAGTAAAAGGAAGGAAGCAAAAATTAATCCAACCACTTAATATTGATGTTTCTCCTAGTGATAGGGTATTTTTAGAGGATAACTTACAGGAGATAAAAAAGCTTGGATTTCATTTTGAGCATTTCGGTGGAAACACTTTCATTTTGAGAGAAATTCCTACTATCATGAATAAACTCCTTGATGTTAACATAATTAAGGAAATTATTAGTGATATTACAGAAATCGGAAAAGATAGAAGCTTTAAAGAGGTCAAAGAGAAAATTATTAATTATTTAGCATGCCATAGAAGCATTCGAGGAGGTGATGATCTATCACTAACCGATATAAGGAAATTATTAATGGAATTAGCGGAATGTGAAGATTCATATCATTGCGCTCACGGAAGACCAACTTTAAGATTTATTTCTTATAAAGAATTAGATAAACTTTTTAAAAGAACTGGTTAAAGAGTATTTTTTAAATTATAAACTACTTATGCTTTTGAGAAAGCAATAGCGTCAATACCTTGGATACCCTCAACTTGACCAAATAATTCCTCAAGTCTATCCGTACCACCCCATTCTTCAGGGTATCTTACGCGAACTCTCGCTTTTTCCAAACCAAAGGCAACAGGCATGATATCATAACGTTCAATAGTGCATGTATCAGGTAAAACTTTCACTAAATTCCCTACAAATTCTTCAAAATCAACATCAGTATCTTCTGGAATAATATCAATTAGCGCAATAAATTCTTTCATTTATATTGTATCCTCTAAATTGTTCTTTAGGGACCCTCAAAATCACATTTCAAGCAGCGAAAAGAATTTCCCGATTCTCTACAGCGCTCACATCTCCAAATCGTAACATCTCCGCATTGAGGACAAGGAAAGTGTACAGCGGATTCATAAGGTGTGATTGGCCTTCCGCAGCCAAAACAAATATTCTTTTTATAAGAGCTCATGAACTAATCAAAGATAACTTTAATAAACCTTGGATTTTAAAATATGTACTAACTTTAATTATTTTTGGTTTAAATACTAAAATAGACTAAGAAAGTTTTTTACGGTTATATAGTTAAAATTTATTTAAATATTATAAAAGAAAATATAAATTAAAATTTAAATTAATAAACACTCTAGTTTGCATATTAACTAAATACTTAATTTTAAATTTACGGTAAGAGAGAGTTTCGATGCCAGAAAATAAAGTTAAAAAATATTTCTCACTAATAGAAGCGTGGGCTTGGTGTGATATTTGTGAAGAGATGATTGCATTAAAATTAGATAAAGATGAGATTATTGATGGATTAAAGATGAGCATTTACTCAAAAGAATACAAACATGCTAACCCTTCTCCCGATCTAGATGATACAGATGACATTTCTGGACAGGAACATACCATTTATATCTATATTAATGAAAATTATGATATCACAGGTGTAAAATCATTTTTTGGGGAATCACCTACCACTGAAGAAATTGGTGCCGAAACCGTAGAAGCGGGAGGTGAAGTGAGAATTCCTGTTATTGTAAAAGAGGTATCCCCGATGGCGGTTCAATTAGGGATGTTAACAAAAGAACAATTTAAAGTTCTTAAAATTTGTGATGGCATGAACACCATTGAACAAGTAGCTTCGATTGCTCAAAAGAGCGAAGAAGATATTGAAAAAATGATGGATCAACTCCGAAAAAAAGGTTTAGTAAGAGTAATTAAACGAACCTAATCCCCTTGTTGTTATTGTTTTATAGATTTTATCCGAAGTTTGGTTTAAATTTAAGCTAAAATTATTTCCTTACCTTTTTCCATTCCTAAATGGAGTGCTTTAATATTCAAGTCTGGATCTCTTAACCATTCTTTGATAACTTCTTCATAATGTTCAACTTCAATAAAGGGTAATTTTCCAGTCATTATAGCGAACTAGGAGCAAATTATATAACGAGATTCAATATATTTATATTGAGTTAAATCAAAAATTGATCATTAAGAGACAAATATTTACTAGAGATAATCATATGGAGATCTTAAAAAAAGGGCTAATCGCCTTGATCGTTGGTGGTTTATTAATCAGTATTGGAATTGTTCAATTTATATATATACCTATGAACAAATCTAGATTAATTTGGAGCAATTATAGTTCTTCTAGCACAGGTAGTGATACTTTTTTCTTACCACAAACCCCAAATAACTATTTTTTTATAATTGAAGCACACCACAGTGTTTGGGGACACGATTGGACAGGATTAGATATAACTTTTTTACGTTCAGAAACAAGCACGAGCTACCCTTATGAATTTGATGTCTTTAGTGCTAGTTATATTGGATGGTATGATGATTCTGCTATTTTGAATATTCCATCTGGTGAATACTTCGTTTCTTGGAATTGTTCGGGAGTTCTAAATTACAAACTTTTGCTTTATATTGAAGGTATTTTTAATAATGGGGATTCAAATTTCTTTAATGAAGAAATGACTATGTTTGGTTCTGGAATAGGTTTGTATCTAACCTTATCTTTTGGGATACCTTGTATTATTGTTGGATTATACTTTCTAATTAAATCTCAATTCAGTAGTAATAAAGGGCGTTCGTCGAAATCAAAAAAAGGGAATGAATCTACTATTAAAGAAAAGTTAGAGAAAGAGGAGATATTAAGAAAACTAATGCTAGTAAAGGCAAAACAGGTTGTGGAACAAAAGTTAGCACAAGAGAGATTAATGAAAATTGCCACCAAATGCCCAAATTGTGGCAATATTATTTTAAACCAAAAAGAATGTGTAATATGTAAATATAAATTCGAATGAAAAAAATTAGGATAAGTATTATTTCTATTATACCAAAAGGTTTTTTAGAGGAAGGAATAAGTTTTCACAATCAGTAAAAATACAAAAAGACGATTAAACCTACCAATTAGTTTGGGGTTATTTCGCATCGATAGATACTTTTAGGGATATAAATAATCTCAGAATGGCTAATCTATCTTTTGAAAATCAGAAACGTAAAATTGCTACAATTGAGTGTTTAAAGTGCGGTAATTTAATTAGTGAATCAGAGGAAAATCATTGCATTATTTGTGGTTTCAGATATTAATAATTTTTCCATTCTAAACCAAATCTTTAGGCTAATGTAGATGAACTTTGCTTTTTTTAATAGGACTACCTTAAAAAACTCACTTCATTATAAAAATTTTTTGACCTAATCTTAAATTCTTCTATTGATTCATAAAACGGTACTCTATATGGTTTAAACTTAAAAGCGGAATTCATTCCATAACCCCCAATTCGCATCGCTTGTTTCAATGGGAATCTTAATTTTGATTTAGGTACAAAAGTTGACCCCAAAGGCAAAAAAGTTGCGATACCATTTGGAGTAAAGAGTACATTCGTTCTCAGTGTTCTTTTCTTCTCTCTTCTACCAACCCATGCATGCCAAATTAGTTTCATCCTAGTGCCATAGATAATATCCTCTTGGGAGGGAATTTGAGATATCAAGCTGGACGATCTAGCTATTGGCACAAAATATTTATCCCCGTATTTTAAGCCATCTTTTATCACTTTCATAGCGGTTATGCACAATAACTTATGATTGCCACTAGAAGAGAGAGTTAAAGCTTTTTCTATACACTCAAGAGCTTCTGGATAATGTTTGAAGCGTTCATGAACATAAGCAGTTTGAAGCCAGTATTTATTAGGATTTATTTTTAATGCTTCATAGCAACATTTAAGTGATTCCTCATATGTCCCAATAAGTTCTAACACCATACTCTTAAGCAACAAAGCTTCTGTCAATTCAGAATTTAATCCTAATACCTTATCTAGATCTACAATTATATTATCGTATTCCAGAAAGTTGTATCTTTTAAGTTTTTGTAAATAATTAAATGTTGATTTTGCTCTATTTAGCAGTGCAAGTTCAGAATTAGGATTTTTATAAAGGGCTCTATTAAAAAAACCAATAGATTGATGATATCTTTTTTCTTTAAATAACTGTAGTCCTTTGTTAATTAATTTATTAACTTTCACTTCTTTTTTATTTGATGACATAATTTATGTCTATTGAGTTTTATAAGTATTATTTATTTACTGCAGTTTTTAAAGATTGTTGAGAATATGAGAATTGAGATTTTAGAATTTCATCATTAAGAGTGTTTGGTAGTATGGTGGGTTTCTTTATAATTACTAATTCGGTTTCTTTTGAATTTTGACTTCTTCAACAATTACAAATAATTTTAGGAGATACTAATCCCTTTACGTGTAATAGTTTATGTGAAATTGTAAAAGTCTGGTTTGTTTATAAATCTATTAACAACAGGATATTAATGATCTGAAATGTTAATAATTTCCTTGCCTTTTTCAACACCTAAATGTAAGGCTTTAATATTCAAGTTGGGATCTCTTAACCATTCTTTGATAACTTCTTCATAATGATTGATTTCAATAAAGGGTAGTTTTCCAGTCATTATAGCAAAACCTAACATGATAAGATTAACTTGTTGATTGGAACATATCAATTAGTACTAATCCCCTGAAACGAGAGATCAAAGTCTCAAACAAATTAATAATAAATTTGGTTAGAAGATTTCAATCGCTATTTTTAAAAATAGTGACTCTTAATTATTTATAATGAATGAAGTCCCTTCATATAAATTGGATAACACCATAATTTTAGAAAAATTCAGCAGTCAAGGAATTAATATAATTTTTATTTATAACTATCCTATTCAATTATAAGACAAAAATTAGTAAAAAAAATTGAAATTGCTTTCAGAAAAAGATTTTAAGAGTGATAATATATCGCACTTGAATTGCATTGTGAGGAACTGAATAATGGCATACTTTAGTTATAAAAACAAAATATACAAAGGGATAAATTTTTTTGCGATAATAATTGGATTGTTCATAGTAATATTTACGATCAATACTCCAGAAACAACTTCTTCCCATCTTGACATGAATACTTTGGAAACATCAGAAATTTTTGAAGGATTTGACTGGACAAATGAATTTAGAGGACAAACTTCCACACTTGGTGAGAGTGTTGCGGAAGATACTGATGGAAATCTATATTTATTAGCTAGAGCGATAGGTGAACGAATTTTAGTTAAATATAACAGCAATGGAAATCTTATCTGGAATAAAACATTGATTAGTTTAGGAAGTTATATGGTAATCGATAGGGCAAATAACATCTATATTACTGGTACTAATAATTCTGACATTTATCTTATTAAATATGATCTGGATGGAAATATGGAGTGGATGCGTTCATGGGATAGTGGTCTTAGTGATACTGCGAGAGATATCACATTAGATCTACTTGGTAATATATATATTACTGGACAAGCAAATTATAACACTTCAGTGACGAGAAGTGGGGATCTGGTAGTGCTTAAGTATAACTCTTCAGGATACCTTCATTTAAATAAAACATTGGGAAAAAATAATCTAAAGGATGGAGCAGAATCGGTTGTAATAGACTCAAGTGGAAATATTTACTTGGCAGGATGGTTATCTGATTCAGGTTTGAAATGGGAACTTGTGAAGTTAAATACAACAGGTGATTATCAATGGGATTATACTTTTCTTTGGGGGGCTTCTGGATCTCATGTTTGTTGGGGAGTAGCCTTGGATTCCGCTGATAATGTGTATTTAACAGGATATACCTCCTTAACTGGAATGCCTTCGTCAGTAGGTTTAATAAAATTAAATTCTTCTGGCGGATATATGTGGAATAAAACATGGGACAGTGGTTTGAATGCTTTGGGTATCAGTATTGCAATTGATTCCCAAGACAATATCTTCATTGCCGGAACAACCGAAACGGGAGATCCTGATAATGATTATGATGCTCTTTTTTTGAAATATGATACGGATGGGAATCAAATTTGGAATACTACATGGGAACGTGTATTTGAATATTTTATGACAGGATATTGGTATGATAGTTTCTATAAAATCTTTGTAAGTTCTGATAATGATGTATATCTTATAGGAGCAAGTGAAATAGGGGCTAGCGATAAAAAAGCTACAATTGTAAAATTTGAAAATACGCCTCCAGGTCCACCAAGTTCGTTTAGTTTATCGACTAATACGGATACTCCTGATATAGATGGTTTATTTGATTTAATATGGTCCACTTCAGAAGGAGCGGATAATTATTCTGTCTATGCTTTTGATAATTATATAACTTCGATCAATAACAGTCTTACTATATTATCTCACCAGACTGGAAATTCTCCATATTTAATTTCTGAATTAAAGAATGGGACTTATTATTATATTGTTGTCGCTTTTAATAAATTTGGAAATATTACATCTAATTGTATATCGGTTGAAGTTAAATTATTTCCTCCGGATTCGTTCACACTCTCAACTGATGCAAATAGTCCAGATGAAGATGGTGCATTTAATTTGATTTGGACTGATTCATTGTATGCTGATAACTATTCAGTTTATACTTATAGCAAGTTTATTAGTGAGATCAACAGTAGTTTAATATTATTAGCTAGTCAAACAGCAATCTCACCTTATTTTATCTCTGAATTAACTAATGGGTCCTATTATTATATAATTATGGCACATAATAAATTTGGTGAGACTATTTCAGATAGTGTTGAAGTAGTAGTTAAATTGCAAACTTCTCCATCTAACATATCAGATAAATTACCAAGCATTTCAGGATATAAATATTGGATTGTCTTAGGAAGCCTTTGTATTGTGATAGTTCTAATTTTAAATAAAAAATCCAAATTAATCCCTTGAGCATTAAATGATTGAATTGGAGAAAGGTATATAATTAGAACGAGTGCAGACACTTCTATACTGAATAAATTTAATAAAAATTGAGGTTAATTCATACAACTAAATTTTTAAAGATAGATATATTTTTATGTGTATTGACAAAAATTTTCTATGATTTATTAATTCAATTTAAATGTCAAAAAATGTGATCAAATTGATGAAAAATAAAGCAATTAAGTTAAGTACAATTTTAATTTTAGTAACATTGTTTTCTCTAAATGTTTCAGCTTTTAGATCTACTTTTTATGAGCAAAAACAAACGCTCATAAGCTTTAAATATTCAACACCTACTCTATCAGCTCCAAACTCTTTTTACTCAGTCTGGAATACAACCAAGACAAGTTCTGGTTCCAGTAGTAGTAACCAAGTGCGTTTACCTCTGCAATCGACTGGAACTTACAATTTCTTGGTGTTATGGGGAGATGGAAATAGTGATACGATTACGAGCTGGAATCAAGCAGCCGTTACACATACTTACGCTTCAACTGGGGTGTACACCATTGATATTACAGGGACAATCGAAGGTTGGCAGTTTGATAATGGGGGAGATCGATTAAAGATAATTGAAATCCAACAATGGGGAGATTTACGATTAGGAAATTCGGGAAGCTATTTTTATGGATGTTTCAATTTAGAACTCACGGCTACCGATAATTTGAATTTATTGGGAACTACCAATTTATATCTAACTTTTGGGGATTGTGGGAATCTTGGTAATAGCGGTAATATGAACGGCTGGGACGTCTCGAGCGTGACATCCATGACTTTTATGTTCCATTATGCTTCTTCTTTCAATCAGCCTATTGGTAACTGGAGCGTCTCGAGTGTGACAGACATGGTTGCTATGTTCAATGGGGCTACCTCCTTCAATCAGCCTATTGGTAACTGGGATGTCTCGAGCGTGACAGACATGGGTTCTATGTTTAGGAGGGCTACTTCCTTCAACCAACCCATCAGTAACTGGAGTGTCTCGAGTGTGACAAACATGGGATGGATGTTTCAATATGCTTCTTCCTTCAATCAGCCTATTGGTAACTGGGATGTCTCGAGTGTGACAGGCATGAATTTTATGTTCGAGGGAGCTTCTTCCTTCAACCAACCCATCAGTAACTGGAGTGTCTCGAGCGTGACAAACATGGGTACTATGTTTAGGGGGGCTACTTCGTTTAACCAGCCCATCAGCGATTGGGATGTCTCAAGTGTGACATTCATGGCTAATATGTTCTATTCTGCTTCTTCATTTAACAAGCCAATTGGCAGTTGGGATGTTTCGAGTGTCACATCCATGAGCGGTATGTTCAATGAAGCTTCTTCATTCAACCAGCCCATCGATAATTGGAGTGTCTCGAGCGTGACAATCATGAGTAGTATGTTTAAGTGGGCTTCTTCCTTCAACCAACCCATCAGTAACTGGAGTGTCTCGAGCGTGACAAACATGGGTACTATGTTCTATGGGGCTTCTTCATTCAACCAACCCATCGGTAGCTGGGATGTCTCGAGCGTGAAGGACATGGATACTATGTTTGAGGGAGCTTCTTCATTCAATCAGCCCATTAGTGGTTGGGATGTCTCGAGCGTAAAACAAATGAGATATATGTTCAGGGAGGCGTCTATGTTCAACCAAACTATCGGTAACTGGGATGTCTTGAGCGTAACCAAGATGGATTATATG
>Ga0209976_10002521_pt1 | contig 10409 bp, 17 predicted proteins | sample SumtaG_FD_182806 | JGI IMG/M metagenome (GOLD analysis project Ga0209976, IMG submission 182806) | Deep subsurface microbial communities from Indian Ocean to uncover new lineages of life (NeLLi) - Sumatra_00157 metaG (SPAdes) (version 2) | ecosystem: Environmental > Aquatic > Marine > Oceanic >... | reverse complement strand
GTCGGTTGATGACCCACCGGCCGCCGTCGAGGTCGATGGAGGTTGTGGGCGTGCCTGTCTCGGTACCGATCTCCACTTCGCCGCCGAAGCCGAACGCCTCGATCGCCGGGACAATCGTGCTGTCGATAATCGTGGTCTTGCCCAGGATGCGAGAGCCGATCAGCCGCAGGAGCGAGATTGTCCCGCCCGCCAAGCGGATTGCGTCCTTGCCTGCGGGCGAGCCCGCGATGTTGATCTCGTCGTGCGAGCCCTTGAGCCAGATGGCCGTAGCTCGACTGTCGATGACCGTCTTGCCACTAGCACCCGCAGGCCACTTGCAGTCGATCTGGAAGAAGAACCCTTGGATCGGATCGCCGAGTTGCCCCTCGTACGACCGACCGACCCGGAATGTCTTGAGGTCGATGCTGCTCTGGTCGAGCCCGTACAGGATCGGGTAAGAGATCGGGTTGCCGGCGAAGTCCACGTCGGTCGGATGCGGCAGGATCTTCACGTCATCGTCGTCCGTGGGAGACGCCTGCGCGGCCGGGGTTGCGTCCGTCCAGTTCGCGTCGGTATTGGCGTCGTGCGGGCCTGCACTGGCGGTTGTGAGTGCCCAAGTCACGTCACCGTTGCCAGCCGTAGTCGAAGCGTCCACAACGACGTTCGTGACGCTGCCGCCCGACAGGGGCTTGCCGCTGAGCTTCGCGGTCGCCACGATCTTGTCGGTGCCGGATTTCGTCCACGTGACAGCCGCGAACACCGTCTGCGTGTCAGCTTGTAGGTCTGCCAAGTGCGGGTCGAGCACGCCAGTCTCGATGGTGCTGCTGGTCGTCGTCGTCTGGACGAACTTCGTGTTGCCGCCCTCGTCGATGATCTCGGTTCTGATCGTGTCCGCACCGGCCCACGTATTCGCAATCGTTGCGGTCATGACGTGGGTTGATTTGGCCGCGCCGCCGATCCAGTTGCGTTTGTCGTTAGCCATCCTGGCTCCTTCGCGTTGTCACTCCGTCAGGAGTGTAGCAGTTAGACCGCCGCCGCCGCCTGCTGGAGTGACGACTTGATGTTCATCACAGCGCCGCCGCCGCCGCCTGTATGTCCGTCTTGAGACTCGCCAGCACCGCGTCAACTTCCGCAAGGTCGCCGGGGTTGTCGTAGAACCCGTCCGCGTTGGTGCTCACTTCCGACCGCAGCGCGACCGCCTCGGCCTTGAGTTGCCCGATCTTCGCCACCAGCTTCTCGGTCCTTGACTCAAGGTTGATCAGTGTGCCGCCCGCGTTCGTCTGTACGTTGGTTTGCCGTAGTGCCATCAGGTCACCCTTAGAACATGGAGAAATGACCCCGCCCTGCGGGTCGTGTCGTCTGCGTTGTTGACTCGCTGCGCCCACTGGAAGTCGCAGGTCCCCGCCGTGCCTGCCGTCCTGAACGAGCCCGTGCATTCCGTGATCTCACTGCCGACCCCGCTGATCCCGATTACCTGCCCTGACGACTCAATCACGTTGCCCTCGCGGAGAAGCGGGGCACCCTCGGCACGGTACGAATGGCAGGCAATGGCAATGTTCGTGGAGCCAGTCGGTAGCGTGAACGTGAACTTGTAGTCGGGGGTGCTGCTCTCCAACTCAAAGAAGATCATGGCGCGGACGAGGTACGTCGTGTTGAGTTCCAGCGTCGGCGTAACCAGATCGTCGTCGTCCGCCATCGAAGTATCGGTGGTCTTTGTCACATCTTCCGTTGCCGCCAGCCGGTGATCCCCGCCGATGTTGGACAGCAGGTTGTCCTGCAAGTCCATGTCGCCGCCGATGGTGGCCGTGCCCGTCGTGGTCAGCCCCGCCACAGACGCATCGCCTGTGGTGGTGAGGTTGCCGGCGTGGAAGTCGACGTTGCCCGCGTTGTTGATGTTGAACAGATCAGCATCGTTATCAGGGTTGCGGACGACAAAGTCGTGTCCAAGTTCACTGGTTGTGCCCTTCCCGCCGCGCAGCCGCAACTGGCCGCCTGCACCAAGTATTCCCTCGGTCCCCGCAATGTTGAAGGGTGCCGGGACACTGGTGGAAGGTCGCCCAATCGTGACCTCAACCGTACTGTTGGCAATGTTTATGTTGCCGATGTCGTCAATGGTGACGAGGCTGCCCTTCACCACCTTCCCCGTCGTCCCGTCGAACCGCGTGATGGCGTTGGTGGTGGATGAGGCGGGGCCTGTGACCAGATCGTCCGCAACCTTCCCGTTCAGATTGCCCACGCCCGCTACATCGCCGCTGACCGTCAAGTTGACCACGCCCGTCACATTGCCTGAGCCATCGACGATGATGACCGAGTTCTTGAGCCGCTTGCCTGTCTCGCCATCGAACAGGGCCACGGCACTGTCTGTGGACGAGGACGGGCCTACGACGTTGCCGCCTGAACCGGCGGCCTCCACGAACTGCGTTCCGTCCCAGACCTTTAACACCGGGCTCATCTCACATCCCCTCAGACCACAGTGGTCTTGGCAAAGTAACCCATGATTGTCATCACAATAATGGCGTCGTCGGCCTTGGCGTTGACGAAGAAGCCTTCGTTCACCAGCAGGTTCAACGGCACAATAGGCAATGAGGTCAGCTTGCCCATGCCGAATGTGAGCAAGGCCCTGGCAACCACAGTGTCGGTGGTCGAGGTCGCTTCATAGATTTCTATCACCGTAGAGGACGCATCGCCCACATCCTTGTTGGCGAATACCAGTATGCCCGTGATGACGAAGTTGAAGTGCGGCCGGGGTGAGTAGAAGTTGAACGCCTGATTGGCTACGGCCATGCTGTTGACCGCGGTGTCGTCGAACGCCACCGCCGACACAGCCAAAGCCCCCTGCGGGCTTACCTTGGCGAAGGTGACGCAATCACCGGACCGGATTCGTACGTCTATGGCACCCATTTCTTGTTGCTGCCTACTCGTAATAGAACAAGATCATCCCGCCGGAGTCGGATGTGGTTGCATGGTCCTCGGTGGCCTGTAGGACGCAAGCATCGTTCTGGCCCAGCCGGACCCGGTCGCCCAATTCGATCAGGAGGCGGGCGTTGGCTACGGTGTGGAACAGTTCGATCGCAAGGCCGGGCGTCACCGTGATGGCCGTGCCGCCAATACTGTGCAGGAACGTGCCCACGGCAGCGTGAGGCGAGGACGCATTGAGGTTGGTGGGGATGATTGCCGTGCCGTTGGTGGCCACGGCGTTGGTGAGCGAGAATGTGAACCGGGCTGCCGTGTCGCAACTGACAGTGAATGAGGAGACAACCAGGGTCAGTGTGGTGTTCTCGTTCTTGATGTACCACGATTCCTCGGCATCGGTGGCACCGAGGTGGCTCCACTGGAGCGCGTAGGACTGCCCCTGGTCCCGGGAGTTGTAGTACGCACGGTTGTCCGCGCGGGCAGAGACGTTGAGGCGGTTGTCAGACCCGTGTGCCTCTTGGAATGACCCAGTTACGCCGCTGATGTATTCGATTCGTGCCATCTAGATATCTCCAAGGTCTGAATGAGTTATTTCTTCGCCGATGATGCTAGCCAGATACTTGTTGGCGAGACGCATCTCGTCCCGTATGTCCTTCAGAACGTCGATCGCCTTCTCATCCTCAGACACCACAGAACTGCGGGCACCCTCGGTCTTGGTTGGAATGGGCTTGTAGGTCACTACTTAATCCACCACTCTGTCAAGTTGCTGTAGAACGTGATGTTCTCGTACTGTACGGTCAACACAGCCGTCGCACCGTCGTCGATTGTCTCTGTGCCGTTCGGGTCGATTGTCACAGTGTTTGCTGACGAGTCGATCTTCTTCACGTCGAACTGGCTTGCGTTCGCTGCCGCCAAGGGCAAGGTGATCGTCACCGGCCCCCCGCTGGCGTCTACTTCGATCGCATCGTATGTCGCGTCGATCGTCGTGTCGGACGTGATCAGGTGGATCGTCCGCGTGGATTCCGGGCTCGCAATCGACGTGTCCAGCCAGCCCAGCCCAGTCAAGTGATTGCCGGGGTCGGTAGCGCCGACCTTGATGATCCCCACGTTGCCCAGTTCGTCTAGGGCCTTCTTGGTGAGACCAGGTGGCCTCAACTCGGGCGGCCAGTCGCCTGGAGTGCCGGGTGAATACGGGATTGTGGCGGCGTTGGGGCGCATTATTCGACCATGTAGATGATCTTTGCGGCGGAGTCGTTGGCGGCCTCGGCGGTGGTCACGCGGAACCGCACGTAGACTAGGCTGGCAATGTCAATGTTTGAAATCGCCGAGTGGTCGGTGTCGAACGACACCACGGGCGAGAACGTGTTGGCCCTCACGTAGTTGCCGTTCGACACCGACCACTCCATACCGACGACCGCCAAGGCCCATGTCTTTCCGCTGCGGATCAGAATGTCGGCACTCATGGAGAACTTGCCAGCGACGAGAATCCAACGCGTGAACGAGTTGGTGTCATGCAGGTTGATCTGCACGATGCCGGGTTCAGGGTCGAATATCGACGGCATAGGAAGCTGATTGTCACGATGAGGCATTGGCGACCTCCGGCTCCGGCTCGCTGTTGCAGTCGTGACAACCCTTGGGCACGACCATCTTGACGGGCGTGATGCCCACGACCTCGGCGCCCTCGACCACGAGCGCAACGGAGTACGTCTTGTCGTCAACCGTCCAGCGTTGGGTGGGCAAGCGAGTCATGGGAACGGAATCCAGTCCACGGTGACGGTTCCTGAATCAATCACTTCAAACAGCAATGGGTGTGTTGAGTCATGGGATCGGAACGGATAGTTGCCCTCGGCGGGGCATGGATCAAACGTACTCGGACTGTAGTACATAAAGAGATCCTTGCTTCCGCTGCCATCGTTCACGCCGACACGAATATCTAGAGTGAGACGAAATACATTGATCCCGAGCGCCGGCTCGAATTCGCATTGTAATCTGGGAAACGCAAAGATAAACACGACCGGAGGCTGCGGGGGATCTTGTGGACAACCGAATACCGTCTGGCTTAGCGGATACCAATCACATGCCTGGTTCTGGGTCATAACTACATCGCCACCAGTGCCGCAGATGTCCTGAAACGGCGACGCTGCGTCGATCCTGAATCGCGCGTGGAAATTAGCGAGCGTTACCGTACCTTGAAAGCGCTCTGGGCACTGCTGTCCACCACATACTCCCGGACAATCATGCTGCTCCAGAACGCAGCAGCACGGTGCCGAGTAGTACATCCCGCTCATGCCAGCACCCCCGGCACAATGGTCGGCGGCGGCGGCAGGATAGGTGACGGTGGCGCCGAACAGAAAACCTTGAGTTCGTTGTAAGCGGTGAACCAGAGCCTATTTGGTCCCTCAAGAGGGGATACCCGTGTGAGTTCTACTACCGTGCCATCGGGCAATGGTTCAACTGTCAATGAGATTGCGGGATTGCCACCTGTTTGGTCCAGTGCGATGCCGTGCTGCGCAAAGAATGCGGTATTGCCGACCTCGACCCAGTTGCGGGCTGGTTGTGGTGCTTCACCGCCGATCCATGAACGCCCGTTGGGTTTTTCGACCCACTCGTTTCCAGCATCAAGTGCGGCTTCTCTCCATGCGTACTCCCAACGGTTGGCACTGAACTCGAACGGAGGGGGGTCGAGGCCGAACGTCAGCAGCACCGGGAACGATATTTCCTCCGGGACGGTTGCCACCTGCGGAGGCTCCAGCAGCTTCGCCTCGATGGACTCATGCAACTCCTTGAAGTACCCGACATAACGGGCCATCTCGTTGTGAAGATCGCGCGCCTCGCTGCCTAGCAGGCTCAGGCCGTCGAACGGGTCGGGAAGGAAGAGACTCATATCGAAACCGGGAAGGCGTTGGCGAACGACGCGCCCTCGTACTTGAGTTCGTTCTTGACTGTCCAGGCTCCACCCGTGTAGAGCGGAAACTGCCGGAAGAACCCACTGGGACTCAGTGTGAATTGGTAGTACACCCGGTGCCTGAACGGCTGGAGCCACTTCACCTTCATGCCGTCGTATCGCACTTCGCCGCCTGTGAGGAACGTGAACGGCGTCGGCACGCTCAAGAATTGGAGTACGTCACTGTTGACCTTGCCTGCCAAGAGCACCGTGCCCGCGTGCGTCTCGGCGGGATGCTGCGACAGGATGGTCGTGACCAGGAGGCGCATCGCAGGCTTCTTGTGAATCCTGCTGCGGGGCGCGTTCAGTTTATCTGCAACCCCCGCATCATGGTCGGGTATGTCCGGGTCGCCATTCGGAAGTCCATCGAAGAATGGCACTACATCTAGACTTGGGGGCACTACCGGCGGACCGGGTGATCCAGGGTTGAACACGGTGACTCGGCGGTACACCGGCTCATGCTCGTAGACCGTCTCCAGAGACGACGTCGTTGACGCTGCGTAGGGGGGAAGGGTGCTCCGGGTGAACCTGTAGTACAACTCCAAGTACACGCCTTCGCCCCATCGCCACGCCTTGACCGTGTAGAGCGGGATCTTGGGGTTCGTGAACGGGTGGACCGCCTGGTTGGCAACGTCAACGCCCGGTGCGCCCAGGAGAGTCAGTCTGATCGCCCGGGTAAGCGAGTCACGGTCGCCAACGTCGATGCCGATCAGGTTGGCGACCTTGGCGCTCAGGAACGCTTTGCGAACCGCGACATTCGTGAACAGGCTCGTGACGCCCTGCTGCACGTACCCCCCGTCGTGGAGGTCATAGTGCATCCCGAATTGCGCCAAGGCATCTGCGGTTCCTTGTGCATCGACCATGTCACTCGGTCACTCCAAGGACAGACGCAATCGCGTCAGGCAGGCCCTTTATCAACTGCTCGATCCGCAGCAGGGGGTCGTCGGAATCTCCACCTTCCTGCGCAACCGCCGGCTCCCCACCAGCTTCCTTGATGAGTTGCGAGAACTTCTCCGGGTCCTCGTCCTGAAACACGACGCCGGGCTGCTCGGTTTCATCGTCCCCCATGGTCGGGAGTTCGCCCAGTTCGGAGTCGTCTACCTCGTCATCACGAAGTCTCCGCTCCAGTTCCTCGTCGCTGACGGGATCTTCCGGTGCCATGCTTATGTGCCCTCGACATAGTTGGCAAGGCCGTCCGCATTGGTGGCGGTGTTCTTCAGGGCGATAGCCAAGCCGATGAACGCGGCCTTGCGTTCCCACGCGATCTTGACCCGGTGGACCAGGAACTCACCCTTGACCACTCGGTTCGAGGAATCCTTGCCCAGGTGAAACTGCACAAGCGTCGTGCCGGTGGGGTTGTTGGCTGTGACGATCAGGTTGGCGATGCCGAGAGCTTGGCCCGACACGACCCAGCCCCGGATCAGCCAGTCAACGTACAGCCAGTAGTTCGCGGACCACCGGGGCGCAAGGTCGCCGTCGCCGGATGTGTCCGCGATGCGCGTACGGTGGTCCATGATCGCCGAGTTCACCTTGATGAAGAAGCTCGCCCCGGCTGTGCCGACTGGTCCGGCCGCGAGGACCAGACCGGCTACAGAGGTCGGTCGAAGCTCGTTGACTGAAGTGACCATCCGAGCACTCCGTTACACTGGGTCGCCAGAAGTCGTTGCTGTGGTGAATATACCACCAAGCAGCTCGTTGGGATCTTCGATCGCACCGCCCTGTAGCGGTCCGTAGTCGGGTTGCTGGAGGCCGTCCTCTTCGATCGCGGCCTGCCAGATCGCGCTCTTCTTCAGCTTGGCGAGCAGGGGCTCGATGCCACCCTGCGGCTGCATGAGCCGCTCGCCCCAGCCGGTCACTGTGGCGCGGACCGCCTGGATCAGCGCCATCTCGCAGTATTCCGGCACCGGGACGGTATCGACGGACGTGTCGGCCTCCGTGTCGGCGAACCGAAGCCACTTCCGGCGGTAGATGCAGGTGAGCGCGTTCTCGCTGTTGCTTGCAGGCGTCGGCCAGATTTCCAGCCGCGGCGGTGGGAACGCACCGGCCCGGTCGTTCTTCGGACCCTGCACCAGCGCGACCCAGTAGTGCTGCTGCGTCACGGTGACGGATCGCACCCGCCGAGCGATGAGTTCGCCCGGCGTCGTCATGCTGATCGTCGAGACGAGGCTCGATGTCATTTGCAGGACTGTCATGGCCCCGAAGTCGGCCGGCAGATCGACGTACTCCTGATCGGCGGTGAAGTGCAGCTTCGCCACGACGCCCTCGCGGAACGCCCACGGGTGCGCGGTCATGAACCACGTGCCCGCGAGGTTGATCACGTGTGCGAGCGTGATGCCCTGCGGCATCTCTGTACCGCCCTCCAGCGCGTACTGGGCGTGGTTCTCAAGTTCGGTGTAGGTGAGCATCAGTCGACCAGGATGAGGTGATAATTCATGGCCGTGGTGCTGGAGATGTTGTGAATCGTGATCTCGTCAACTGTTACCAGAGTCGCGACGGCCGTGTTGTTGGTCGTCCCGGCAGAGGCAAGGAGACCGACCGATCCCAACGCTCCGCCTTCGCTGAGAATGAACGGCACCTCGGCGGCGCCGGAGTGCGTGACCTCGGTGGCGGCGGTTATCAACTGGATCTGGTAGTCCTGGTCAGCCCAGAAGTACAGGAAGTTGAACAACGCCGGGATGACGGCGGATTCGGTCGCCTTGTCGTAGAGGGTTGCCAGCCCCGAAGCGGCCAACGAGCCCCGCTTCTCGCCCAGTGTGCCCGTGACCGAGACGACCTTCGGCAACTGGATTGAGTCGCTTTGAGCGCCGTGCTTGCCGAGGGTGACCGTCCCGTGCCCGGAGACTTCGAGGATGGTCGTGATGTTGACGTTCGCCACTTATCCGCACTCCTTGTCCTATCTTTCCTGGTAGGCGTAGGCAAAATCCACCCACAGTTTGTCTGCGGCGGCGGCGGCGATCTCGATGGAGAACGTCAGTGCCGTCCTCGTGGGGATGTTGGCGGTATACAACTGCCGCCGGGCGCCGTTGACGAAATACGTCAGGCGACCTTGACCGTCCCATATGACCTTGAATTCCCGCCACTGGTTGTCGGCGGTGAAGATGTCGGCGGTCTGCTCATCCCGCGATGCGGTGCTTGATGCCTGGGTGATGGTGTCGATTGTGCCGTCGTCCTCTGTGTTGAGGAACCCTACGACGCTGGCCGGAAGCGAGTCCACGATCGTTGTGTCCGCTGTACTCAGCCCGACGAACCAGCTTGAAGCGTCGATGTCCTGCACGTTGATGCGGGCACCGAGCCACAGCCGCTTGCCGTAGTTGAGACGGAACGCTGTGGTGGGCTTGGTGATCTGGCAGTTGGAGCCGGTGCCGCTGGTCATGACGATGACGCCGTTCTCTTCCCCTAAGACAGCGGCCACGCCGCCAGTAGGGCTAATGACCCACGGGGTCACGTTGAGCGCGGCGTTGAAGGCACCGACGCTTATGAAGTCGTCCTCGAAGCCCGACAGCCCCATGAAAGACTGACCATCCGTGAGACTGCCGCCGGTAATTGACTGTCCTGAAACGCCCATGAGATCACCTCAGCGCACTTGCGCGCAGGAAAGATAATCGACTTCCAGCGTCGAACTAGCGGTTGGCGAGTGGACCTCCATGCTCAACGTCACGGCATCGGCGTCCGGCACGTTGGCCGTCACGTCGGCTACCGAAGTGCCGTTGACGAAGTATTCCACGCCCACGTTGCTTCGGACATGGAGGCCAAGCGTTACGAACGTGTCGTTCGAGACATCAACACCGGAGTCGGTCGTGGTACCCGTGCCGCCGTTCTGGAGGATGCAGCCGATGTCCTCGCCCGTATCGGTGTTCTGCACGAACCCGATCATCGACCCCTCGCCGTCAATGGAATCCAGTATCGGACCGATCGTGGTGCCGGCGACATCTGTGGAGCAGAGCCCCACGATCCAGCGGGTGTCGTTGGAGTCAGCCAGCTTCATGCGGATCTCGTAGTAGATGTCCTTGAGCGACGTGACCGCCCACGCCTCGCCGTTCATCTGGCACGACACGAAGTCGTTGGCATTGCTGCCGGTCGTGATGACGAGTACACCGCCGGGCTCGCCGTCCGCAATGACGATGGTGGGCGCCACGTCGAAGGTGACTAGCCATACGCCGGAATTGGCAATGGTGGAGAACTTACTGGACGGGTCGGACTCGTTGAGCAGCGCCGCGTCAACCTTGAAGCCGCCTTCAAGGAAGTCGTCGTAGTACGAGATGTCCCGCTCGAGCGCGCCACTGGTGAAGGCGGCACCAGCCCTGATGACGCCGGAGCCACCACTGGAAATGTCAAAGCCGGCGAGTGCCATGATCTAGCCTCCTTGGGTGACGGATGCTGTCTAAACGACTCCACCGGCCAGTGGCCGATGGAGACGTGGTGGAGAAAACGGGTCAGGCACCAGCGACAGGCGACAGGATTGCGGACGTGTCCACTTCCTGGTCGTCGGTGAAGTTCTGGAAACAGGACAACGAACCAGGGTCGATTCCGCCAACACCGGCAATGGCGGTGTCAACGTAGTTGTCGTACATGA
>Ga0209976_10002520_pt1 | contig 10411 bp, 9 predicted proteins | sample SumtaG_FD_182806 | JGI IMG/M metagenome (GOLD analysis project Ga0209976, IMG submission 182806) | Deep subsurface microbial communities from Indian Ocean to uncover new lineages of life (NeLLi) - Sumatra_00157 metaG (SPAdes) (version 2) | ecosystem: Environmental > Aquatic > Marine > Oceanic >... | reverse complement strand
GCATACATGAAGGCACACTGGCCCGTCGAATATATGGCGGCACTGCTGACACTCGAAATGGGAAACACCGACAAAATTGTCAGCTACATCGCAGAATGCGCCGAGATGGGCATCGAAGTCATGCCCCCGGACATTAACGAAAGCCGTGTCGATTTCACACCCCTCTACAAAGGAACCGGCCAGGACAAAAAAGGCGTCATACGTTTCGGCCTCGCCGCCGTAAAAGGCGTCGGAGAAAAGGCCGTCGAGCAAATAATTAACGCCCGCGCAAAAGTCGACCGCTTCCAGAGCCTCTTCCACTTCTGCGAAAACACCGATTTAAGGGCTGCAAATAAACAGGTCGTTGAAGCCCTGATAAAGGCCGGTGCCTTCGACCGTCTCGGCGGCAACCGCGCACAGATGATGGCTGGGCTCGAAAAAGCAATGCAAATGGGCCAAAGGCTCCAGGCCGACAGGCAAAACGGCCAGATGAATTTCTTCGGCCAGACAGCCGATATCGATTATTCAAAAGACACTGACCAGCTGCCGAAAGTAGACCCCTGGCCCGAGCCCAAAATGCTCGCTCTCGAAAAAGAGGTCCTCGGATTCTACGTCACCAGCAATCCTCTAAGTCATCACGCAGAAACCGTAAATTTATATTCCACGGTCAATACCTCACAGCTAAGCGATTTCAGCCAGGACAAACAAATCATCATCGGAGGAATGATAACCAAAAAAAGATTCCACATAACCCAGAGGGGTCGAAATGCCGGCTCTAAAATGGCTGTCTTTATCCTCGAAGACCTCCAGGGACATGCAGAAGTAGTACTGTTCCCCGATGTCCTGACTAAATTCGGCCATTTAATGATTGAGGACGCCGTGATATTCGTTAAGGGCAAAATCGATTTCAGAAGGGAAAGACCAAATATCATAGCCATAGAACTGATAACCCTTGACCAGGTCAGAGATAAATTGGCCGCCAGGGTCAATATTAACTTAACAGCGGAAAATGTAACAAAAGAAAAAGTCGCAGAAATAAAAAGCCTCTGCCAGCATTACCGCGGCAGGAGTCCCGTTTACGTCGCGGTGCAAACCGACAAAGGCCTGGTTCGCGCCGCCGCCGACAGAGAACTCTCTGTAAACCCGGATGTTGAGTTCTGCAGAAAAATGAAACAACTTGTCGGCCCCGAAAACTTTAAACTGGCATAAACTGAAAAAGGAAACACCTTTGATGAAGAAATTTTCAGGAAAATTTATAGTTCTTGACGGCCCCGACGGTTGCGGAAAGACTACGCAGTGCAAAATGCTGGCTCAATGGCTCACCCGGCAGGGCGTCACAACAGAGACTTTCCGCGACCCCGGCGATACCGCCATCGGCGAAAAAATTCGCCAGGTCCTGCTAAACCCCGAACACCAGACCATGAGCACACGCACCGAACTGCTGTTATATATGGCTGCAAGAGTGCAGTTGTGGCAGGAGAAAATAGCACCCGCCCTGCAGGCAGGCAAATGTGTAATACTCGACAGATGGCTTTCCAGCACCTGTGCCTATCAGGGCTATGCCGGCGGTTTCGGTATGGATAATATTATAAAAATTGCTGAAGGCTGCCTTGAGAAGCCCTGGCCCGACCTGACAATTATTCTCGACCTCGACCTGAAGACCGCCTCGAGAAGATTGAACCGCGACCTTGACCGGATGGAACAAAAGGGTGACGGCTATCATCAAAAGGTAAGGCAGGGTTTTCTCGAATTGGCTAAAGGCCGCGAAAATTTCGTCGTCGTCGACTCTACCGGCGATATCGAAACAACGCATAAAAAAGTACTGAATACAATTTCACAAGCGAGTTTTTAAATAGATGTCACTCAAAGATATTTACTGCCAGGATAAAGCCGTTGATTTTTTGCAGCGCTCCTTCGCCGCTGGAAAATCCACACACGCATACATCTTCGCAGGCGATGAGGGCATCGGTAAATTTATGACCGCCAAACAATGGGCAAAAATGCTCCTCTGCAAAAATCCCGTAACAGAAAACAATTTCGCCGACAGCTGCGGCTCCTGCCAGTCCTGCAGACTGCTCGAAGCCGATTCCCACCCCGACTTCAGCCACATATACAAGGAACTGCTCGAATTCACCAAAGAAGGTAAAGGCAAAACAACCCCCGTCGATTTGGCCGTTGATGTCATTCGAGAATTTCTGATTGATAAAGTATCCGTCAAACCAACTCTGTCTGAGAGAAAAGTCTTCGTTATAAGCGAAGCTGAAAGACTTAACGCCTCTTCCCAAAACGCCATGCTCAAGGTGCTGGAAGAGCCGCCCGAATACTGCACCATAATCCTGATTTGCACCCGGACCGAAAAACTGCTGCCCACCATCAAATCCAGGGCTCAGGCCTTACGCTTTGACCCCATCGACCCAAAAATAATTGTGCAAAAGCTCGAAGAACTCGGCCTCTCGAAAAAACCGGCCCAGTACTTCGCGCGACTGGCTCAGGGCAGCCTCGGAAGGGCGGCCCGATGGGCACAACTCGAACTGGACGGGGCAGAACTCTACGAAACCAAAAAGCAGCTTCTCAGCTATCTGGCAAATCTCCAATACCCGGACACGCTCGAAACCGCCCAATGGCTCTTGGAACAAAGCAAAAGTATCGCCGCAAACTGGGCCGAACTCGAAAAAAATACCAGCAAAACCGACATCAACAGAAGGGCACAAAAAATCCTCATCCGGATGACAATATCCGCCCTGTACGATGCAATGAGGCTAAACCTGACCCAACCGGAAAAAATCATTAATCTCGACCAAAACCCGCAGATAAAAGCCCTTGCTAAGCGATTTGACCCGCCGCTCGCCGCCCAAAAAATCTCCGATTGCTACCAAACAATCCGCTGGATTGAGTCCAGCGTCAACGAAAAGCTTGTTTTCGACCAGCTATTGTTAAATCTCGCGGTTTCTGATACAATGAAGGTTTAACAATAGCGACTCCGTGTCGCATGTCTCGAAATTAGGTGCCCGGAAATGGCAAAAAATACCGCCACAAAACCAAAACAGGCAAAACACAAAAAATACATGCTCGTCCGACACGGACGGATGAACGCCCTCGGTTGGTTCGAACACAACGAGCATCACGTGCCCCGAGTGCCGTGCCGGGTGGTCGTAAAAACCGAGCGGGGCCTGGAATTGGGCCAACTCGTCGGACAGCTCTGCCCCTACAGAGACGGGCATTTCAAGTTCAGCCGCCAGCAGATAAAAGAATACTTCGAAAACAGCGAAATCGAATTCTCCAGCCAACCGACTGGAAAATTCATACGCCATGCCACCACTGAAGACCTCGGCGAAGAACGGCACCTGAGAAAAATCGCAAAAGAAGAACTCGAGTGCGGCAGACGGTTTGTAAAAGAACTTGACCTGCCGATGAAAATTGTCGAAGCCGAACACATCTTCGGTGGAGAGAGAGTAATCTTTTACTTCACCGCAGACGGGAGAATCGACTTCAGAGAACTGGTCAAAAAAATCGCACACGAACACCAAACCAGAATCGAAATGAGGCAAATCGGTTCACGAGATGAAGCAAAACTGCTCGGCGATTACGAAACCTGCGGCCAGGAATGCTGCTGCAAAAGGTTCCTAAAAGCCTTAAAGCCCGTTAACATGAGAATGGCCAAAATGCAAAAGGCCACCCTCGACCCTTCAAAAATCTCCGGCTACTGCGGCCGGCTTAAGTGCTGTCTCAGATATGAAGACAAAGCTTACTCCGAACTCAAAAAACGCCTGCCAAGGAAAAACGCCCGCGTAAAAACCGCACACGGAGAAGGCAAGGTCGTAGACGCCCAAATACTGACGCAACTCGTGTTAGTAGACTATGAAAACGGAACAAAAACGGCTGTGCCCGTCGATGAACTCGAAGTAATCTCTACGCCGACTACAAAGAAAAAACAAAGCAGCGACAAAAAAGAAGATGAGAACGACAGGCAAAACAACAAAAATAATGAAAAGGAGGAGAAAACACAGTAACTTCCAAGGAACAGCTATGCCCCGTAAAATCGTCGTAACATCCGCCTTGCCTTACGCCAACGGCCCGATACACATCGGCCATCTTGTGGAATATCTACAGACCGATATCTGGGTCCGCTTCCAGAAATTGTGCGGCAACCAGTGTCTCTATTTCTGCGCAGACGACACTCACGGCACACCGATTATGATTAGCGCACGGGCTGAAAACATCAAGCCCGAAAAGCTTATTAATCGCGTGCATAAAGAGCACAAAACAGATTTCGACGGCTTCCTCATCGAATTCGACAATTACTACACCACCCATTCCGACGAAAACAGAATCCTCAGCGAAACCATCTTCAGTCGACTCAACAAGGCCGGCTCAATCACAAAAAGAAACATCGACCAGGCATACTGCGAAAACTGCAAAATGTTCCTGCCCGACAGATACGTACGGGGCGTATGCCCCCGGTGCAACGCTGAAGACCAGTATGGCGACTCCTGCGATAAGTGCAGCGGAACACACAGCCCGACCGACCTGATTAATCCGCGATGCGCAACTTGCGCGACCCCACCGGTACGAAAACAGAGTGAGCATTACTTTTTCAAACTCGCCGACTACGAAAAGCAGCTAAAAGACCTCATCGCCAAGGGGCATACACAGGAATCGGTCGCCAACAAACTCCAAGAGTGGTTCAGCACAGGCCTCAAAGACTGGGACATTTCACGTGATGGGCCTTACTTCGGCTTCAAAATCCCCGGCGAGGAAAATAAATTCTTCTACGTATGGCTCGACGCCCCCATCGGCTATATGGCTTCGGTGAAGAACTACTGCGACAATAACGGCCTCGACTTCGATGAACTCTGGAACAGCCCCGACTGGGAACTCTACCACTTCATCGGTAAAGACATTATGTACTTTCACGCCTTGTTCTGGCCCGCAATGTTAATGGGGTCAGGCTTCAAAACCGCAAATAAGCTCTTTGTCCACGGCTTTTTAACCGTAAACGGCGAAAAAATGAGCAAGTCCCGCGGAACATTCATCAAGGCTGAAACCTATCTTAAACACCTTGGCCCCGAATACCTGCGATACTACTACGCAGGCAAACTCTCCGGCGGCGTCGAAGACCTGGATTTGAGCATTGAAGATTTCATTAACAAAACCAATTCCAACCTCGTCGGGAAATTTGCAAACCTCGCTTCCCGTTCCGGGCCCATGCTCACAAAAAAGCTAAACTCCCAGCTTGGCCAACTGGACAATAACGGAAAACAGCTAATCAAAAACCTCACCGCGGAAAAACAAAGCATCACTGAAAACTACGAGAATCTAAACTACGCAGCCGTAGTACGCACTATTACCGCACTGGCTGATAAGGCAAACCGCTACGTCGAGCAGAACCAGCCATGGGCCACAATAAAAACAGACCTGGAAAAAACGAGGACCACTCTAACCGCCGTGATAAACGCTGTTAAAATCCTGACGATTTACCTAAAACCAATCCTGCCCGGCTTCGCCGAAAAAGTCGAAAAATTCCTTAACATCGAAAAGCTCACCTTCGCCGACACCGAGACCGTGTTGGAAAACTATAAAATAAACCAGTTTGAAAGATTAGTTGACAGAATCGATAAAAAACAGGTGGATGCCATGATAGAAGAAAGTAAGGATACCGAAACCAGCAAACAAACGACCGAAGAAACCACCGAACCTATCGCTCCCGAATGTACCATCGATGATTTCGCAAAGGTTGACCTGCGAATCGCAAAAGTCATAAAAGCAGAACCCGTCGAAGGTGCAGACAAACTGCTTCGCCTAAAGCTCAATCTCGGCTCAATTGAAAAGGAAGTCCTCGCCGGCATCGCCCAGGCATACAAGCCCGAACAACTTACCGGAAAAACCGTAGTATGCCTGGCCAACCTCAAACCAAGAAAAATGAAGTTCGGCACCTCAGAAGGTATGATTCTCGCCGCCGGAACAGGCGGAAAAGATCTCTTCATGCTCACCGCCGATGATGGAGCAAAACCCGGACAAAGAGTCAATTAAAATGAAAAAGAAACTCGAAGAAATTGCACGAAAAGACGGCCGATTCGCACCACAGGCACTGCGATTCATCTACGAAGGACTCGGCTGCACCACCAGAGAAAGCGCCACCGACCCAAATCACATCAGCGGGCAAATCCTCTGTCGGGGACTTGCGAAACTGGCCCTCGAAAAATGGGGCAGACTCGCAATGCTCGTCCTAAACTCCTGGAAAATAAAAACAACACGCGATTTCGGAGAAATCGTCTACCTGATGATAAAAAATAAATGGATGAGCGCCCAGCCGACCGACTCGATAGACGATTTCAACGACATCTACGAATTCAAAACCGCCTTCAAAGACAATTTCAAATTCTAACCGATTCTAAAGCCCAACACTCAGGCCAAAAATTTCAAAATTATATCTTTGTAATACTCAACTGCTTTGTCAACATCTGCGATGTCAATATATTCATCCGGCTTATGGCATAGTTCCGGCTTTCCAGGCCCGAAGATAACAACCGGCACACCCAATTGGCCAAAATGAGGCCCGTCCGTCGTAAAACCGACAGCCTTGGTTTCACTCGCACCCACAACAGAGCAAAAGTCCCTGACAAAATCACTTTCGCTGTCGGTTTCCATTGCTTCAACTTCTCTAATAACAGAAACCTCTGCTTCAAACTGAGGATTTTCCCGCTTTAACTTTGCAAATATCTTCTTAATATCATCAATAATAGCCTGACAGTCCTGCCCCGGCAGCGTACGAATATCTATCCCGACCTCGCACTCGTCTGGAACAATATTAATCTCCTTCCCGCCGGCAATCGTATTAACACTCATCGAACACTCGCCCAACAGCTCATGCGGCGTAACTTCAATCTCATAATTGTCCAGCTCATTCAAAAAAGCCTTCATCGAAGCTATAGCGTTCACCCCCATCTCCGGAGCCGACCCGTGCGCCGCCTTGCCCCGCGCGACAGCCTTTAACCACAACATCCCGCGATGAGCGGTAACAACATCAAAATCCGTCGGCTCAGGAATAACCACGCCAGCCAGTTCCGGCAACTTCTTGCCAAAACCCTCCATAAATCTTTTCGCCCCGCAACTGTCGGACTCCTCCCCGGCCGCTCCCAGAAATACAATATCCCCCTCCAATTCCACCCCGGAATCAATAATTTGCCGAATCGCCGTAACCACCGCTGCTATTCCACCTTTCATATCAGCCGCTCCGCGCCCGTAAATCCTCCCCTCCTTCTCTTCCGCTCCAAAAGGCTGATGCTCCCATTTCGCCTTTCCCGGCCCAACAACGTCCAGATGACAGGCAAACAGCAACCCGGCCTTCCGGCCCGATGATTCTACCCGAACAACAACATTGGCCCTGTCCGGACCCCAGCCATCGACTGTTGTATCCACGCCTAACGGCCCGAACTCCGCCGAAATAACCTCTGCCGCCGCCAGTTCCCCGCTTTCCGCCGTCGTTTCCGCCTTTATCAGTCTCTTCAAAAGCTCTTTCATGACCACCCGATTATACAACCAGAAAGCATAAAATAAAATTCAGAAAAATTTTTGTTGCAGAACACCAAATTAAAGAACATAATCAGTGGTTCTAAAATTTTAGGGCCAATATTGAGGAGCATAAATGGGACCTGTACTAAATGGGTTGGTAAAACTTCAAAGCGTTGAGAACAGACTAAGGGCCGCAAAAGCCAAACTCGCCAGATGTAGAAGAAATGTAATCATTCAGGAAAATCAGGTCAGAAGCCTGCAAAACACTCTCGAAGCCAAAAAAGAAGAACTCCTGCTCACCAAGGTACAGTCCGACCGTCTCGAACTCGAACTTAAAACCAGAGACGAAGAAATCGCAAAGCTAAGGGCAATGCTCAACGCCGCAAAAACCAACAAGGAATATGCCGCTGTCCTGACCCAGCTCAACACCACAAAGGCTGATAATTCCAAAATCGAAAACCAAATCCTGGACCTGCTAAAAGATATTGAAGCTGACGAAGCAGAATCACGGGATACCCAAAAACAAATAGACGAACAAAAACAGAAACTCGAGCAGGTTCGAAAAGAAGCCGATACCATGACAACTAAATATCAGGCCGATATTGAGCAGATACAGACTGAATGGGACAGCAAGGCTAAGGGAATCCCTCCTGAACCACTTGAAATCTTCAATCGCGTCGCTGAAACTTATGACGGTGAAGCCCTGGCAGTCGTCGAGCATGACGAAGGAAAAACCACCGCTCATACCTGCGGCGGATGCTTCATGGGCATTACCGCAGAATCAGTCAACCTGCTGATGACCAAGGACGGTATAATCCGATGCCCCACCTGCACCCGAATACTTGTGCTGGGTAGTGCCGGAGAAGAGCCAAAGTAACGCCCCGGCGATGAAAAAACTCCAGCTCCCGCTGTCTCAGCTGTATTCTCGTATTTGTAAATGACGGTTGTAAGGAATTAACACATTGACAAAAAAAACTGAACAAATCATTGTTTACACCGACGGCGCCAGCAGGGGAAATCCCGGCCCGGCCGCCGCTGGATTCGTACTCTACGACCAAAACAAAATTCAACTGTGCGCAAAAGCAGTCTATGTAGGCCAAACCACCAACAACGTCGCCGAATACACCGCGCTTATAAACGCCCTTCAAGCCGCCCAAAAATTCAATCCCAAAAACCTCACTCTCTATAGCGACAGCGAACTGCTCGTAAGGCAAATCAACGGCCTGTACAGGGTAAAAAGTGAACAAATAAGGCCGCTCTTTCAGCAGGCCTTACAGCTACTTGAAAAATTCGAAAACTGGAAATTGCAGCACATCACCAGAGATAAAAACAAACAGGCCGACAAGCTTGTAAACAAAGCTTTGAATCTTGAAAAAGACATAGATGTCATGGATTCGACGCCACAGACAAACAAAAAACCTGTCCATCTCGGCGCTATGATTAGCGGTGGAGGAACAACACTGATGAACATCCTCGAATATATCAAGGACGGCAGACTAAACGCCGAAGTGTCTCTGGTTATCAGCTCCCGCTCAACCGTCGCCGGCGTCGAAAGAGCTAAAGATGCAGGTCTCAACGTAAAAATCATCCGCAAAAAAGACTACCCCGACATTGACCGGTTCAGCAAACGCATCGAGCAGGAATTAGTCGCCGCAAATGTCGACCTTGTAGTTCAGGGCGGCTGGCTCTGCCTGTGGAAAATCCCCGCCCGATACGAAAACCGGGTCATGAATATACATCCGGCCCTGTTGCCGAGTTTCGGAGGACAGGGAATGTGGGGACACCACGTCCACCAGGCCGTTATAAATGCCGGCTGTAAAGTAAGCGGATGCACCGTACACTTCTGCACCAATGATTATGATAAAGGCCCAATCATCGTACAGAGATGCTGCCCCGTACAGGAAAACGATACCCCCGATTCGCTCGCCAAACGCATATTCGAGCAGGAATGTCTCGCGTATCCACAGGCAATAAAACTCTTCGCAGAAGACAGGTTGACCATACGGGACGGAAAAGCAAAAATACTCGACAGTAAATAATCTCTGATAAAAAACAATAAGTCATGAATAAGCGACAAAAAGCTATACTAAGAAACCTGACAACTGTCCTGCTTGCCACCGTCATTATGGTCGCTGGAATGATTAACTTCAAAGACTGGGTAAACCGCTCCGAAGCCATGCGGGCAATGGACCAGCTCGGCCAGGTGATCCTCGAATACCGAAAAGAACGAGGCGCTGTACCATCCCAATCATATGTCTACAGCATCATTGAAGAGCTCCAGGGCTCTGTCAGGCTCGGCAAACCAAAATACAGGGCCTTATGGATAGACTTTGAATCGACACCCGACGAAATCCTGGCCTACACAGAAAAAAACTACGTCTCATTGCTCGGCAAAGGTTTTATCGTATTAAGACTCGATGGCCGCGTGGAGTGGATGAAAAAACAGGAATTTGAAAGACTTCTCGCTCAACAGCAAAGTCCGGATGAAATCGAAATGACCGACAACTAACTCCCCCTCAGGACAAACCAAAAGTCAAAGCCGCCATTGTCACTTAACGCACCCACCCTTTAGCTGCGCTATTGTGACTGCGCAACAGCAGGCTCGCTCTTCTCGGGCTCCTTCACCTTAAAACCCTCAAACTTTAAATGCTCCTCGTCCTGGACGTCAATCTTGATAAGATTCTTGTCCTTGAACTGCTCCCGAAGCAGACCCTCCGAAAGCGGGTCCTCTATGTAGTGCTCGATTGCACGACGCAAAGGCCTTGCACCAAATTCAGGGTTATACCCTTTATCTATAAGGAACTCCTTGGCCCGGTCGCTCAACTCCAGCGTTAAACCATGCTCGGTCAGACGCTTGAATACCTTCGCAAGTTCCAAACCAACAATCGTCTGCAGGTCCTTTTTTGTCAGCGGCTGGAAA
>Ga0209976_10002517_pt1 | contig 10420 bp, 9 predicted proteins | sample SumtaG_FD_182806 | JGI IMG/M metagenome (GOLD analysis project Ga0209976, IMG submission 182806) | Deep subsurface microbial communities from Indian Ocean to uncover new lineages of life (NeLLi) - Sumatra_00157 metaG (SPAdes) (version 2) | ecosystem: Environmental > Aquatic > Marine > Oceanic >... | reverse complement strand
CACATCCTCATCAGCCGGCTGTGCCACCTGCAGCATCAACTCATCAAACTCCGGGCGCAATTCTTTGATGGCTTCATTATGTTGTTCTTCCTGCTGTTTGAGTTGGGAAAGCTGGTCCAGGGCGGCTTTCTTTTCGGCATCGGCCAGTTTTGGGATTGATTTACCTATGCGGTTTTTTTCTGTGGTAATGTTCTGCAGCGTTTTTTTGGCATCGAGCAGCCTTGAATCAACGTCGAGTAGTTTATCTATATCAACTTCAAAGCCTTTTGCCTTAGTGGCGTCTTTATACCTTTGCGGATTTTCTCGTATTTCTTTGATATCAATCATGTGGCTAATCTTCTTCAAATCGTTTGATAATTACAACATTATTCTGTCCGCCGAAACCGAACGATTCGTTCATCGCGATGTTAACAGGCATTTTTCTCGGCTTGTTCGGGACATAATCCAAATCAAGTTTCGGGTCGGGGTCGTGCAGATTTATCGTCGGCGGTGCGATGTTGTCCCTTATCGCGAGAACACAGGTTATAAGTTCGGCGGCCCCGGCTGCCCCTATCAAATGGCCCATCATACTTTTGATGCTGCTGACGGGTGTGTTTTTGGCCTTTTCTTTGAATACCGATTTTACAGCCAGCGTCTCAATCGAGTCGTTTTCCGTTGTGCCGGTGCCGTGTGTGTTAACATAGTCAATGTCTTCGTAGCTGATGGAGGCGTCCTTAATCGCTGCCGTCATTGCCTGGACCGGGCCCCTTGCCTGCTCATGCATGTCGGTTATTCTAAACGCGTCGGAACTGCTGCCGTAGCCGATGACCTCAGCTATAATTTCAACATGTCTTTTCTTTGCTGATTTTTCCGATTCGAGAATCAGAATCGCGGCCCCTTCGCCGATGACGAAGCCGTCCCTGCTTGCTGTGAAAGGCCGGGACGCGGTTTCGGGGCTTTCGTTTCTGGTCGAAAGTGCGGTCAGGCGGTTAAAGCCTGTAATACCCAACGGATGTATCATCGAATGTGCTCCGCCGGCAATCATAACATCAGCGTCGCCGCGGCGAATCATCATTGTGGCCTCGCCGACTGCCTGAGTGCTTGCCGCACAGGCGGTAAGACAGCTTCGTGTCGGGCCTCGGGCGCCTGTGAGCAGGGCTATATGGCCGGCCGGCATATTCGGTTCCTGCTCCATTTCCCGCATTGCGTCCATCTGGCTGAAAGCGGTCTCGGCCCATTTGCCCCAGTCCATCTTGTTTTCGTCAGTGTTCCAGCCCTTGATAATCGCTGCGAAAAACGCCTCATTGTCAACCGAGCCTTCGCCGGCTCCCAGATAGATTCCCATACGGGTTCGGTCTATGCCGTCCGCCGGTGTGTCAATTTCAATATCGATGCCGGCTTGTTTGCAGGCCTGGGCCGTCGCTCCGATTACAAAACTGCTGCCTCGGTTGCTGTCTTTGTGGAGGTTGGGATTCTTTGTGTATTTGCTCAGGTCATAATTTTTGACCTCGGCGCAGAATTTTGTCGGAAATGTCGTCGCGTCAAAGACGGTGGTTTTGGCCATGCCGTTTTTGCAAGCCAAAATCGCCTGCCAGACGCTTTCGACATCGTGTCCTAAAGGACAAACAATTCCCATTCCGGTTATTACGACTCGCTCAGTCATTTTCAATTGTTCTCTAATTTTTTCAAAACTACGGCGGCGGTTTGTCCTCCATGGGTATAGCTGCAGCACAGTGCATAGCGGATATTTTTTTGCATTGGCTCTTTTACAATGTTCAGGTTACAGCCGTCGGCAGTTTTGTCACAGTTTCTGGCGGCAGGAATTGTGCTGTTGTTTATTGCCAGGGCCGCCGCTATAACGTCTACGGCTCCCGACGCGGCGCCGGTGTTGCTGAGCATACTCTTTGTCGGCCAGACGGGTATATCTTTGACGGCCGAGCCGAGAGCGGCTTCAAGGGCTTTGGCCTCGGCCAAATCGTCGGCCGGTATCCCCGTGCCGTGCGGGATTACAAGGTCGATGTCGGTCGGGGCTATATTTGCATCGGCCAGGGCCTTTTCAATTGCTATTTGTATTCCTTTGCCGTCCGGGGCCATAAATTCGTATTGTGCGTTTATGTTATTGCTCTGGCCGGTGCCGGCGATTTCAGCGTAGATTCTTGCATCGCGGCCTTGTGCATTTTCGAGCGATTCAAGCACGACTACACCAGCGGCCTCGCCAAATACACACCCGGCTGCGTCGGCGTCGAAAGGTCTGCAGGCGCCTTCGGGGTCATCGTTGCTTTTTGCAGTCGCTCTTTTGAGCAGGCACTGGCGTATCATTATAATTGGGTTGACCTTTGCCTCTGCTCCGCCTGCCAGCATGATATCGGCGTCGCCGCGTTCGATAATCTGGCTTGCTTCGCTTATCGCCAGTTGGCCGCCTGCCTCGGCGCAGGTGATGGAGTTGCTCGGTCCCTGGGTATCATGAATAATGCCGATATGACAGGCCAGCATATTAGGCAGGTATTTCAGGAGCCAAAGTGGCGTAACATTTTCCAGGCCGTCTTTTCCCCATTTTTGGATGTCGAACCTGCCGTCAGTTATACTGACGGCCACCGCGGGCGCCAATTCGACCAAATCGCAGCTTATCAGTCCCGCACCCAGATTGACCCCGATTCGAGTCGGGTCAATGTTGATATTGGCCGGGTCAGTCGCCTTTGTCACAAGGTGCGCATCTTTCAGCGCTTCGTCCGCTGCAATTATAGAAAGCTCGATATCGCGGGACATCAATTTGATGGCCTTGCGATAGGACTTGGGCACAAACTTTTGTATTTTGTATTCGCCGACTTCGCCTGCCAGTTTGCAACTGAAACCAACAGGGTCGAATGCCGTGATTTTATCTATTCCGCATCGGCCCGCGACCAGGGCGTCCCACGTTTGGTCCGTGGTCAATCCGAGGGGGGTAACTGAACCAAGCCCTGTTATTACTATGCGAGTCGAACCCACTAATTCTTCTCCGCGAAACAGACGCCTCGCATAAGTGACTTGAATATATCGGTGAAGACGAAATTGTCCTCTGGAAATTCTTTGCCGCCCAGGTTCCGGTCAAGATGGCTGAACATCAAGTCTATCCGGGCTATGAGTTTTTCGTCACAGGTAATTTTGCCGGAGGTACTTGCGGCTTCGGCCGTGATTGAATCAATGCCGGCTTCGAGTTTTAGTGTGTCGCCGGGCTTGACGTAATCGAAAAAGACCGCTTTTTTTATTTTGGCAAGTATTACCTTTTCCTCGAATTTTCTGGCCTCGCCTACGAGAATCCCTGCGGTCTGGGCCATTGCCTCGATGCACAGGGATTCGGGCATAACGGCAAAACCGGGAAAATGGTCGTGGAGGTGTTCTTCGGCGAGGGTGACATTTTTTACGGCCACGGCCCGTTTGCCGCTTTCGAATTCTACGAATTTATCAATCCATATCCAGCGCATCTTCGTTCCTGGCTTCGCATCGGGCGGTAGGCAACAGCTTAGCTGCCGGCCGTTGTCAGTTTGGCCTCGAGGTAGTTTACGATAGCACCTACGGTGAACAAATTGCCCAGTTTATTTATATCGGGGTCGCTGGCGAATGAGGCCAGGTCGGTATGCGGCATTTTCTCTTTGATTTCGGAAAGTCCTTTTTCGGTCAGCTTGCCGTCTTTGACGAACTCAGGGTCGCTCATCAGGTTCTCAGCCGGGAAGAGCTCTTCTCGAGGAATCTTGACATCGAAGGCTTTTTCCAGCCGAAAGACTATGTCCAGAAAGTCGATGCTCTCTGCTCCCAAATCACCCATCAAGGTCGCCTCAATCGTGACCTCGTCGTCGTCGGCTCCCAGCGCATCTACGAGGACCTGGCGAACCTGCTGCAGAATTTCGTCCCGACTCTGTGCCATCTTAATTTACCTCCGATACTCTTTATCTTTTTCGAAAGACAGTCCTTTTAATTACCTGTTGTTGTTCAGCGTTTCAGCAGCCGCCAGCGATTTTTCATGTTCTCGATTATCTCGGCGTCAACAGCCGCCATTGTCGGGTCCTGCTCGGCCAGGTTAAAGTGCCTCAGCGAGAACCTGGCTTCGACGATTGTCTCGCCTTCTGATACGCCGCGTCCGAGAAAGCTGCTGACGTTTTCTTCGACGGTTTTTGCCTCGACGGAATATTCTATTTGTCCGCCCGGGGGCAAAAAGCTTTTATATTTTACATTTCTGGCCTGCTCAAGCAATATCATACTGTGGGCAAAATTTTCCGTTGTCCGCACCAGCCAGGATGCCGATTCAATCAACCCTTCCAGCAGCAATACTCCCGGCAGGACCGGGAAACTCGGAAAATGGTCCGCCAGGTATTCTTCCGACAAGGTAACGTTTTTGATTGTTTTTATTGCTTTGCCGGCTTCAAGCTGAATAACCTTATCAATAAGTATAAACTTCATGATTTCGACCATTGTATTGATGCCGAACCTGTTTTCCAGCTTTTTTTAGCTTATTTTGCCGGCGACCACTTCGAATACATGCTTGTAAGATTGCCATTTGAAAACATAAGCTGATTTTATATACTTGTGGGCTTATGAAAACGCGACCAGCGATAATACCGGATGCCAAGGCGATTTATTCGCTTATTAACAGCTATGCCGAGCTGGACAAGATGCTGTTTCGCTCGCTTGATGATATTTATGAGAATCTGCAAAGTTTTCTTGTTGCCCGGGCCGACGGGCGGGTCGTCGGCTGCTGCGCGCTCGATATAATCTGGGCTGATTTGGCTGAAATAAAGTCGCTGGCGGTCGAGCAGGCAACCACGGGCTGCGGCGTGGGCAAATCGCTTGTCGCCGAAGCGATTGAGCGGGCCCGTCTGTTAGGTGTGTCGCGGATATTTGCACTGACGCTGGATACGGCCTTCTTTGAAAAGTGTGGCTTTGAGAAAATCGACAAAAAGTCGCTGCCGATGAAGGTCTGGCGGGATTGTGCCAAATGTCCCAAGCAGGACCACTGCGACGAATTGGCGGTCATAAAAGAGGTGTCCCGTGGCCAGTGACCCGTGTCACGAGAGGCGAGCGGCGAGTCACGAATTATCCGACCTGTCGTCGCTGGAACAGGCCGATTGCCACCGAAAGTATCCCCGTTGCATAGCAAACAGCGTATAGTGCGCTGATGCCGATATATTTCGCGGGTACGGAGCTCCCCTCGTAGATGGCATCGCTAATCCAGAAAACCTGCAGATTCGGCACCATGATTCTGCCGATTTTGGCCCAGAGATGCTCGTCGGCAAATCGGCCGAACGCGTAATCACTGACCAGCCCGAGCAGAAAAATACCCACGCACACCGACAATGTCACCATGATATTGAACCTGGCGCTGAAAGCGACGGCCAGGGCCACAATAATTATGGTCGCCAGAAACAGCAGCACCGAGCCGTAAATGTCAAGTCTGTTGATGTGGTTGGCGGCAGGATTGAACTGCCAGTTTTCATCTATAAAGGCCAGGAACACCATTGCGAAGCTGCCGAACACAGCGGTGAGCACAATAGCCGTTGAGGAAAACCGCCAGCCATAAGTATAGTTGAAAAAAGCACTTAAAACAAGGGCGAGTGTTGCCGCTGCGCCCGCCGAGCTGATAACAGTCCAGTCGTGAGTGTCATTCATCGATTCGAGTACCCCTTCTCGGATGACCATCAGCAGCGCTATCGTGCACAGATAGTGAGCTAAAGTCACCGCGGCCGCTACGCCGAAGAACTTGGATATGATAAATATCGGACGTTGGACGGGCTTGGTCAGTACCGTGGTGATGGTTTTATTTTCTATTTCTTCGGCGACGGCCCCCGATGCGGCGAATATTGCTATGAACAAGCTGGCGAGAAAAAGCGTAGATAACCCAACTTCGCGTAAGAGTTTATTGTCATCGCCCATTGTGTACATTGTCAGTGAGGGGCTAATGAAGAACATAAACAACGCTGAGACGACTATGACGGCGTAGACGGGCTGCCTTATTGTTTCCGTGAACGTATTCTTTGCTAATATGAAGAGTTTACGCATATTTTTTCGAAATTGTCTCTATGCCGTTTCGCCGGTTATTGTTATATTAAAAGGTCTTCAAGTTGTAAAGGCTTCGCGGCCTTTATTGTCGTCTATACGCTGAATTTAGCTTTAGGGTTTTTATTTTTTCCTAATTATTGCATAAATTAGGACGGTAACAGGCTATGACAGTGACATCAAAGCGAGCTGAATACGTATCTGTGGTGGCGATGGTGCTGTGTGCCATATTCTTCGGCCTGACGTTTTTTGTCGGCCGATGGAGCGGCTATTTCGTTGTCGGTGCCGCGGCCTGGCTCATTGCTTCAGCCGCTGCCGTTTGGTTCGCTCTGTGGCTGCAGTTCCATACCCAGACTCTTGCCGAGCAGGAGAAGCTCGATACCGCCCAACTGGCACGCGAAAGGGACGATTCGACCATTTTTGATTCAACCGGCGGCAGGGCCGAGGTTTTTGCCGTTGCCCAGCGGCGTCTTGAGCTTTTCGAGCGGTGGTTTTTGCCCATTTTCGCTTGTTTCATATCCGCCTTCCAGATAGCCATCGGAATGTATTTGTTTTTGAGCTTTTCGGCGGAACTGGTCAGCGAGGCCACGCGTCCTCTGGTCTGTGCAATCTGCATGGCCGGTGCTGCTTTTTTCAGCTTTCTGGTCTCTCGCTATGCCACCGGCATGTCGAGTCAACTGCAGTGGCGGCCCTTGAGGGCCGGCGGCAGCGGCCTGCTGGTGATAGCGATTGTCTGCTTTGCCCTGACAATCGGGCTTGCACTGGCGCATTTCAAGATTTTTCTTGTTGTAACCGTCATCAGCTATGCCGTGCCGGTTGTGATGATTGTTCTTGGTGCCGAGACCGCCCTGAACGTGATTTTTGATATATATCGACCTCGGCTCAAGGGCCAGTATTCCAAAAGCGCATTTGACAGTCGGCTTCTCGGGATTATTAATGAGCCGGGCGGGCTGTTCCACAGCCTTGCCGCGGCAATCGACTACCAGTTCGGTTTTAAGGTCTCTCAGACCTGGTTTTACAAGTTGCTGGAAAGGGCGATAGTACCTTTGGTGCTGTTCGGTGTGGTCGTCGTTTATCTGCTGAGTTGCGTAGTCATCGTAGGCCCCAGCGAACAGGCGGTAGTCGAATATCTGGGCAACCCGCTGACAACGGCCGGCCAGGTGCGTTTGCTTGGGCCGGGCCTGTCTTTCAAGTTGCCCTGGCCTTTCGGGATCGCTTACAAGCATCCTACCGGCAGGATTATGGAACTGAGCATCGGCTATGTGCCCAAGATTAACCCGAAGACCGGACAGCCGCTGCGGGAACCGCTGCTTTGGGGCAAGAGCCATTACCAGGAAGAATACAACGTGCTGGTGGCGAGTGAGCAGACCGGCCGGGATTTCGATGAGGCCGCCGTGCCCATCACTCTGCTGACGGCCAGTGTCCCCGTTCAGTACAGGATAAAGGATTTATATTCGTTCATCTACAACCACAAGGAACCGCAAAGACACCTTGAGGCGATTTGTTACCGCCAGCTCGCCAAATTCGCTGCCAGTGCGACCGTCGAAGTAAACAGCGCCGCGGAACTTGAAAACAGCCTGCTGGGAGCGGGCAGGGCAAAGGCGAAAGAGCTTCTGACTGCCCGAATTCAGGCAGCTTCCGACCGGGCTGGCCTCGGCGTCGAGATAGTCTTTGTGGGTATGCAGGGCATCCATCCGCCACCGGAGGTGGCCGAGGACTATCAAAAAGTTGTCGGTGCCATCCAGGAAAAGCAGGCCCTGATACTCCATGCGGAGGCAACCAGAAACGGCATATTAGGCGTGCTGGCCGGTTCGGTCCAGGATGCCGACAGGCTTTCGGCCCTTGCCGCCGAATTCAAGCGGGCCGAACAGCAAAATGATACTGAAAGACTCAACAAGCTCGCCCAAGAGCTTGATGCCGCTTTTGCACAGGCAGGCGGTGATATTTTCGGTACCCTGGCGGACGCAAAGGGCTATGCCTTTGAAAAGGCCGCCCTTGCGCAGGCCGACGGCAAACGATTTGCCGGACAGCTAAAGGCATACAGGTCCGCCAAAGACATCTTCAAACGCCAGGCCAGACTCGCAGTGCTGGAAGAGGCGCTTGAGAATACAAGGAAATTTATCATTGTTGCCGACACCGACGATACACAGGTATTTATAGTTGACGTTCAGGAAAAGCTTACACCAAGCTTGTACGATGTGACAGGTTTTGAGGAGAGCGGCCAAAAATGAGAAGCGCAGCAATAACGATACTAATCGTGGCGATAATCGTCATACTCGGGCTTTACCTGGTATCTTTCCAGGTAAGAGAGATAGAGTCGGCTCTGGTAACGACTTTCGGCAAACCGACCCGGCCTATAACCGAGCCCGGCTGGTATTTCAAATGGCCTGCGCCGGTTCAACGGGTCTATAAGTTTGACTCCCGTGCCAATGTTCTCGAAGCGGACATCGGTGAGACAACAACAAAGGCCGCCGTCCCCATTATCGTCAATACCTACATTGTCTGGCGCATTGCCGAACCGCTTGATTTCTTCAACGCTGTCGGAACCGTCAAGGAAGCCGAAGCCAAACTGCTCAGCCAGATAAGCGATTCGCAGAACAAGGTCATCGGCCGACATTACTTCGGTGAGTTCGTAAACAGTGACCCCGAGCGAATAAGATTCAAAGAAATCGAGGAGGAGATACTCACCGAGCTCAGGGGCGCGGCCAGGGCCGATTACGGTATTGAAGTGGTGACATTGGGGATAAAGCAGCTTAAAGTCAGTGAAGACGTGAGCAAGGCGGTCTTTGAGAGAATGAAGGCCGAGCGGAATCGCAAAATCCAGGCAACCGTCGCCCAGGGTGAGGGGCAGGCGCGAAAGATAAGAAGCGATGCCGAATCGAAAAAGACCATCCTGTTGGCCGCCGCCGAGGCCCGCGCAAAGGCGATACGAGGTGCCGGCGACGCCGAGGCCGCGAAGTATTACAAGCTGCTGGAGGCCGACCCGGAACTTGCAATGTTTTTGAGGGATATCGAATCGCTCAAAAAGATACTGAAAAAGAGGTCTACCGTTGTTTTGAGCGCCGACGCCGAGCCTTTTAACCTGTTAAAGAAAATGCCCGAAATCGGGTCAAAAAAATAAATCTTTAGAGCTATGACCGAGCAGGATAACGAAAAGACAAAAAACAGTGAAAAAGCCACGGTCGGTCCCGACCTGCTTGACCCGGGTTTGAAGTACTTATCAGGCGCCCTTAAATCGGCCTTTGTCGTGCTTCAAATCATAATGGTCGTGCTGGTGGCGCTTTTTGCGATGTCCGGTTTTGAAACGATACGCCCCGATGAGCAGGCTCTTGTTTTGCGGTTCGGCCGAATAAAAGGCATCGGCGAAGACAGGGTACTCGGACCGGGTCTGGTATGGGTATTTCCCTACCCGATTGAACAGATAATAAGGATTCCGGTCGAGAAAAAGATAGGTTTACGGCTTGAGAATTTCTGGTACTTCGAGCCTTTAAAAGACAAACTGCCCGAAGAGCTAAGGTCCCAAGTCCGGGTGCAGCCCACACTTGACCCGCTTCGTGACGGCTATTGCATAGTTCGCAATGAAATGCGGCGCTCGAATGCAGGCGGTGCCGGCGGCAGTGATTACAACATTGTGCATTGCAAGTGGCAGCTTATTTACAAGATTGATGACCCCGAGCGGTTCTATACGAATATTTATGTACGCGAGGTCGCGCCGGGACAGAGCTTTGCAGAGGTTATGGAAAGAAGTGTCAGAGCTCTGCTGAAGAACCTCACCGCAGACGCCGTTGTGACCGCCATGGTCGGATATACGATTGACCAGGCCCTTGCCAGCTACGGCAAGATTCCCGAACACGTAAAAAGACTGATGCAGGAAAAGCTTGATGCTATCGAGGCCGGCATAAGGGTAGTGTCGGTACAGTTGACTGATGTGACCTGGCCCCGGCAGGCTGCGGGTGCCTTTGCCGCCTCGGTCAAGGCCAGCCAGCTCAGCCAGCGCATTGCAAAAGAGGCACAGACCGAAGCGGAAAAGATGCTCAACGAAACGGCCGGGCCGGTCGTCGAGCAGTTGCTTGCCGCCCTGACAGACGAAAATACAATCGACGACCAAAAAGAGCAACTGTGGGCTGACCTGGCCGGCGACGCCCAGGGAAGAATCGACCAGGCCAGAGCATACAGAACCAGTGTCGTCGAAGCTGCAAAGGCCAATGCCGATTATTTGCGAAGCCTGCTGCCCGAATACCGCAAAAGACCCAGACTTGTCGTCCAGAAGATTTATCAGGACGCCATTGAGCAGGTACTCAATAGCGCCGACGAGAAAATAATAATTCAGCCGACGCAGTCCACGAAGGGCAAGGAAATAAGAATACTATTGAACAGAGACCCGATGCTGAAACGCGGATCACAAGCTTCCGGC
>Ga0209976_10002515_pt1 | contig 10423 bp, 7 predicted proteins | sample SumtaG_FD_182806 | JGI IMG/M metagenome (GOLD analysis project Ga0209976, IMG submission 182806) | Deep subsurface microbial communities from Indian Ocean to uncover new lineages of life (NeLLi) - Sumatra_00157 metaG (SPAdes) (version 2) | ecosystem: Environmental > Aquatic > Marine > Oceanic >... | reverse complement strand
AATTAATAAAATCTCAAAATTAAATTTAATATTGTTTAAAATACGATAGAAGAGTGTATTTTTATATCAGATAAAAAAGAAGACAAAATTAAAGAAAGTTATAAGCCAAAATTTATGGAATGGGGTATTATATCTAAAGATACCTTTAAAACTACTTATGAGCTTCCGATTAAGAGGTGGGATCCTCTTTCAATAAGAACTATTCGAACAAAAGAGTTTGGACTTCGAAAAGAGCATGTAAGGCATTATGGGCATTATTCATATGTAAGTCCTATTCGGGGCAAAAGACCAAGAGGTTTTAAAACTGTAGATAAGAAGAGTGAATTTATTGATTGTACAAAAAAGATATTGCATGATGCTAAAGATGTGTTTACAGCGGTAACAGAGGGGAAACCCTTTTATAATGATAGTGGAAAAAAAATAGGAGATGGGTTTACGATAATTATAACTGAGGATGAGAAAAGGAGGGATTCACCTTTTTCAGATAAGCCTCACAGAATTGAGAAATTGCCTGATTCATGTAAGGCAATAACTTTAATAAATCGTTATCCTTCAATGGCCCGGAATATTGCCCCAGATATTTATGATATTGCAGTAAAAAGATTGCCACCTCATTTAAAATTAGCAAGAGGGATAAATTTAGTTTCTCTTTCAAGAAATTTTTACCCCTCTTTTTGTTTTAATTTAATTCCTGAAGATGTTTTAGCAGGTTTATTCCTTTCTATGAAAACAGCGATTTTATATAGTATTCAGGAGGCAATAGAAAGAGATTATTATGATATTCCAGTATCACCCTTTTTTAATATAGGTACTAAAGTAGGTGGTTCGCAACCTCGTATTCATGGTCAGGTGTATATTGATTTGAATATGGATGGTCATGGAAGTCGATTAGAGGGTTATCTTGAAGCTTTTAAAGAAATGGGGGATAATTGTCATTTATGTAGAACTTCGCATGGAGACACTGATCGTATTGTATTAAAAACAACCTATTGGACTTTCTATACTACAGGAAGTCCGGTAAGAAACTATCATATACGATTTCATCCTAATGAACATTTAAGGAGATTTTCCCAATTAAACATAAATCAAATTCGGGACTTAGCAAAATCACTAAAAACAATCTTCATAGGCTTAGATAATATAAATATTGATAAGAATCGAAACATAATCTTAAATTGTTGCCCCTTCGGATATGATGCGGATTTCCATATGTTTGGTGATATTATTCCACATGAAATAATAGGAGGGGCGGAAATGGCTGACAATATGCGTGTTGCAAGAAAATTGCCTCATGAAGCTGCGGCAGAAATTAGAAACGGAATTTCTCTTTAAATTAAGAAAATATTATGAGAACCTTGTTTAACTTTTAGAGCTAATTTTTACTAAAGAAATTACGCTTATCACGAAGATTTAAAAGAAAAAAAACTTATTAGATAAACTGAAATAAAGCAATAGATGTTAAAGAAATTTAAAATCTCCTTAATACAGCACTTATAAATTAATTGAATTTCATATCTTTTTAGCAAATTCATTTATCAGAGGATTACAATTTAATGACAAGAGATTGGTCTGCAATAATTTTAGCGGGTGGTAAAGGATCTCGGCTAATGCCGTTAACGGCTCAAATTCCAAAACCACTTGTTAAAGTAACCAATAAGCCTATGGTAGATTATTCTATAGCTCACCTCATATACGCGGGTATTAAACATATCATTTTAGCGTTAGCCTATATGGGGGATGAGTTAAAGGAACACATAGAGAAAATATGGACTCCGGATAAATTGGGAGATGTTGAATTGGAATGTGCAATTCAAGAAAGTAGAGGAACTGCTGATGCGTATAGATTATTGATGGATCAAATTGATTCGGAGAAAATTGTAGTTTCAATGGCAGATATTGTTACGAATCTTCCAATGACAAATTTTATGGATTTTCATTCTATGAAAGGGGGGATTGCTACAATCTCGATGAAAACCGTAGAAAGCCATACAACTCAATATGGGGTTGTGTTATTAGATAATGATCGTAAAATTTATCTATTTTTAGAAAAACCGATGCCTATGGAATTATATTTAAGTAGTATGGCTCAAAGAACGGATTTATTTCTTCACACAAATATAATTAATACCGGAATTTACTGTTTTAACAAGGATATAGCTAATGTACTACATGAGACAGGATTAATGGATTTTGGAAGTGAAATTTTTCCATATCTTCTTGAAAATGAATACAACCTATACGGATATGTAAAAGATTATTATTGGCTTGATTGTGGAAACCCTCAAACTTATATGTGGGCGAATTGGGATTTATTACGGAAATTTAGTTGGCCTATCACACCAAACGGTCAAGAATATGATGGAGTTTTTGTTATGGGAATAATTGATTCAGGTCAGGATATAAAAATTGAGAAGCCAACTTGTTTCGGACAAAATGTTCGACTTGAGAATTTCGTAAAAATTAAGGAATTAACGTCTATAGGGAATAATGTATCAATAGGAGAAGACACTGTAATTGAAAAATCTGTTGTTTGGGATAATGTTAATATCGGTCGAGGGTGCTATATTACTGGGTCGATTATCTGTAATGATTGTAAATTAGGAGATAATGTAGTTTTAGATAAAGCAATTATCGCTCCTTTTTGTAAAATTAGTGAAAATTCGCAAATAAGGGATAAAACGCTTGAATTAGGTCAACAGATATAAGTATTTTTACTTTAACTCATAAAATTCATCAAAAAAAAATTAAAATCAGTGTATAGATTATTTTTTAGCGAATGGTTCAAGGTCAAGGGCTTCAAACAACCCATCTGAATTTTCAAGAGTTCCCAGAAAGTGCCATTCTCCTTCTTCTACATATTTTCCATTGGCATATTTTTTTGCCATATCATAGAGCCTATTAAAATTTTCATAATAATAATTCTTTTCCATTAAATCCCTTTATATGAGTCTTAAATTTTATTGACCATTGTTAGCTTTTGGGTGGTAACAAAATTCAGTGATGGATATATCAATTAAGAAATTATTTTTTACTCTATTTTGGAACTTTTAATACCTTACAAATTAAGGTTGAAGGAATCATTTCCATTATTTCTTGTCGATACCATTCCTCGTGAGGGATGACATCTCTTTCCAATGGTTTAGGCTCAAGTATGTTTTCTATATTGAAGCCAATCCTGATTAATCCATTGATGATATCACTAATTTTTGATGCGTGAACTCTAAGATCTATTCCTGTAGACTCTACAAATGTCACTTCTTTTTCAAAATAGCTTACCGATATTTTAAGCTCCTTAAGATCAAGATCCTCTGCACCAAGAAGGTTGTAAATCGGGTGTTGCATACTAAACACGAAAATACCATTCGTTTTTAAAATTCTATAAGCTTCCTTAAATGCCGCATTCAAATCTTGCATCCAATCTAATGCGAAAATAGATATTGCTATATCAAATATATCATCATCGATCATTATTAAATTCTCTAGATCACCTTCTATTAACTCAATTTTAACTTTATTTTCCATTATTAAATTTTTAGCATATTTCAATTGTTCTAAAGATATATCAACTCCTGTACAAATACCTCCTTTCTTTGCTAAAGTAATAGAGTTTTCAGCGGCTCCACATCCTAATTCTACAATTCTTTTTTCTTCAACATCCCCAAGCAGATTAAGTTCAGACTCCCTTGCATAACCTAGAGCGTATTCAATATCATCAAATGATAACTTTCTTTTCTTCTGATATTCTAATGCATTTAAATTCCAATGTTCTTTAATGTTGTTTTTACTCATACTGTAATGAATTCAAGTAATTTATTAAATTTTTTTCTAAAGTTTAAGTAAAAATTCCAATCATCACTGAATTTTGCATCCACCCTAGCTTTTTTCTTTAAATATTTATATCATATTATAAGAATAATTAAGAGAATTTTTAAAGAATTATGAGAAGATCTTAAAATCATGGATGAATTTATTATTCCTTCTTATTTAACGTATCAGGAAGATCCAGAATGTTTGCAGTGGTATAACATTGAAGGGAAAGAGCGAATAAATGAACTTTCTCGTCAATTGCGGACATATTTAAATTATAAAAAAGCAAGTATTCGTTTAATATGCAGTGATTCCAATTTTTCTTCTGATATCCTCAAAACCGATTCTGTTCAAAAATGGGAGGATAGGTTTCTATCCATCCTTTCACAGTATATTTCCCTAATAAAGAAAATTGGAGTACAAAATGAAAGAATTAAAGAAAAGATATTCCATTTAAAGATAAAAGCAATTTCTCAACCTAATTGTCAAGATGCAATCCTTTTAAAAAATATAAAGCAAGTAGGCAATGAACTCTGGAAAATATTGCATATCCTTTCAGGTTTGGATATTCATACACTTCCTCAAGTTTTAAAGCTTTCTATTGAAATCTTAGTTCACTTATGTGATGCTGAGAGTGAGTTAAATCCATTTTTTTCTGATTTTTATAAAAAATTAAGATTAAATTACCAACAATTAGAACGAGAATATAAGTATTTGTATATAACAATAAAAAATGTTCAAGATAATAAGAAAAATTACAAAAAACGAGTAATGATTCCCGAATGATGAATTCTTATAATAAAGCAACTCGTAAAGGTTTAGAAGGAGATCGGATTGCTGTTTGTCCGCAGTTTGGATGTGAAACCATTGAGAGGATCAAACCATTAAAACTCGGATTTTTTGGTTTTCACAAATTTCCGAAGTGTGCAGTGCATAAAGTTTATTTGGTATTTGTGGATGAATTTATCGAAGATTTTCTTCGAACGGTAAATGCATGCTTATTTGATATTTCAGGTAAACCTCCTCAAGATTTAATGTTTATAATTAGAAGAGAGGCACCAAAACATCTCATATCCTTCATAAACCGATGGATGTATTGCTCTCTTCTTGGAAGAGGTGCTGAAATGGTGCCTGATTATATGAATTCATTGTCAACAGCATATATTAAATCACTTAGTAAAAGACAACAAAAATCGATTAGAGAACAATCATATACCAAGAAGAAATATAAGATGCTAAATCTTGGAATTAAAAGAATCGAGAAAGAATATATTGAATTTATAAAAAATTTACGGGAAAAATTAGAAAATTTGTATGATGAAAAGGAAATAAAACATCTCCCCGAAGAGATTAGAAAACTAATCCATAATTGGTTAGACAAAAAATTGGAGAATACTAAAAAAAATTCTATAAATTTCGAATCAAAAGATCATGTTAAATCACTTTCATATATAAAGGAAAAATATGACAATATCCTTCAAGCAGGAACGTGTTCATTATTATTAGGTAAATCTCCCTCATTAATAACAAATACATTTTCAATCTATGAGCTACTTTCTGCCTATAACGAATTTTTAGAAGCAGGATTATGCCAAGATATTACAAGCATAGATTATATATTGGATAATTTCAAAAAAGAGATGGATTTAAATAATAAAATTACCAATATAAAACAGCAGTATAATCCAGAGGTTATAGATAATTTGAATAACGATAAAAAAACAATCCCAAATGAAATATTTAGTATCAATATTCCTGAGATAAAGATAAAAGATATTGATGTTAAAACACGGGGATGGAATTATTTTAGAGATATTATGTATGAAATATATGATAATAATCCTCCAAAAATATATCGGACAGTTTTAAAGATTTCTAAAGAATTCATTGAAAAATATATAAAATCAGTAGAACCATCATTATTAGAAGAATTATCTCAAACTGTAAGTATACAGACAACCTTTGGAAGAGATCTTAAAATTCGCAGGGATTATTTAATTAAAGAAAATCCCTCTTTTGACCAAGTTCTTAGAGATAGACTGAAATATGGTTTTAGATGGATATTGTATAACTTAAAATGCAAGATCTTTCCTTTTAAAAATAAAATATATATTGGATGGTCAAAAAATAGAGCAGAATATCGATTTAAGCAACATATAATAGCTGCTATTGGCCCACACGGTAAAGGTTATGACTATGTAAATGTAGTAAAATTGCATAAAGCAATTAGGAAGTCATTAGAAAAAGCAGGAATAAATTATTATGAAGAATGGAATTATTTAGAAAATAAAATTGGAACAGAAGATTATGAAAGTCGAATAAATTATGTATTCGGAGTTGTTAGAAATTATTTTGATATTGAAACACTTGAAATGCATCGAAATTTTGGTTTGACAAAAGAAAGAGAAAAGTACTATACGTTAAATTATAAAAATAATGATGGAACTATTGGCACTATCAAGAATGGTCTGAATGAAATTGCTGGTGGAGGGGGTGGATTCAGTATAAAACTACCCTATATTGATATATTTGCTATAGTTACTTTAGGGAAATTGTTAATAGATATATATAACACAATTATTCAATTATATCACATAAATATCGCGTATTCTACCTTTTCTGATCATATAAGAGAAGTATGGGAGTCTTTTGAAGCCCTTCAAGAAGACGCACTTAAACCCATATTAGAGAAATTAATAAAAGATAAACAAGATTTTAAATTACATGAAATCTCTGAAGTACTAAATTTAACTAGGCATACATTAAATCTATATTTAAAAAAGTGGTATAAAGGACGTACATTTAGTGATTTAAAGGAAATGGTTAAGAATGAAATTTTAAATTGGGATAATCTGCAATATTTTAGCAAACATAAACAATATACAGAATCAATCGAGAAAATAGAAAACGTCCCAATTTGGATTTGGCTGAAATGGTTAGTAGAAGGAAAAACAACAATAGAAATAGCTAAAGAGTTTGGATTATTTCGAAAAACTGTTTCTAAATTTATTAAAGAGCATCCTCAACTTGGTAATAATTCTTTATCTATTCAAGAATTACGGTATAAACTCAGAAGATACTTAATGAAAAATCTCTTAAAAAAAGGTTGGAATCCTTATGATGTTGTAGAAAAAGTTTTTAAAATGAATAATACAAAGACTCGCCGTTTATTTAAACAAATATTTCCTAATAAATCATTTGAAGAGATAATACAAGAATATTCTGGGGGAAAAAAACAGTTTTCCCGTATTTTTCACAAACAATTAGGGGAGAACCAAAAAAGAATCCTGCGTTTATTGATCCTAAAAGGAGATTTATTTCTTAATGATATTAATAATAATGTCAGAGACTTATCAGAAGATATGATTTGGAGTGCTGTCAAAGGATTAATTAAGAGGGATTTAATAGGAGAAAATAAAGTATTTAATCAAAAAGCAAATAGAATAACAAAAAAATATTATATTACCAAAGAGGGTATTAATGTTTTGGAGGACCATTGGACTAAACCAAAACTTAGTTAGACCAATTTCTCAGGGTATGAAAGGTGTTAGATCAATTTCTGGAAATATTCCGTCGTTAGCTTCTAGAGTACCCAAAAAATGCCATTCTCCCTCATCAACATGGTCTCCACTTCCATATCTTTCAGCCATTGCGTATAATCTAGTGAAGTTTTCATAATGAAGAGAAACTCTATTTTCAGCATAATCTCTTGCTGACCATGTAGTGATTAAAAATTGCCAGTCTGAGCTTTGTAGTAATAGTGATTCTCTTGCTAACTGTTTTAAAATTTTCTTTAAATTCTCATCCTTAGTTCTTCCATACTTCGCCATAATTTTTTCAGTCTTGTCCTCGACTTCATAGACCAACCTCCAAGTCCAAGTCGTCCATTCGTTTAGCCAAACCCAATGGCTTGATCCTTGACCCCAACTGCCCTCAATAATAGAAACTACTTTATTTGGAGGATTTTGGTCAAGATGAATTCTAGTATTAGTCAAATCAATTTCGGGATCATCTTCTACCCATCGAAGTACTCTTGCTAACCACCAATTTCCTTCAAACCACCAATGTCCTAAGAGTTCACAGTCATAAGGGGCAACTATAAGTCCAGGCTTTCCAAAATCCCCTTTATACGCTCTTAAAATATCCTTTATTAGATTTACATAGTGGCCTGCATTCTCATCTAGTTTCCCAGGAATGTCATCCGGCCAATATAACATTTTCTTTCCTAAATCCAATTTAGCTTCCGTAACTTTCCAGTAACGAAGCCCACCAGGATAATGCTTCTTATGAAAATCAAGGTATTCCGCACACCCGGGATAACCATGTTCTCCACTCCATACTACAATTCCAGTTTTCTCATCTCTGGTAAAGAATCCGACCGGAGAGGGAGTTGAGGGATCGGTCGATACCAAGTATGCTTCATATTGAGATTTCTCGAAAGAAGTAGGGATTTCTTCATATTGATCAGCAAATTGCTTCCAGAGTTCTTTGAGTAAGGGAAATCTCGCGGCATAAACACCCTGGGATTTACCTCCTAATAGTAAGGAGGTATCAATAAAAAAATACCGTAAGCCATTTTTCGCGAGGAAATATTCAATACCAGGACGATCGAATTCTTCTCCGGTTATTGGATTTTTCCACCTGTAACCAGGACGATATGCGCATTCAGGTAACCAGGCTCCGGTAGGAGGCCTTCCGAAATGACGCTTATAATTATCTACTGCTGTTTTAAATTGAGCATCTATTGAACTATCTTTAGATAATAAAGGACTATACCCATGGGTCGCACTGCAGGTAATTATATCAAGTAAATCCATATCTTGAAGCTTTTTAAACGCCCCTACAATATCCTTATTAAACCGATGAGTATAATCATCTTTAACCCGTTCATAATATTCCCGCCACCACTTAGATAATCTTATCCGACCATCTACATATTTATTTTCTGTGAAATCTTTTTGATCATGCTCTGCAGCTGCAATTTTTTCATCTAAGTAACCCATAAAATCCTCTATAAAAGAGGGATGCCGCAGCATCTCGCAGAGAACTGGCGTAAGACCAAGGGTCATTTTTGGATGATATCCGTCATCGATTAACTTATATAACTCTTGAAGTAAAGGAATGTAGGTTTCCGCTGCTGCTTCATTTACCCAAGATGTTCCGTGTGGCCAAACTCCATGATTTAGAACCCATGGTAAATGAGAATGTAAAACTAAACAAAAAGAGCCTAAATTTTCTGGCATTTTTATTAAACCTTTTATATTTTTTTAAGATATACAATATAAATACTGAATTAAATGTTAATTTTTCCAAAATAATTTTGTTTGCATATAATAAATAGAATTAAACATACCTAAACTTTTAAAAATAGTAAAAAATAAATATGCTAATTGAGGTATTCATAATATATTTTCCAATTTAAAGATAATAAGATTTAAAAAATTTTAAATTTTTGATGTAAATGGTTCAAAATCTTCGAGAGCTCTACAAAAGTGGTCGAATTATTGGAAGAGCAAATTATGTATTTACTCCGGAAATATCATCATCGATAGGATCAATCCATGGCAGCATGTTTAACCAAAATGAATCAATTGTAATGGGTAGAGATTATCATAACGACAGCCGAATGTTAAAGCGCGGGTATACTTCGGGAATCATGAGCACAGGTGTGAATTCACTAAATCTTTCTGATTGTACTTATCCTCTATTGCAGTTCACTATTAGAAGATTTGGTGCTAGTGGAGGCGTTTATTTTTCTGGCGGCCACTTATACAGTGATGAGGTTGGAGTTAGATTTGTGGATGCTGGAGGAATTGAATTAGCACGGTCCGAAGTAGAAAAATTAATAGAATCTTTCAATAATTATCCTAAACAAGTAAGAAGGGTCGAGCCGAATGAGATTGGTCATATAACTGGTATTCCACAGACAGAGGAAATTTATATTAAATCCTTACAACAATTTGTTGACAAGAAAAAAATCAAGAAAGCAGACCTTAAAATAGTTGTTGATTGTTCATATGGACCCAGTGGAAAGATATCTCCTATCATACTTAATGAAATTGGAGTAGAAGTAATAGCATTAAACACTCACTTTAGAGATAGGGCAAGAAATCCAGTTCCTAACATTAACACAATTAGGAATTGTGCTGATATTGTGAAAGCTTCTAACAGTCATTTAGGAGTATGTTTTGACGTCGATGGTTCACGAATTTTAATAATTGATGAGAACGGGTTAGAAATCAATTTTGAAGATATATTAATGCTTTTTGTAAGTTATGAAGAAAGAATTGCCAACTCTAAAGGAAACACAATTATTACAACCCCAACAATTTCGTTTATCGTTAAAGAGTTTTTAGAGGAATGCGGATACCCTATAAAGGAAGTGGAGAATTATCCGGGAGAGATCTCAAGACAAATTCGAGAAGAAAGAGCTTGTTTTGCGGCAGCAGATACGTTAAAATTCTATTTCCCTTATTATGCTCCATTTTCAGATGGGAATTTTATTTTATTAAAACTCCTTGAAATAATGACATCTCAAGATGATCTTCTTAGTTCATTAACTAGAGGATTTCCTAAAGGAATTAAGGTCAACAAAACCATTCCCCTTTTGCCAGAA
>Ga0209976_10002513_pt1 | contig 10426 bp, 15 predicted proteins | sample SumtaG_FD_182806 | JGI IMG/M metagenome (GOLD analysis project Ga0209976, IMG submission 182806) | Deep subsurface microbial communities from Indian Ocean to uncover new lineages of life (NeLLi) - Sumatra_00157 metaG (SPAdes) (version 2) | ecosystem: Environmental > Aquatic > Marine > Oceanic >... | reverse complement strand
TTTGCCAGGGTAGTGCAAGCTCGCGCTCCATCCCGTTGTCTAGACACCAAGTTCGAAAGCGCTCACGGTCTTCTACTTGAGCATAGGGTTCGAATTGTACTGATACCGATTCGCCAGTCTCTGCGACTTGGAGGGAAGAGATACCTTCATCCTCGTAAGTCGTTTCAAGAAGGCCAGCAAGAACAAAGAGTCGGTCGTCAATGCCCTTCATAGTTGCTTCTTGCGACTTCTTCTCTCGGCGTGCTTCGGCCCAATGAAAAGCAAGCTCAGCTGGTTTCAAGCCGGAAAGCTTTGAACGAATCTCATCGTGTCGCTCACTCCTCGGCTTGTCAAGCTTCGGAAGCGTCTTGATTACTCCGTCATATTTTCCCAAAATTATCCTCCTAGATATAAGGTTAAAGCAGTGAGAACTCCTATCACCAAAGCGATGACAAGAACTAGTAAAGCATCTTCGATCAATTCACGCATTTTTTATTTCCTAAGGCTTCGAGGGGGCAGGCTAACCCCACCCCCTCGGAAAGCCACCCCCTATAGTTGTTGGTTCGCGCAGGGGCATTCCCTTGCACAGTCTAAAGCAAGCTCTAGGAGTTCGGAAATTCGTCTTAATCTCTCCGAACCAAGATGGATAATGTAAACAGCCTTGTCCACACTATCAAGCAAAGTTTTGGCTTCTTCAATTTCGTCGTAGGTCATCGGGCATACACCAAAGTCTTGAGCGGGTTAACTGGCGTAGCGAGGGTTGGCGCGATCTCTTTTTCGCGAACTATAACCGGAACTGGGTCAACCCAATGCGAAGTCATCAACAAGGAGTAGTGCCCCTCGTTGCGATGTTCTTGCATATGGACTTTCATCCGCTTACGAGCGAGGGTCAGCTTATTGGGAAGTTGGCGGCAATCGCTGCAAATCAAAATCGCAGTATCACAGCTAGCTTGAGGAAGGTCGGTCGAACAAATCGTACATTTCATTTTTCATCTCCTCTTCAAAGGGGGGGTTGGAGCTTTAGCCCCAACCCCTTTAAAGTGTCCTAATCTCCAATCAAGTTAACAACATCATATCACGGTTCTACCTAAATTGGAACTATAATCTTTCGATCCAATTCAGTGTCCCCTGAATATTCACGTTGTTTGCAAGTGGCCTTACGCATAGAACTATTTCATCAAGCGTTCCATCAATTGCTGTGCCCAAAGCATAGACTTCATTTTCCGCAGATGCTTCCGCAACTGTATTTGACTTTGCCCAACCAGACCTTAAGAGAGTTCCGTTTGTAACAGTATTAGCTACTGCTCCAACTGCCGTTTGAACTGCACTATTAGCAAGGTCTCCGAAAGTGAAAGTCCCTGCAACAGTCGGATTCAAAAGTAACCTCCACTCAAAATCTGCTTGGGCGGCTTCAGAAAGCATAGACAAGCTCTTTGGCGTAACCTCAATTCCATTAAAGGCTGCCTTGAGTTTTATGCCAACTACTGCGTAGATTGTATTAGCTACAGCAGTCGCAACTTCTACTCCGTCTGTTGACTCAGACCGAAGAATACCTGTTGGGTTTTGGCCACCTTCCGATAGGATCGAACAACAGATTGCGGTTAGCGTAGCCGCTGTCCCCGTTCCAAGCTGCTCAATTTCATAGCGAGCCGGAAGGTTTGGTGTTCCCATGTAGGTTAGCGTATCGACGCCCGCGTGCTCGATTATATGGAAGTAGTAAGTATCGCCTCCTAACTGAATTCCATAACGAACAAGTCCAACGCCCAACCACTCGAAATCGATGAAGAAGATTTGGGTCTTGGTCCAATCAACTGTTATTCCCGAGGGACCTGTTCCATCGAGTTGATCAATGTTCCAATCATCTTGATCGACCGCCGAATTTACTACCGAACCAGTTGAATTTGAACGAACAACAACTTGTTTGGTCCCCTCGTTGTTCTGGAAGAAGACTCCATTATCATCATCAAAGTATCCGATTCTTTGGATGACTCCCGTGCCTCCACCTGAAGTGTCGAGAATGCCCGTCATCATGATGAGCTGACTCTTGCCAGGTTGGTAATTGAATCGACGAAAGGTTTGGCGAGTTCGTTTTCCAGCCCCAGTCCCAACGCCTAAGACTGTTAGTGAAGCATCCACGTTGTAAGTTGACGACGTGCCTGTTCCGGAAGCTTCTTGGTCGTCCCAGAAAAGACTACGTTTGTCCCCTACTTGTTTAGTGTCAAAAATAACTCGAGGCTCGGAGACCCGTGTCCTTCCAAAAGCATCAGAGTTTGGAACAAATTCTCGGTCAGATCCTACGAAACGTGTTACCATTTTTTAGCTCTCCTTACTGGTCGACATAGATTGGGGCTCTATAAGTGCGACCGCGTTTAGAATCAATGATGTGAAGCCCTTGCATTGGCGGCTCAAAGCTCGCTTTGATTGACAAAGCATAAGCATTGTAGCCAACAAGAGATCCGTTGCAAAAGAATTTTCCTCCATCGGTATACTGATGAAAGTGACCAAAGAAATCAACGTCTGCTTGTCGAGCTTTATCCCAACCCGCAATCGCTTTGTTAACCGGAACTGTTATCCCGCCGACTCCACCGCCATAGCTGATATTGTGGCCGTGATGCCAGCGAGTTTTGATCCCGTAGATATCGAAGTAAGTGTGATAGCCTTCTCCGACAATGAACTCGACTCGATCTTCCGAAGCAAAGAGCTTGGCTAGGTTCATGTAAATCAGCCACTCTATCGAATTTCCGTTCTCTGTCCCGTGGTGTATAAACTTTGTTATTCGACCATGATTTCCTGAGTGACAGATCACAGTAATCTTCCGCTTCGAAGTCTCGAGCATATAGTTGATTCCTGAAGCAATCAAATCTTGTGCAAACAATGCCGCCTCCATCGGAAGCATCGCGTTGTTCTCCATCGAATCCTCACGCATATTGTTTGAGATAAAGTCGCCGAGTAAGCCCAAGACGTAGTTGTCGATTTTTAAGTCTTGCGACAGAACATCGGTTACTCGTACACTCGACTTGAAAAATTCCTCAGCACGACGCTTTGCGATTTCTGGATTGAATTTGTTGAGCCCTGAGACTTGAGACGGCTCAACGATTTCTTCCAAGTGCCAGTCCGAAGCGATGATGACCGAGGTAGCTGACGTACCAGCCCCTCGCTTTGGCGTCTTGATCTTTGAGACGACCGGCTTAATCATCTTCGACATAAACTCAAACTTCTCTCTGAGCTCGAGGGCTTCAGCTGAAGCAAGTTTGGCTTTGCGTCTAAGCTCTCGGATAGTCTTTTCCTTGAGCTCTAAGTCAGAGGGCTCAAAGCCCTCGTTGATTAGTTCTTTGAGTTTTTCGGTTCGCATGAACAGAGTCCCCTGAGATGTTCGCTTATAAGACTGGTTGAGACCAAGACATCAAACTCGCGTTGGAGAATATGCCTGACCTTTACTTGGGAGACCTTCCTACCTTGGCTATATGCGAGGGTTATCCCTTGCATGAAATCTTTTGAGTTGCCCTTGAGTTGGCTAAAGCGACAGCCGTTTCCCTTGGCACCCGCGCTCGCTTCGCTTAACAGATCTTCAACACTCTTTTTCATTTGCTTTTCTCCTCTAGAATCTGAGCCGCCGAACCCTTCGTTGGCCTGTTATCAATAAGCGTTCCATTTTCAAAAGCATCCAATAGAATCGATGCGTTCGCGACTATATGACCGAGGTGATGCACCCCAGAATCCGGGGCGCAGTCTTCTCCGTCAATGAGACAAAGTATATGTCTCTCGATTGCATCGAGCACCACCATATAGTCAGACTGGCCATCGCGCCAGTTATAACCTCCTCCGTGGACTTCCGCTCCAAAAGCCAGAGCGAGAGCCCCGTGAATCCGCCCGGCTGGCGGAAGTTGGTTGACTGCCGGTTTATTAGACGATGTTTTCATTTTCCATCTCCTTCTTCCAAGCTTCAATAGTCATCTTTGCTACGTGTTGTTTTTTCTGAAGAGACTTGACGACTAGGTGGTCGATTGTCCGCTGACCTTGAGGGCCGACCGCGACGACATCGAAATAAGAAACGGGCATAGTCTGGCCCATTCGATGAACGCGATCTTCGGACTGCAATCTCGTTTTCAGTGAGTGGTCATTAGAGACATACATCACACACCAAGCACTTGTCAAGTTGAGACCCATCGAGCCGCTAGCGGGTGTGCCAACAACGACTGCAGGGCCCTTGGGTGCTGTCCTCGGATCAAGAAGCCGAATTGCATCAGCTCGCTCATTCCGTTTCTGACCACCCCAAATCGCGCCGACCGGGACCTTGATTGCATTCAGAAACCGCTCGACTTCAAAGCGAAAGCGACACCAAAGCAAAACTTTCTCACCCATCTCAGCTCGCTCTTCGAGGAAGGCCATGACCGAATCGAACTTCTCAGAACCGATTTGGGCAAGCTCACCCTCTTCCATTCGTATCCCAGAGCCTGCACAGGTCTTGCAGAGGGCTCCTCCATCCTCGAGAGTGAGCATTCTATCGAAGGTCATCCCAGACGTGCCACATTCGCATTCGTGCTCGGTTAGGATGCCTCCAAGAAAGCCAGAAGTGATCTGAGCGAGTCTCATCGACCGGACGCCGGCTTGAGAAGCTTCGGCTGCCGATGCGTCGTTGAGCCAAGCAACGAACTCAGTTCGCATTTGCTTATACATTCGCCAAGTAGCTGGCGTCAGTCGGACTTCCCGCGAAACAGACGGAAGCTTGGGGGGTAGGTCGAGACAATCGATTTTTTCTCGGCGCATCACGAACGGCTTCAAGCGAGCCTGAAGATCCTCAAGCCCCTCGCCTAATCGGCAGTGGATTGAAGAGTCCTCGTTATACTCGCAGCATGCTAGAGGAATCCAATTACCTTCTGAATCTTGAATTAAGCTTGTTTTGAAGGGATGATACCAACCGACAATCTGTCTTCGCTTGAAGCCACCCATGAACGCATAGCGCGCTCGGAACTGATAGTAGTTCTGAAGTCCAAGAATCTTCGGACTCATGATGTCAGCTTGCGAATACAGATCCCCTGGCGAGTGAGAGATTGGCGTCCCGTTGAGAAGAGTGACCCGACCACATTTGCTTCGAAGAGCTTTGATCGCTTTGGTCTGTTTTGCTTTGAAGTTTTTTATGGCCGACGACTCATCGAGAACAAGCCAAGTCTTCTCATCAACAAGATCAGCGAGGGGCTTCAGGTTAGACCACTCTAGTGGATTCCGTCTCTTAGTATCGCCGCATCGTAAGTAGTCGTAGTTCGTAATGAACCAAGTGAGATAAGGCTTGGTCAAGTCCCCTCGAGTCCAGACGCGTTGTTTCGAATGATATTCGATAACCCGCATATTATTCTCATGATGCTTAGCAAGCTCGCCAAGCTCAGGGTCAAACCAAACCATCCGAACAGCCGCCGGAACAACAACAATAACTTTGTCGATGAGTCCGCTCTCAAAGAGATCTTGGGCAGTCGCGATAGTGCAGAAACTTTTGCCCAAGCCCATCTCATCGAAGAGCGCACCAGCCGAGTTCTCTTTCAAGAATTTGATTGCCTCGACTTGATGTTGGAAAGGCTTGCTCACTGGATTTCCTTCTTGATTAGCTCCTTGACGTCATCGGAGAAGTCGGTTCGCAAAAGCCAGTTAATATAGCTTTCTGGCACTTGGTCCTTAACTCGTTTCCCGGTGTGAACGCCAAAAGCCAAAACAACTTCTCCATCCCGCATTGCAAGCCGGCGCTTCGGATCGAGATAGCCTTCCGGAATTTTTCCGAACAAGTGATGATTCAATTCTTGAACGGTCTTAGGGAGATGGTCATACTTCTGAAGCTGCGCAAGCATAATCCTCAGGGCAGCGCGAGTGTCTGCGAGGGCCGTGTGGGCATTGGTATGGTCCTCACCCAAATAGAATTTCACTGCAGCCGTCAAGTCGCGCTTCTCTTCCGCGACAAAGACTTTGAACGGGTCAATCAATAGCCCGTGGTTCCAGCGGACCTTGCTTCGGTCAAACTCAGCTTGTAGCATCCGGATATCGAAGTCTCCGTTATAGCCGCAAATGTCTGCGTCTAAGACTTCGGCGAGTTGCTTTGCTTGCTGAGAAAACTTCGGCTTGTCGTTTAACTGGTCATTCGTTATCCCGTGGATTTTGGTTGCTTCGGCCGGAATGCCGCCGTCAACTGAGAAGAGAAGCTCTTTCTCAGTTACCTCCTCCTTGTCGATCCGAATAAAACCAAGTTGGATAACTCGGTCGACTGCCGGATAGGGCCCAGTTGTTTCGACATCGAGGAAAACGATTGGCGAGTCTAACTGAAGGATTTTGGCTAAGCGATGCGCTTCAATGAATCGAATATCATCGCTCATACAATCGCCCTGACTCGAACCGCGTTCAAGTTGATTTCCTTGACTCCTTCACGATTAGTGAATTCCTCACCCTCGCGAAGAAAGAACACGACTACATCATCAACTTCCAAGAGCTCGAAGTCACGAGTATGCTGTGCGTGAAAAAAATAGGAGTTCTTACTCTCGTCTTCCTTGACGAATCCATATCCCTTTGCATACATCAGAGCTGTAATCTTCCCGGACATTTCAGTTTCTGCGAACATTGTCAATTACCTCGGCTAATCTTGGTTGTTGAAAGGACGTCCCTTTCCCGCCCTTATGACTTGAATTCAATTTGTCCTTAGTCATGTTAGACCGATGAATCTCTTTAATAATCGCAGTCATCGGCAAGTCGTAGACTAAGAAGGTTCCAACTAGAATATAAAGCAAATCACCCAAAGCATCCGCAATCTCAACTTCATCCCCGGATGCTTGAGCTTCAGCAAATTCTCCAAGCTCTTCAACAAGATGTCGCAAGCGTTTGTATTTGAGATCTTCGCTTGTGATATCCAAATCGAGCTTTGTTTCCATGAACTCTCGAACGCTTGCTTCTAATTCATCAAGTGTCATTTGCAACATCCCGGTGTATTTTCCTCTTCGTAGCCTCTAGTCTCGAGCCATTCTTGAAGAATATGATAGAGAAGATGGGAAACCGAAGTCTTCTCTCTCTTGGCTTCAGCTTTTAGCGCACTTGCCACCGAATCGGTGACATTGCCGCCGACAAATTGATCTCTGTCTGTAGTCATCATAGTAAACTTCCTCCTTGTGTAATTATAACGCGAGGGTCCGGGTCACGAAACCCAACAAGCCTAGGAAAGTCCCCTCGAAGATAACCTCTCCTGTCCGAGGGAGTGCGACCGTATAGTCGCTCGACTTGTTGTTGTAGAGGATATAGTAGCCGCCAAGCCTCCAGAGCGTCCGATCTTGGATACCGCTTATCTTATAGCTTGGGGTAATCTTCGCCTCAAGCCATAGTGTTGCTGGGTTTGGGAAGCCCGGTCGAGTAACTGATAAATCCGGAATTCCCGCAGTAAACATATCCTCATGACGGAAGATGACTAAACTCGGAAGAGCCGAGCGAAGTTTCTTGACAAGCTTTCCTTTGAACTGAGCTTCATTCATCGACCACCCTCATAGCGCTCATCAGCCCGCGCTATCTCAATTAGTTCATCCATCTCTTTGCTTTGGCCAATCGGATTCGGTGTCTTAGGGAAGGTCTGTTCCCAAGTCTGTTCCCTCTGCTCTTTCCGTTTCTTCGCTGCATAGATTCTCTTCCACTTCTTCAGACTTTTGGCGTCTTGCATTTTCAATAGCCTCCTCACACTGACCGATAGTCATTTCATCCACATCAATTCCATTGGTGTCAACCCAATGCAGAACTGCCTTTGCATCCGCGGCTGAGAGCTGACGATATGAGTCATAGCCGTCGCGAATGAAATAAAACTGCTTGCGTTCAACGCCTCCAATGTCCTCGACTGAGTGGCCAAGAATCGTATCAGTCCGCATTACGCGAGCTCGGATTGTATTCCCTTTCGTTGTCTTAAGCTTAACCTTCATTTAGCTGCACTCCTTCCAATTTTTCCCAGTACTCATCCCCCAAAGAATTGGGACTTTGAGTTCTGGAAATGTTTGTCGATTTAGAATTTCCAGGATAGCATTAGCTGCTTCCTTGTTCGGAACATCACCGACGAGTTCGTCGTGAACTGTAAGCCTAAGCAAAGTATCCGCAGGTAGCTCGCCCTTCTTGATCGCATTGTGGACTTCGATTGTCTTCTCTTTCATAACATCGGCGGCTGTCCCTTGGATAACGGAATTCAAAGCTTTATGCAGCATCCGTCCGTTGGGGAAGCGAGCGCGGCGACCAGTTAGAGTTTTCACGAAGCCCTTGTCCCTCGCACGATTCATAGCGAGGGTCAGAAGCGTTCGAGCTTCCGGGATTTCTTGCTCGTAGACGCCGACCACTTTGCCCGACTCCGAAAGAGGAAGCTCAAGCATCTCAGCTAGCTTATCCTTGCCTGCCCCGTAGATGTAAGCGAAATTCAGATTCTTCGTCGTCTTATAGAGCAAGTCTTTCTTAAAGACTTTGAGCATATTCCAGACAAGCTTATGATACTTCAGCCAAGGGTCAGCCTTGTAAGCATCGATAATCCGAGGGGAGTTCGCATAGTGAGCGAAAATCCGATATTCGATTTGCTCGGCATCCACTGAGAACAGACGGCCTTTCTTCGGGACAAACAATTGGCGAATGATATAGTTGTCTCCGAAGTTGGCGCGCTGCTTCTCAACCGCGAATACTTGCTGGCCATTAAAGCCGATGCGTTCGGTCCGTCCCTCGGCATTCTTGAACCGATAGCCAGAGCTTGAGAAGCGACCCGAGATTGTCCCTCCGTCATCACTGCGAAGCTGATGCAAAGCAGTTCTGATTCGGCCATCCTCATCGCTGCGCTCGATGTAAGCTAGGATATACTTCGAACGAAGAGAAGCAAGCTGTTTTGCTCGCCGACCTTTTTGAATAACAGGGTCTTTGATATTCTTCAGAACACTATCTGCAAACGAAGCATTTCCTTTGGCAGTCTTAGCCGAGAACTCAATGTGGCGCCTCGCAAAGAGCTTCGACCAGTCTTTGGATGAGCCTGGGTTTAGCTTGACTCCCGACTCTTCATAGACGGACATTATGCAAGCTTCAAATTCCTCTTTAGATTCCTTTTCCCACTTAAGCAAAAGCGGAAGATCAAGGGGCAAAGCATTCCGCTCCATCTCGCAAACCGGATAGATAAGCCTGCTCTCGAGATTCAATACGCGACCCAGGTCTTCCTTAACGATTCCCTTCTTGAACTCAGTCCAAAGTGCGCCAGTCAGATCGACATCTCGTTCTGCATACTTTGCAATCTCGCCCGCGTGATAAGTAGCCATGCAGGCCTTGTTGATTAGCTCGTCGGAATGAGCCGTCCGCTCTAGCTTTCCCTCGATACCAAGGATCTCTTTTGCTAGTCCATCGAGGGAGAACACTCTCCGGTGGTCGTCTAGAAGAGCGGCTGCGTGGCCAGTATCAAACAGTCTGCATCCTTGTGCCTCAAGGTCCACACCCCACTCGTAGAGAATATGATTGTCAAAGCGCATGTTGTGGCCGATGATAATCTTGTTTCGCAATTCGCGAATTGCCCAACGCCGAACAGTTTCTTCGTCGAGGTTGCCCCCGCCTTGATGAGCGACTGGGAGATAAACGCTTCGCTCGCCAAGCGGCGCAATTGCGATTCCTATTAGACGACCCGTATCCCACCAACGCAAGCCAGAAGTTTCAGTGTCTAGAACAAGCGTATCCCATTGGCTTAGGTTTGGTGGATCAGACGGCTTCCAGCGAATTGTTTTTCGTTTTGCTTTGCTGATGCTTGCGAAGAGGTCCATCATACCTTGTGCCTCTTCGATACTACTATCGGATACTCGTCACTTCCCCACTCAGAGCGCATCCCTTGAAAGATGGCAGGGGCTTCGGCATTCAGAATGTTGAAGATCTGGCAAGCGACCAATCTGATTTCCAAGCAGTTCTCTCGGTTACCCCTCATTTCACAGAAGTGACGGAAGGCTCTCGCATTAGCTGTGATGCCGATACGACTCTCAAGCCCATTGGGGAGAACTCCGCGAGCTTGGCCGCTTACAATTTTCTTGACTTTGGCGTCTTCCTTGAAAGTCGTTCGGATAGACTCCCAAAGCAATTCATAAGCTGCAAGGGCTTGCTTCATGCTGTCGTAAGCAACAATGGCTTGGCTCGGCTCAAGACCCGTAAGGCAAGCTCCAGGTTCTTGCGAGCGCTTATCGCTTGGGCCTTCCTCATACCGAATGAAGTGTGTCGACTCCTGAGAGTAAGCAAAGCCGGCACGATGACGGACTTGCTGCATCGCATAACCCCTCGACGCGCCCGCAACAAAGAACGACCAGTTAGCATGTTCGAGAACCGAGCCATGACCGCTTTGAATGATATTCCTCAGATAGGACTCAGCGCCGATTCGACCTTGACGATCCCCGAAGCTTCCGTAGCAAAGCCGGCCCATCACTTCGACGAGACCTTCTGCATC
>Ga0209976_10002510_pt1 | contig 10430 bp, 1 predicted proteins | sample SumtaG_FD_182806 | JGI IMG/M metagenome (GOLD analysis project Ga0209976, IMG submission 182806) | Deep subsurface microbial communities from Indian Ocean to uncover new lineages of life (NeLLi) - Sumatra_00157 metaG (SPAdes) (version 2) | ecosystem: Environmental > Aquatic > Marine > Oceanic >... | reverse complement strand
TCCATCTAAACAAATATGAAACCGACTATGTTTACAAAGAAATATTTGATGACAAGTGCTATTTGAGACACGGTATATATATTAATGACGGAGATACTGTCATCGATATCGGTGCCAATATCGGGATGTTTTCTCTTTTTGTTGACCGGGTTTGCAGCGATGCTGAAATTTATGCCTTTGAACCCATTCCGTCGATTTATGAATTGCTGCGTCTCAACACCTCTGTTTATGGGGTAAATGCTAAGATTTTCCAGTGCGGCATCGGTGGGGAAGAAGGGGAAGCCCTTTTCACCTATTACCCCCACGTCTCTATTCTTTCCGGTCGTTTTGCCAGCATCTCGGAAGAGAGAGAGGCGGTAAAGACTTACATGTTAAACCGGGAGTTCACGGGAGATACCCGGGACGCTTTAGCGGAAGAGCAAATGACCGAACTGCTGCAGGATCGCCTTTCAAGTACTACGATAACCAGCCCGGTAAAAACAATTTCCCAGGTCATCAAAGAGAATAAAATCGAGAAGATCGACCTGTTGAAAATCAACGTGGAAAAGAGCGAAGCCGATGTGCTGAAGGGAATCGAGGAAAACGATTGGCCCAGGATTCGCCAGTTGGCAGTAGAAGTCCATGATGTGGGCGGAAGATTGGCGGGCATCCTCGACCTGCTGAAGAATCACCGCTATGAGGTTACGGTGGAGCAAGAGGAAGTTCTTGGCAATACGAAATTTTACCAGGTATACGGGATATTGCCGGAGGTAAAAGAAGCAAAAAAGATGCCGTCGGCAGGGAATCACAATGATTATTACCTCAGTTCGGAACAATTGATCGATAATGTAAAGAACCATTTAAAGAAAAGGTTACCGGAATATATGGTACCGCAGGCGTTTGTGTTGTTGGAACAAATACCCTTAACTCCCAACGGTAAAGTAGACCGGAAAGCACTCCCGGAGCCGGTAGTAGAGACAGGAGCGGGTTACGCGGCACCCGGCGATGAAATCCAGACCCGGTTGGCAGGGATATGGGCGGAAGTGTTGGGTGTTGATAAAGCCATCGGCATCGATGACAGTTTTTTCCAATTGGGTGGTCATTCATTAAAAGCAACCATATTGGTGTCGAAAATACACAAAGCCTTTAATGTAAAAATACCGCTGGTGGAAATATTTCGTACCCCCGACATCAGGGGATTATCCGCCTGCATCAAATCAGCCGCTAAAGATAAATACGCTTCCATAGAAAAAACAGAAAAGAAAGAATACTACCCGCTTTCCTCTGCCCAGAAAAGATTGTACCTGCTGAACCGGATGGATACGGAGAGCATCGGTTATAATATTCCAGCCATCACCATATTGGAAGGAGAAACAGGTATAGAAACAGGAAAATTGGCCGATACCTTCAAGAAATTGATAAAGAGACACGAAAGTTTAAGAACGTCGTTTCATATGCTAGAGGAGGAACCGGTCCAGAAGGTACACGATAAAGTGGACAGTGGACAGTGGACAGTAGATAGTAGGGGCGAACCTCTGTGTTCGCACTCAAATCCGGAAGAGATAGAAAAAATAATAAATTATTTTATCCATCCTTTTGATCTATCGCAAGCACCGCTGTTGAGGGTCGGATTAATAAAAGCAGGGGAAGGAAATTATATTTTGATGGTGGACATGCATCACATTATATCGGATGGAATTTCCATGGGGGTGTTGGTAAAGGAGTTTATGTCCCTTTACCGGGGAGAAGAGCTGCCGCCGCCCAAGATCCGGTACAAAGATTTCTCAGAGTGGCAGAATCGTGGAAAAGTGAGTAAAACCGTAAAAATGCAGGAAGATTATTGGCTCGGGGAATTTGCCGGTGAGATACCGGTACTGGATATACCCACGGATTTTCCCCGGCCGTTGGTTCAAAGCCTGGCAGGAAATATCCTGGGATTTGAAATCGGCAGCCGGGAAACCCGACAATTGAAAATGATGGCCTTAGAGGAAGAATCGACCCTGTTTATGGTTTTGTTATCCATGTTTAATGTGCTGCTGCACAGGATCAGTAACCAGGAAGACATCGTGGTGGGTTCTGCTGCAGCGGGAAGGGTGTCGGCGGAATTGGAACCGGTCATCGGTATGTTTATCAATACCCTTGCTATCCGGAATTATCCCCGGGGAGAAAAAACCTTTCGAGCATTTTTACAAGAAGTAAGAGAAAAAGCCCTGTCTGCCTTTGAAAACCAGGAATACCAATTTGAAGAACTGGTAGAGAAGCTGCCTTTAAACCGGGATGTGGGACGTAATCCCATCTTTGATGTTGTATTGGATGTACAAAATACCACCAATGATATCCCCACAATAGAGATACCCGGTTTGAAACTAAAACCATACCCCTATCAAAGTGGAGTAACCAAGTTTGACCTGGTATTGCATTTTACGGAAGCAGAAGATACCCTGCCCATTACAGTGGAATACGGCACCAAACTTTTAAACAAGAAACCATTGAACAATTCATCCACTATTTTAAGAAAATCCTAAAAGATGTTATCCGTAACCGGGATATTCCCCTCGGTGAAATCGAAATTTTATCCGAAGCCGAAAAGAAAAAGATCCTTAATGATTTGAACAGTACGCCATTGGTTTATCCAATCGATAAAACGCTTCAGCAATTGTTTGTTGAACAGGCGGAAAAGAGCCCGGATCAGGTGGCCCTGGTGGGACCAAAATTACAAAATACAAATTACAAATTACAAACAGAATACAAATTACAAATTACAAAGCACAAAAGGGTTTCTATTACTTACAAAGAATTAAACAAAAAATCGGATCAATTGGCTCATCTGCTGCGGTTAAAAGCAATCGGCCCCGACAGCATCGTAGGCATTATCATGGAGCCCTGTTTGCAGATGGTTTTTGCCATTTTAGCCATATTAAAAGCCGGGGGGGCTTATCTGCCTATTGATCCCACTTATCCCGGGGAACGAATTGCATTTATGCTGGACGATGCCGGGGTAAACGTCCTATTGATCAACTGCGGGGCCATTGAAAATCATTCCTTTACCACCCTCCAGGGGGTCGGGTTTAATTTAAATGAAGACCCTTCATCTCTTATCACCATCACACTGCCCCGTCCCCAGGTAACCGAGCTTGAGGCGCTGCACCCGGTGGACCGTACCACCGTGAATTATGAAAAATACAGTCGTTATATCGGTTTGGCCATGGTTAAACATGGCTTTTCCATACAGGGTACCAGGGGTTGTCCCTATCACTGTGCTTACTGTCATAAAATCTGGCCAAAGAAACATATCTTCCGTTCAGCGGAAGATATTTTTAGTGAAGTTCAGCAGGCGTACCGCCTGGGGGTGCGCCGGTTTGTTTTTATCGATGACATCTTCAATTTAAATGTGGAAAACAGCCGCAGGTTTTTTCAACTGGTAATCGACAACGGCCTGGATGTGCAGTTCTTCTTTCCCAATGGCGTACGGGGGGATATCTTAACCAGGGACTACATCGATCTGATGGTTAAAGCCGGAACCGTCAGCCTGGCCCTGGCCCTGGAAACCGCCTCACCCCGGCTGCAGAAAAAAATCGGCAAAAATCTCAACATAGAAAAACTGCGGGAAAACCTGGAATATTTCTGTGAAAACCATCCCCAGGTTATCCTGGAGCTCTTTACCATGCACGGGTTTCCCTCGGAAACCGAAGAAGAGGCACTGCAAACCCTGGAATTTATCAAAAGCTTGAAGTGGCTCCATTTTCCCTATTTTCATATATTAAAAATTTACCCCAACACCGACATGGCACTATTGGCAGAGGAGCACGGCATATCCGCCAAAACCATTGCCCAATCCGCCAACCTTGCTTACCATGAACTGCCCGATACTCTTCCCTTTGACAAACGTTTCACCCTCCAGTGCCAGGCGGATTTTTTCAACCGCTATTTCCTGGCAAAGGAACGGCTGCTTCGTGTGCTGCCCTATCAAATGAAAATTTTAACCGAAGATGAAATCGTCCAGAAATACGACAGCTATTTACCCGTTGAGATCAGGACACTCCGTGATTTACTGGAATTTGCCGGCATTAAAGAGGGAGAATTGGACCTTGCCCACCTGTCCCATGAAGACCCCATGAAGGTCCCGGGTTTAAATAAACGGCTAAAAGAAACATTGACAGTATCTTCCGAAGCACCTTGCCAGGATGCATTAAGGATATTGTTGTTGGATCTCTCCCAGTTCTTTAGCCGGGATACAAGAAATATGCTTTACGATGTTATCGAACCGCCATTGGGATTGATGTACCTGTTGACAGCCTTGAAAAAAGAGTTTGGGGGAAAGGTCAACGGTAAAATAGCCAAATCGCGGATCGATTTTGACAATTACCATGAATTAAAACAGCTTTTAGAGGATTTCAAACCGGACCTCATCGGTCTGCGGACGTTAACCTATTACAAAGACTTTTTCCATCAAACGGCAGCAGTAATGCGACAGTGGGGAATCGACACCCCGGTTATTGCCGGTGGCCCTTATGCCACCAGTGATTACACATTTCTTTTAAAGGACAAAAATATCGACCTGGTGGTCCGGGGTGAGGGTGAGCGCACCCTGGGTGATATCGTCGACAGGATGCTTAAAAATGACGGGAAATTACCCGGAGAAGATGAATTGCGGCAGATTCCCGGCATTGCTTTTATTCCCCGCGGGAGTGTAACCCCAACCAAAAATACCTTTGCCCGGGAAATTTTCATGATGGATGAAACTAGACAAAAGTTTTGCGGGGGTGCAGGGGGCAGTTTTTCAAAAGAGCCCCCTGCCCGTCGGAGACAAAGAAAAGATAACATCGCCTATGTCATTTACACTTCCGGTACCACCGGCAGGCCCAAAGGGGTCATGGTGGAGCACTGTAACATAACCGGCTTAATGAAGACCGGGGAAGACCTGTTCCATTACAACAACCGTGATGTCTGGACCATGTTTCATTCCTATTGTTTTGATTTTTCCGTATGGGAGATGTACGGTGCCCTTTTGTATGGAGGAAAATTGGTGTTAATTTCCCGGATGGTGGCCCGTGATCTCCAGCAGTACCTGGAGATTCTCAAAAAAGAAAACGTCACCATACTCAACCAGACGCCCACGGTATTTTACCAACTGGTCCGGGAAGACATACAGAGTTCCACTAAAGAGCTTAAACTCCGGTATGTTATTTTTGGTGGGGAAGCTTTAAAACCCGGTAAACTAAAAGCCTGGAAGGAAAAGTACCCGGGAACCCGGTTGATCAATATGTACGGCATCACGGAAACAACCGTGCATGTTACCTTTAAGGAAATCACTTCCGGGGAGATCGAGTTAGATGTTAGCAATATTGGTAAGCCCATAGCTTCCCTTTCCGGTTTTCTCGTGAATAAGCATTTAAGGCTGCAGTCCGTCAGGGTTGCCGGTGAATTGTGTGTCGGTGGTCAGGGCGTTTCCCGCGGCTATTTAAACCGTCCGGAATTGACAGGACAAAAATTCATCATTCATCATTCATCATTCATCACTCATCATTTATATCGTTCCGGCGACCTGGTGAAGTTGTTGGAAAACGGCGAAATGGAGTACCTGGGCCGAATCGATCACCAGGTTAAAATTCGGGGCAACCGGGTGGAAACCGGGGAGATCGAGCGGCAGATGATGCGTTTGAGGCGGTTGGGAATAATGGAAGTGGTCGTCATTGCCCGTGAGGATGAGAAGGGTAATAATTATCTTTGCGCCTATATGAAAATGGCTGCGGGGCAGGAAAAAGAGGTAACCACAACGGAATTGCGTGAAGCCTTGTTAAAGACGATGCCCGAATACATGATCCCTGCTTATTTCATCCCGTTGGAAGAATTCCCGGTAACAACTGCGGGCAAAATAGATCGACGCAAATTGCCGCTGCCGGAGGGGCTTCGTCCCCTATTGGGTGCGGCTTATGTTGCTCCCGACACCGAGACGGCCAGGACCGTTGCTGACATCTGGCAGGAAATACTTAACGTGGACAAAGTGGGAATCCATGACAACTTTTTCGACCTGGGGGGTAACTCCCTGGACATTGTCCGGTTGGCCGGCCGTTTAAAAGAAGTCTTAAAAAGGAGTATCCCGGTTGTCAGTTTGTTTGAGTATCCTACTATCGAAACGTTCACCGGCCACCTGGACCAGGTGGAATCCCTTGAGGTTGTTTCTCTGCAGGAGAAAGACACGGAGCTTAGCGGCAGGCTTAAAAAAGGTAAAGATAAAATGAAAGACAGAAGAAAACGAATCAGCTAAAAGATACTCTTACATGGACAGCTAATTTACCTACATGGACAGGTCAAATCTTGAAAGGGGACGTCTGTGAAAAGTCTGTGAAAGTCTGTGGCTAAAAGAATAATCAAAGGACGATAAACATGTCTGATCCAACGGAAAATAACAATCTAACCGGGTATGAAATCGCGGTTATCGGTATGGCCGGACGGTTTCCCGGGGCCAGTTCCATCGATGAATTCTGGCAGAACCTGGAAAACGGCAGCGAAGGCATTGGTTTTTTTTCAGAAGAGGAACTGGAAGAAACCGGGATTCCCTCTGACCTGCTGGAGAATCCCGGCTATGTAAAAGCCAAAGCCGCCCTGGAAGACGTAGACTGTTTCGACGCTTCCTTCTTTAATTATACCCTGCGGGAGGCAGAGATCATGGACCCCCAATTGCGGATTTTACAGCAGTGCAGTTGGCGGGCCCTGGAAGATGCCGGGTATAACCCGGATACATACGACGGATTAATCGGGTTTTACGGGGGGGCCAACACCCATTATTACTGGCTGGCTTTGATCATGGACCGGGTAAAAAACCCGTCGGAAACCTTTGGCGCAGCGTCCCTCAACGACGGTTATTCCATCAGTACCCAGGTATCGTACCGGTTAAATTTAAAGGGCCCGGCACTAACCTTGCAAACCGCTTGCTCTACATCGCTGGTGGCGATTCATACCGCATGTCAAGCCCTGCTGAGCGGCGAATGCCACATGGCCCTGGCAGGCGGTGTGTCGGTTAAGCTGCCAAATAAAATCGGTTACACGTACCAGGAAGGTATGGTGCTCTCCCCGGACGGTCACTGCCGGACCTTTGATGCCAAAGCAGCCGGCTGCTTTGAAGGAAACGGGGTAGGTATGGTGGTGCTTAAACCCCTTGAAAATGCACTGGAAAACAGGGATCATATTTATGCGCTGGTAAAAGGCACGGCTATTAATAACGACGGTAACCGCAGGGTAGGCTTTTCTGCCCCCAGTGTTTTGGGCCAGGCAGATGTGATCCGGACGGCACTAAAAGCAGCGGAAGTAGAACCGGAAAGTATTTCATATGTTGAAGCCCACGGCACCGGAACCACCCTGGGCGACCCGGTAGAAATCCGTGCCCTGGTCCGGGCATTCAATACCAAAGAAAAACAATTTTGCCGGATCGGTTCAGTTAAAAGTAATATGGGCCACCTGGACGCGGCAGCAGGGGTGGTGGGTTTTATTAAAACCGTGCTGGCATTGTACCACCAGGTGATTCCCCCGACGCTGCATTTTGAAACCCCCAACCCGGAGATCGATTTTGAAAACAGTCCCTTTATCGTCAATACAGGACTAACGGATTGGACGAATGATGAATCCCCTTTGCGGGCCGGTGTCAGTTCTTTCGGAATCGGCGGCACCAATGCCCATGTGGTTCTGGAAGAATGGTGTAGGGGCGAACCTCTGTGTTCGCCCCAAAGACATCAGCACCAATTGATACTATTATCTGCCGGGACTGAGGCAGCCCTGGAAAGAAATACCCACAACCTGGCGGAATATCTAAAAGAAAATACAAGTATTAATTTTGCCGATGTGGTTTATACTTTGCAGGTGGGGAGGAAAGCTTTCGATTACCGGAGAGCCCTGGTTTGCCGGGATGCGGCGGAAGCAGTTCAAACCCTTTCTGCCGCTGATACAAAAAAAATGCACACCCGGCGGGTCAACTGCGAAAATCGACCGGTAGTGTTTATGTTTTCCGGTTTGGGTTCTCAATATGTGAATATGGGTTACGATCTTTACACAGATGAACCGCTATTCCGCAAAGAGATGGACCGCTGTTTTGATATCTTAGACAGCCATTTGGATTACGATATGAAAGAGGTTCTTTATCCCTCCTCTGTGGCAAAAAAAATACCTGCGACCTGCCACGCTGGTTCGCACCTGTCACTTTTCATCTTTGAATATGCATTAGCAAAATTGTTGATGAAGTGGGGAATAATGCCTTATGCCATGATCGGGTATAGTTTCGGGGAGTATGCGGCTGCTTGTATTGCCGGGGTGTTTACTCTTGAAGATGCGTTAAAACTGATCGTGAAGCGAGGAGATTTGATAGAAAAAACTCCTGGAGGAGCGATGTTGAGTGTGCCTCTTCCCAGGGAAGAACTCCAGCCGCTGCTTCCCGGGACAGGAGAACTTTCCCTTGCCATCGATAACGGCCCCTCCTGTATTGTTGCCGGTGCCAAAGGGGCTGTCGATTCATTTGAAAAACAATTGAAACAGCAGAAGTATTTATGTATGCGTTTAAATACGTCTCATGCCATCCATTCGCCACTGATGGCCGCCATCCTGGCGGAATTTGCAAAGAAGGTGAAAGAGATTTCTTTAAAGGAACCGAAAATCCCTTACATATCAAATCTCACCGGCAAGTGGATAACTGCGGCGCAAGCGACCGATCCCCTCTACTGGGTTAAGCACCTGGCCCGGACGGTAAGGTTTGCCGAAGGTATCGAAGCACTGGTCGAAGAGCCTGATGTCGTTTTTGTAGAACTGGGACCGGGCCGGGATTTGAGTGCGCTGATCCAACGTTCCCTGGCTGAAAACCAATGGGCAGTCAACCTGGTGAGACCCCCGCAAAAAGAGATACCGGATACCGCTTTCCTGCTGGACCGGCTTAGTCGATTGTGGCTTTACGGCAAAGAGATCGATTGGATAGGGTATTATAATGGAAACGGTGATAAGAGATACCGGCTGCCGCTTCCCACCTATTCCTTTGAGAAACAAAAATTTGACCTGGGGGAAGGCGGCAGTGAAGAAATGCAGCCGCGCCAGCCAGACCAATCCCTGGAAACGGACCATAAATTTAAACGTGATCAACTGCCCGATGATTATGAAGCCCCCCGGGATGAAGTGGAAACCGTAATCGCAGAAGCATTCCAGGCCATTTTTGGATTGGATCAAATCGGCATCCATGAGGATTTCTTTGAACTGGGAGGGGATTCGTTAAAAGTGATCACCCTGGTCACCCGGCTTCACCAACAGTTGGATGTGGACATCCCTATGGAAACGGTGTTCAAGCATCCCACCGTCGAGGAGATTGCCGGCTATGTGGACCAAAAAACCGATAAACACGCTTATGCCGCTATCCCGCCGGTGGAGGAGCAGGAGTATTATCCCCTGACCCCTTCCCAGCAGCGGGTATTTATCCTGGACCAGATCGAAGAGAAGAACAAAGCGTATAATATGCCCTCCGTGCTGTGGATGGAGGGAACGCCCGACATTTCCCGGCTGGAAAAAGCATGTAAAGGGCTGATGGAACGGCACGAATCGCTGCGCACCGGGTTTTTCCTTGTCGATGGAAAACCGGCGCAGAAGGTTTATAGGCATGATGACATCGAATTTGCCTTCGAGTATTTTGATTTAGCCGCAGATGACACAGGGGAAAAAGAACAGACAGCAGAATCAAAGTATGTGGGAATTATAGAAGATTTCGTCCAACCCTTCGACCTTTCCTGTCCACCGTTGTGGCGGGTAGGGATTGTGAAGGTAGAAGAGGGCAAATATCTCCTAATGCAGAATATCCATCATATTATTACCGATGATATTTCTACCGGGATCATGATAACGGAATTGGTTGAGTTGTTCCGGGGAGAATTTCTAGAGGAGATGCCCGTCCGCTATAAAGATTACGCGGTATGGCAAGTAGAGACTACGGCTGCCGAAACCATTTTAAAGGAGCAAAAAGCGTTCTGGTTGAACTATTTTTCCGGGGAGCTGCCAATGCTGGAGATGCCCTGCGATTATCCCCGGCCGCCGGTTCAGTCTTTCGAGGGTGCCCATATCGAGATGAAAGTTAATGCGGAACTCAGGGATAAATTGATTGACCTGGCCAGGAAAAACAAAACCACCCTCTTTGTGATGCTCTTTACAGTCTACAATATCCTGCTCTATTCCTATACCGGTCAGGAGGATATCATCGTGGGAACCCCTATTACAGGACGTTCGCACCGGGATGTGCAGCAGGTGGCGGGGATGTTTGTCAATACCCTGGCACTGCGGAATCACCCAAAAGGAAATAAAACCTTCGACGTTTTTTTGCGGGAGGTAAAAGAAGAGACCTTGAGAGCCTTTGCCAACCAGTTGTATCAATTTGAAGACCTGGTGGAGCAACTGGATATCACCCGGGATATGAGCCGGAACCCCCTCTT
>Ga0209976_10002508_pt1 | contig 10442 bp, 11 predicted proteins | sample SumtaG_FD_182806 | JGI IMG/M metagenome (GOLD analysis project Ga0209976, IMG submission 182806) | Deep subsurface microbial communities from Indian Ocean to uncover new lineages of life (NeLLi) - Sumatra_00157 metaG (SPAdes) (version 2) | ecosystem: Environmental > Aquatic > Marine > Oceanic >... | reverse complement strand
TAGTCAAATTGATTAAATTCTCTCATTAGGCGTATTGGATTTATCCTCAATAAATCTGCAATATCACGAACAACAGTATGTAATGATTGGGTAAAAACAGGATTTTTAAGCTCTTCAAGCATTATTACTCCCTCTTTAATATTTATTAACTTTTTAGCTAATTCTTTCAGTCGATCGTGATTAGCCGTTTCTTTATTTTCATTTAAATCTTTGGCATATTTTTTTAATTCTCCCTGAAATTTATTGCCAAAATTTATTTTACAGGGACTGGTTACTACTTTTGATCCACCACCCTTTCTTGAGGGTTGAATTTCTATTAAACTGCCTACGTCCACTTTTGCTTTTTGACTTATGCCCTCTGCAGTTACAAATAAAGCCTGGCCATGTGGAGTCAGTTGCAAATCCTTTGAGTCACTTTCTCTTATTTGCTTATCTTTTAACAAAGTAGTTAATTTATCTAGTTGTTTTGAGCGATCTTCACTGCTATCTTCACTTTTAATCTTTTCAAGATCGCCTGCATATTTAGTTAAGAGCCTAAAAGCTCTTAAGCCAAAATTTCTTTTACAAGGAGTAGCTGACACCACTACCTGGTCTGGGCCCTTTTTTTTAAAACTTATTAATTGCTCTGGCTCTATTTCTAATGTCTCAGCTAACCAATCAACCACTATTATCAAGGCTAGATCCTTTTTTCTTAGATTGTCAGATCTTGGCGGTAATTGCTCTATCATAATTTTTTTATAATTTCGTTATTAATTCGCACTTAATCCACTAAATTATATCACTCTTATTGCCAATACCTCTGTTTCTCGCTACAATCACTGTATGAAACGCACTCTAGCTTTAGACGCCTCCAAGCAAGTTAATAAAATCGTTCTTATCAAGGGTTGGGTTAACTCAATTAGAGGTCATGGCCAGATTACTTTTTTTGATCTTCGTGACCGTTCTGGTCTGATTCAGGTAGTGGTTGAAAAACTTAAAACAGAACTTAAACCTGAATATGTGATAGCTGTTACCGGTAAAGTGGTTAAAAGAAGCGAAAAAATGATTAATTCTAAACTTAAAACCGGTAAAGTCGAGATTAAAGCTGAAAAAATTAAAGTTTTAACCAAATCTAAAGACTTACCCTTACCTATTGATACCGACGGTCATGATATTGACGAACAAGTTCGTCAGAAATATCGCTATCTTGACCTTCGCCGACCTCGGATGAATCAAATCATTAAAACTCGCTCTCAAACAGTCAAGTTTATTCGCGACTTTTTAACTGATAAAGATTTTGTGGAAATCGAAACTCCTATCTTAACCAAAACTACTCCTGAAGGTGCCCGGGACTTTCTGGTGCCATCTCGTCTTCAGGCAGGAAAATTCTACGCTTTACCTCAAAGCCCTCAGCAATACAAACAACTTTTAATGGTAGCTGGCTTTGAACGATATTTTCAGATCGCTCGCTGTTTTCGCGACGAAGACCCTCGTCATGACCGAGCTTATGGTGAATTTACCCAGTTAGACCTAGAAATGTCTTTTGTTACTCAGGAAGATATTCTTCAGCTAGCCGAAGAGCTTTATACTAACCTAGTTAAAACCATCTTCCCCAAGAAAAAAATCACCCAAACTCCTTGGCCCCGTCTATCTCAGGCAGAAGCCATGAAAAAATATGGTTCTGACAAACCTGACTTAAGGAAAAATAAGCAAGATAAAGATGAGTTAGCTTTTGCCTGGATTATTGATTTCCCCCTATTTGCCAAACAAACTGAGGAAGATTTTTTCCACGGCGCTGGTAAACATGCCAAATTTGCTCCCTCTCATCATATGTTTACTGCCCCTCACTCAGACGATGTTAAACTTCTTGAGAAAGATCCCTTAAAAGTCCGTGGCCTCCAACATGACATGGTTCTTAATGGCTATGAAGTTGGCGGTGGCAGTATTAGAATTCATGATTCTAAAATTCAAGAAAAAGTTTTTGAATTAATTGGCTTTACCAAAGAACAGAAAGCCCAATTTGAACATATGTTAACTGCCTTTAAATATGGCGTTCCTCCCCATGGCGGCATTGCTCCTGGCATTGACCGCTTTTTAATGGTGATTTTAGGCGAGCCTAGTATTCGTGAAGTTGTGGCTTTCCCTGCCATTTCTTCTGGTCAAACCGCTGTGGTTAATGCTCCATCTAAGCCCGAATCAGCTCAACTTAAAGAACTTCATATTAAAGTTATCGGATGAAATCATTTTTTGAGTTTGTTAAATCTCAGCCTCAGCTTAAACTCAAGTTCGTCTTAGCTTTTATCTTTCTCGGTCTCATTCCCGCTCCTAACTATTACAATAGCCTTGATCTTAGTGGTAGTAATCCCTTAGTCAGATCAGTTAACCATCCTTTTGCCTATACTTCAAAATATCCAGTTAACCAAGCTAATATCTCTGCTCCTGATCTCTCGGCCCGCTCTGCTATTGTTATTGATGTCAGCTCTAAAACCATTATGTTTAAAAAAAACTCTGACTTAAAACTCTTACCTGCTTCTACTACCAAGGTCATGACAGGCTTAGTTGTTCTAGAAGCCTATGATTTAGACGAAATTGTTACCATTGATGCTCTTAATAATACTGGTCAAATCATGGAGCTTGAGCTAAATGAAAGAATTACAGTTGAAAATCTTCTTTACGGCCTTTTAGTTCAATCAGCTAATGATGCTGCTACTGCTTTAGCTCAGTTTCATCCTGATGGTCAAGATGGCTTTATTGCCCTCATGAACCAAAAAGCCCAAGACCTTCATTTATCTAACACTCAATTTACTAATCCTTCTGGCCTGGATGCCTATGGTCACTACACCACTGTTCATGACCTCAGCCTTTTAGCTGCCGAAGCTATGGAAAACTCTGTTTTTAAAAGAATTGTCTCCACTCAAGGCATTACTGTTTCTGATGTCGACAACTCCATTTTTCATGAACTTGAAGCCATTAACCAATTGCTTGGAGAAATTCCTGGCCTAGCCGGCATCAAAACTGGTTGGACCGAACTAGCTGGCGAATGTCTAGTTACCTACATCAAAAGAGATACTCATGAAATCATTGCTGTAGTTTTAGGTAGTCAAGATCGCTTTGGCGAAACCCGGCAGTTAATTAGCTGGGCTTTTGCTAACCACCAGTGGTTAGAGGCTCCTGTAGCCACTGATTAGTCACCGCCTGCACATAACCATAAAAGCCGTTATCTCCTTCAAACACAACTATTGGCAATAAAAACCCTTGTGACTCTGAAGCATCATAATAACCTAAGAAAATCCGCCTAATCAATATTATCCCCTCAGGATTATCACCGGTGTTAGCAATATATCCCTGCCTGGTCTGTAGCTCTCGCCAAGCCTGACTAGCGGTTTTAATTGGATAAGTGGTTTTTTGCTCTATATTAACCGGAAAATAGTTGTACTCTGCCTGCACCACTCGCTTTTCTGCTTCTCTAGACCCCGAGAAAATTAACCTAATAATCCCTTTTTCTGGATCTTCTGGCAACACCGGCTGCTCGTCAATATCTGGCCTAAACAAATCCACCTGCGCAAAATCAGCCTCAGATAAACTGACTGCCTCCACATACTGGCCGCTTGAAAAATTCAAATAGGATATCTCCATTCTGGCTGTATCCATCTCTTCAGTCATTAAATCCGCCTGTCGTAAAAAGTTCTTTGCCTCTACTAGAGTTTGTTCCTTGCCCGGTAACTGTTTTTCTGACAAAATCGTCGGATCAGACTGCCAGTTTCTTTTTAATAAAAACGAGCCATTAATAATATCCATCTCTAAAGTGCTTGGTAAAAATTCGTTGTTTTCCCATCGATATCTTCTTTCAGTAATCTCCTTAGGCTCAGTCCTAAAACTCATCTTTTTAGCTGTTTCTTTAGCTTCATCTAAAGCTAATAAGTTCGATCTAAACGTCGGCATCAGATATGTTTCTGCCCGATCACCTAAGTTTGGTGTTCCGCCTGTCGGCGTTTCCAGTCTTAAAGTTAACTCTGGGTGCAGTTTTTCCGGAAAATCAATCGCCGGCAGCTTCCCAAAAGCCACTTCTGGCGGCGGTGGCGGCGGGGGATTAACCACTGTCAGATAAGTTCTATAAACAAACAAACCTAGCTTAAGTAATAAAAATACCCCTAAACCTAAACCCCCAAGTTTAATCATTCTTCTTGCCGCTTGAGCTGTTTCCGTCAAACTCGCCATATATTTTGAGTATAGCCTGTCCCTCTGATACAATCAATTCATGGCCTCAGTTAGAACTAGATTAGCCCCATCTCCTACCGGCGATCCTCACATTGGAACTCTTTTCCAAGCTCTTTTTGACTATGTCTATGCTAAAAAACACCAAGGTCAATTCATTGTTCGCATTGAAGACACTGACAAAACCCGACAAACCAAAGGCGCCGAAACAGCTATCTTTAAAGCTTTAGATTGGCTTGGCCTGACTCCAGATGAAAGTCCTCAACATGGTGGCCAACACGGTCCTTATCGCCAATCCCAAAGACTCAAAATCTATCAACAACATGCTCAACAACTAGTTGATAACCATCACGCCTATTATTGTTTCTGTTCTTCAGCTCGGCTTGACAAGCTTAGACAATCTCAGCAATCAACCGGTCAGCCCCCCATGTATGACCAGAAATGTCGTTCTCTGGATCCTCAAACTGCTAAACAACGCGCTCAAAAAGACTCTCATGTTATCAGAATGAAAATTCCTGATAAAAAAACCATCATTGTTCCTGATGTTCTTCGAGGCAAAGTTAGCTTTGACAGTCAAGTTCTTGATGATCAAGTCATTCTCAAATCCGACGGCTTTCCCACCTATCATTTAGCTGTAGTCGTTGATGATCATTTAATGAAAATTACCCACATGGTCAGGGGTGAGGAATGGCTCAGCTCAGCCCCCAAACATATTCTCCTTTATCAATACTTCAACTGGCAGCCACCCAAGCTTATCCACACCCCTCTATTACGTAATTCTGATCGCTCCAAGCTCTCTAAACGTCATGGTCATGCCTCAGTTAACTGGTACCTTAAACAAGGCTATCTTAAAGAAGCTGTCATTAATTTCCTCGCCACTCGAGTCTGGAACCACCCGCAAGCTAAAGAAGTCTTTAACCTCCAAGATCTCATCAAGTATTTTAAGTTTGAAGCCATGCATATTCAGGGCCCGATTGCCGATATTGACAAACTTAACTGGCTTAATGGTCAATGGATTAGAAAACTGCCTGATAAAACTATTCTTAAAAGATTAACCGCCTTTAAACCTAAAGACCTTTCTTCAGCTCAACTTAAACTTATCTGGCCTTTAATTAAACAAAGAATAGAACATTTATCTCAACTTAAAGATTTAACCGAATATTTTGTTAAATCTCCTCAGCCTGACACAAAACTGCTTTTAAAAGAATCCAATCTCACTCCTCAAAAAACCGCTGACTATCTCAAACAAGTATCCGATGTCATCAAAAAAACCTCTCCTTGGTCAGTCAAAACCCTGGAAGCAGACTTGCATCAACTTCAGGAAAAATCCGGCCTTAAACCTCGGCCCGCCTTTATGACAATTCGTTTAGCTGTTACCGGTCGACCAGCCACTCCGCCTTTATTCGACACCTTACAAATTATTGGCAAATCAGAAATTATTAAACGTTTAACCCATGTTCAAACCAGCCTCCACCAAGCCTAAACCTAACAATAAAATCAAATCAGATAAACCTTCTAAGATTATTGATCCTAAAAAAATCTTATCTGCCGCCACTCTCACCGGCAGCCTCCTCCTTGCTCCTGGTTCCCAGAAAATTAAAGCTCTGCCTGATAAACCACCTGAGCTCCGTCTGCCTTACGGCTTAGTTTCCACCCAAGAACTAAAAAAACTTTTAACTCAATTATTAAAAAAAATTCTCCCCCAAACCTCTCGAGTCTTAACCGACAAAGAAGAAACCTTACTCACCCAAGCTATTCTTAAAACCTTAGGCATTAAGGCTGTTGCTCAACTAGATGACAATCGTCTTAATCACCAAATCGGCATGATGGGGCTAGAGCAACACCTCCAACGCTATCCTGGTGATACTTCCTTAGCCGGCCGGCCTTTTCCTCAGGCTGGCATTGCTCCTGGTAAAGGCGCCTGGGGTCACTGGGCTTCTAGTCAAGTCCAGCTAGCTAAAGCCGACATTGACATGGAAAAATATTATGTAGCTGTTCAAACTCTTTATCTTCCTGATTGGAATACCCGTACTGCTGAACTAAGAGATTGGTACAAATACCGCAAGGTCTTGGTTATCAATCCTGACAACGGAGCCGCTGTTGTGGCTGTCGTTGCTGACGCCGGCCCTGCTAAATGGACCGGCAAACAATTTGGCGGCTCTCCTCAGGTCATGGCTGATCTAGGTTACTATCCTAAACGCACCAAAGGCAAAACCATTATCTTGTTTGTTGATGACCCGGACAATCAAATCCCCCTTGGTCCAGTCAAACGACCCTTAACCGCTCCTAAATTAAAAACTGCTTAGTATGTTAGTATAATAGACCTATGACTAGAAAAAGATTTTCCTCACCCTTCGGCAAATATATTATTTACTTAGATAAAATTGATAAAAATGCTCGCCACACCAAAGAATATGGCTCCATGCTCATTCTTAGCCTCCTAGAAGAACTAGGGGAAATGTCCCGAGCCTATCTAGCCAAGCATGGCCGTAAACAAAGCAATCTAGCCGCTCAAGCTGATGAAACCTATGAGCAAGAACTTGGTGATATCATTGTCGCTATTCTTCGTTTTGCCCGCATTAAAAACATTGATCTTCATAAACGAGTTATGTATACCTTAAGGAAAATTGAAAAAAGAAAACTTAATCCTAAGAAATAGTTTTAACTAAAAATAATTATAGCCAGCTAACCACTTTTGCTTCTTGTTGAAGTTTGCCAATCCATTCTTTTACTTTTTCAGTTAATTTTTGCTGCTTTAATTGATTACTGACTATTTCTTTTAATTCTTTATCGCTAGCAGTTTCATCTAAGAACTCTCTATTTTCCTCTATATATTTGCTTATTTCCTCATCACTAACTTCAACATCCTTACCTACAATTTTTTCAATCATTTTTTGTAATTTAATTTCTTCTTCTAGTTGACTCTTGCTGACTCCTTGAAATTCAAGGAATTCTTCCAAACTTAAACCTTGTTGGTCAGCCAGAGTTTCCACTGTCTTAATTTCTTCTTCTATTTCTTGTTTAGTCACCTTAACTTTTTTACTCTTAGCTTCTTGTAGAATTAATTTTTTAGTTATCAAGGTATTAATGATTTGTTTTCCAGCCTGAACTTCTAATTCTTTCACATAACTGGCTCTAAAAATTGGCCTGCCGTTTACAAAAGCTACAATCAACTTGTTTTTAAAGAAAAAACCCAAACCAAGAGCCGCTATTATTAATACTATCACTTTCCATTTTTTCTTCAGCCACTTCTTTTTATCCAGTAATTTTTTTATTTTTTTCTTTGACATATTTGTTAATATTAGCAGATTGTTCTTTACAACTCCAATGAATTTCTTTATTCTGCAGTATATGGTAAAAAAAGACAATAAAACTCATCCTGAGAAACAATACCTTAATCTTTTAAAAGATATTCTTGATAACGGCACCTGGAAAGTTAGCCACTCTACTGGCGCTAAACTTAAAAGTATCTTTGGCCGCCAAATCCGCTTTGATTTATCGCAAGGCTTTCCTCTCCTAACCACCAAAAAAGTCTTTTTACGCGGCATTATTCATGAACTTCTTTGGTTTCTTTCCGGCAGTTCCAATATTCGCTATCTAGTCGAAAACGACGTCCATATCTGGGATGACTGGGCTTATAAACCTTACAAAAAACTCATGGAAAAAGATAAAGTTCCTAAACTCACCCTCAAGCAGTTTATTACCAAAGCTAAAAAAGATAAACGATTCATGGCTAAGTGGGGCGAGCTTGGCCCTGTTTATGGAGTTCAATGGCGTCGTTGGCCTACTGGAGATGGTCGACAAATTGACCAACTCCAATGGGTAATTGACAAAATCAAAAACTATCCTCAAAAAAAGCATTACCTGGTTTCAGCCTGGAATTCAGCTAATATCTATGAAATGGCCAAAACCAGACAGCAATCCATGGCCATCGCTCCTTGCCACACTCTTTATCACATTAATATCACTGACGATCGGCTTTCTCTCCAGCTTTACCAACGATCAGCTGACGTCTTCTTAGGCGTGCCTTTCAATATTGCCTCTTATGCTCTTTTAACCTTAATTTTGGCTCAAGTTACTGGCTATAAACCCGGCGATTTTGTTCATACTTTTGGTGATGTTCATATCTATGAAAATCATTTTGATCAGGTTAAAGCTCAAATTAAAAGACAACCCCGACCTTTTCCTCAAATGATTATTGATAAAAAGATTAAAAAAATTGATGATTTTAAATATCAACACTTTAAAATCAAAAACTATAACCCTCATCCACCGATTAAAGCTAAAATCACTGTGGTAGGTGGTTTTTAAATGAAACCTGAAATCTCCATTATTGTGGCTCATGATGATAAACGTGGTATTGGCAAAAACAATCAACTTCTCTTCAGAATTTCTGCTGACTTAAAACGCTTTAAAAAACTTACCATGGGTCACCCGATTATCATGGGCCGGAAAACCCATCAATCAATCGGCCGGCCTCTGCCTGGCAGAACTAACATCATCATTACCCGTAACCCTGATTTTAAAAGTCCTGGTTGTCAGATCGCTCATTCTCTAAAAGCCGCCCTTAAGCTTGCTAAGCAAAAAGACAATCAAGAAATCTTTATTATCGGCGGTGGCCAAATCTATCAACAAGCCTTAGATCAAGACTTAATTGATAAGCTTTATATCACTCATGTTAAAGGTAATTATCAGGCTGAAATCTTTTTTCCAGATTATTCCAAGTTTAAGAAAATCGTCTCCAAAAAATCCAGCCAAGAAGGGGACTATCAGTTTACTTATCTAATCCTGGAAAAATAATCTACTCATGTTCAAAAAGAAACAGGTTTTATGGTTAAAATGGGTTGGCTTGCCAATTTTTGCTTTTTCAATCCTTGTTAACATTTATCAGTTTATCAACTACAAATTTACTGATAACAGCATATTAGTTTTAGAGGTTATCGACGGTGACACTATTCTTTTAGATGGTAAAGTAAAATTAAGATTAAGGCACTTAGATGCTCCGGAAATAGACAATTGTAAAGGTCAGGCAGCCAAGGAGTTTTTGGAAAGTTTCATTAAAGGTAAAAAAGTTATTATCCAGGAAAAAATATTAGATCAGCGTGGTCGGCCCTTGGCCTTAGTTTATCTGGGCAACACTTTAATCAATCAAAAGATTTTAGAAGCAGGTTTAGCTCGATATCACCATGATAAAACTACTAAAGAAGATTTGTTAAAAAATTTAAGTTTAGAGGTTAAAGAAGAGAAAATAGGCATCTATAGCCCAGAATGTTATCAAAAAGATAAAAATTTAGAAAATCCTGACTGTATTATCAAAGGTAATATGGATGTTAATGACAGCAGCATCAAACGTTACTATTTCCCAGGCTGCGCTCAGTATGATTTTACTATTGTTGAAAAAGATAAAGGCGAGCAATGGTTTTGCACAGAAGCAGAGGCAAGAGAAGCAGGCTATGTTAAATCTAAAAGATGTCCGGATAAAAAATTCCCGCCCCCATCAGACTAACTCTTATTTTGCCTGCCTGCTAATGGAATAATAAGATAAATATGTCAAGAAAAATTGTTTTAATTTCCTTACCAATTGTTTTAGTATCAATCATCATTTATTTTAAATTTTCAGGTAATTTGATCAATCAGCCTCCACTTTCTCCTTTACCCGCTTCCAACCCATCTCCAAACCCCTCACCTTCACCAACTCCATCACCAAGCCCCAGTCCATCACCTTCACCAACTCCATCACCAAGCCCCACTCCTTCTCCACCGCCTTCACCTCCATCTTCACCGTTGCCATCATTTAAACCTGAGGAAATTCATGGATTTATCAATAAATATTCAGATGAATATAATCTTGACCCTAATTTATTAAGACACATTGCTATTTGTGAATCTGGCTTTAATCCTTTAGCAAAAACACTTAGCTATTCAGGTCTTTATCAGTTCTCTCCCAATACTTGGATTAAATATAGAAACCTACTAAACCAAGATCCAGATACAGATCTACGCCTAAATGCTAAAGCCGCTGTTCAAACTGCCGCTTATGTCTTGTCACTGGGTGATAGCCACATCTGGCCATCTTGTATGCCTGATTAATAATGATTTCTATGCATACTTGTATTCAATCTTCCAATATGATGTACTGAAAATAAGCAGCAAGGGAGAGTATGGGTAATAAATCTATTCCTTCAGGACGAAATTTTAAAATAGGCATTATTGCCTCAATAGTCACGTTAGCAGTCATTGGAAGCTCC
>Ga0209976_10002506_pt1 | contig 10445 bp, 9 predicted proteins | sample SumtaG_FD_182806 | JGI IMG/M metagenome (GOLD analysis project Ga0209976, IMG submission 182806) | Deep subsurface microbial communities from Indian Ocean to uncover new lineages of life (NeLLi) - Sumatra_00157 metaG (SPAdes) (version 2) | ecosystem: Environmental > Aquatic > Marine > Oceanic >... | reverse complement strand
TGTGAAAACCTCTTATAACATATTTTTTTTAATATTGCTTTAAAATAATAATTTATCATTATAATTTACATTTTCATAAGTTCTATTTTAGAGGATTTATTTTAAGTGGAATCGACGAATATCTCTTGATATAATTCTTTTCCGAGCTGAAAGCTTCGATTATTAATGTCTCTAACCCGTTCTGGCATATTATTTAGAACTTGGCTGTAATGTTCTTCCTTTATATCAATCTTCCCTCTATCATTAAGATATTTAGAAATAAATCCTAGAGAGAGAATATTAGTCGCTTTTGTAACTTTATTCTCATCAGCTCGTTTGGTAATCGGAACTCTTTGAAGAGTACCTTTTTGAATGATTTCTTCAGCATTATTAACTGTGTTAATATCAATAAATGACATGGTTTTCTCCCAAATACATTCGCTTGCACGTGTAAATCCTTTTTGATCTAATGCAATAAAAATATCAGCGTCTTTATCACAGAAGGGATAAGAAATGGGGTCGGAGCTAAGTACAACATCACAGTAAATAGGACCACCACGAACGGAAGGTGTGTAATCAACTGTGAGCGTTGCATAATACTTAGCAGCCATTGCCACTCGAACTAATACACTTCCAAGAAATTTGATACCTTGCCCACCGCGACCGGAAAAACGTAATTTTAATTTCATGAATATCTCTAATAATAAATGTAACTTGAAATTATTTAAGGTAAATAATCTAAATTTCATTTTTAATCTATTGGTTCAAAAACATAAGTATATACTTCCTTGCCATCCAAATTTTCACAAATTTTTTTGTAAATTGGTTTTAATTTCATTCCAATCTTTAAATTATCTTGAGTTGTGATTTGACCTAACCCTTTCACACTATTTTCAAACTCCACAACTCCAAGAGCATATGAAGCTTTATCTCGAAATTCTGCCGGAGTTGCTTTTAAAATGGTATAAGTGAGTAGTTTGCAGGTACCTGAAGCCTCAACTTTCTCAAAAACATCATTCTTACATTTTAAGCATCTTAAATGGGTTCTGTGTTGTAAAAATCCACAATTTTTACACTTATTCCAAGTAATATTCCCTTCACTATCCATTGATTTCACTTCATTAAGTAATGATATCTATAAACCATCTTTTATATAAAATTATAATAATTAGAAATATAAGGTTAAAGATAAAAACTTATTCCGGTTAAAATAAATTTCCTATTCATTAAGTAAGGGCTTCACTATTTTAGCCTTTTTAATAAAAATCTCTGTGATCAATAATTCAAGTGTAGAACTATCTTTTAAACGAAGTGAACGATTAGTGATAGAAAATTTAATCATCTTCTGCCAAAGAGAAGGAGATTTTTGTATTAAATCTATAAATTGTGTGAATTTCTGTTTAGCCAGAAAAGTTTGCCCTTTGAATAAATAACAAACAGAAAATGGGTTAACAGCTTGCATTAGTATAGTATAATCTCCAAATTTAGCACGATCAAGCTTATTAGAAAATAGTTCTCCACTAAAAGTGTTAAAAGCAGTTAAGAATCCACTAATGAGATCGTCTTCAAAGGACCAATCCTCTGTAAAGGAATTAGAAAATAAAGGTATCCCGCCTTCAGCAATAACCAGAAGCAGTACTGGCATTTCATGCTTTAAATTTGGTGGGTCTACAACCCGTTTTCCTTTCATGCGGTCAAGTACACCATTTAAAGATGCTAATTTTATACGTTCTGACATAGGAGCATTCTTCTCTTCAAGATTATCCCAGAGATTTAATTGTTCTAATAAATTATCATGCTCACTGGATATTTTTATAGCTAACAAGTTAAGACCATGCAATTCAGCGATCTGTTGAGATTGAGTAAATAACTGCTTTGCTTCTTCCATCTTCATTTGAATTAATGCCAGTTTTGCTTGTAGTAATTTAGTTTCAGCCAACCATAAATAAGAATTTTGTTTCTCCGATATCTTTAATATTTTGGTAATTAGCGGATATAGTTCATCTAAAACTTCTGGATTATTTGTGAAAATTAATTCTTCTAAGAGGAGATCGCATAAATTAACAATTGCCAAGAGATATAATTGAGGAGTTGTAAATTCACTTTCAATGATTTTTTTTAACATTGTTTCTGCTTCTGATCGATTCCGTATTCGATTACTTTGTTTCAATACTAATGCCTTAGCTATTAGAAAACCTTGTCTGAATATACTACTCTCTGTTTGATCCGATAATTTCTCTAATTTTTCTAAATATTGAAGTGCTTCATCACGAGAATTCTTATCAAGGCTTAATAAAATTAAATAAAAGAGTGTTACTCTCATCCCAAATTGAGAATTAATACTTTCGGAAAGTGCTAAACTGCGGTTAAGATACTCTGTAGCCTTATCGTGGTCTCCTTTCATCCTGTAAATAGTCCCAATCCCCATTATGTCTTCAATTGAACCTTCAATATTATTATGTTTCACTGCAAGTTTAGCTGCTCGATTATAATAGCTTAATGTTCTATTTAATTCACCTTTCTCTTTGTATATTGCCCCTAATACGTGTAATGTACTATGTTTTGTAATATTGCTAACTTCTTTGACTATTATTACCTTTTTACAATATTTCAAAGACAAATCGAAATCACCTTTACTATAATAACAGAATCCAATTAGCGCTAGACTTGTTGCGATGCCAACAGGATTGTCTAACTCTTTTTGCAGAATCAAACTCTTCTTAGCATAATCAAGAGCTCTATTAGGTTTACCTCTAAAGAGGTGAATATTTCCGATTTGGATGTAGGCAAGTGAAACATCAAGTTTTTCACCTATTTTTTCTCCTAATGCCCCCCACTGTAATGCGAGGTCGAAGGCTTTATCAAGATCACCTGTAAAACGGTAAATCAGAGATTTTACTAGCAAAAACTCCGTTTTTTGTCTAGAAAGATGTGATGTAGAGTCACCTGAAAAAGAATTAAACATGTTTTCTACTTCTGAAATAAGATCAAGAGCATTCTCTAATTCTCCAAAGAATACAATACAAGCTTTAATAAGAAGGGCGTCAATAGAACTGGAAACTATTCCCAATTTTTGACTTAATTGAAAAGCAAGTTCACCCATATCTACAGCTTCTCTATATCGTTCACTATATTTAAATATCCTGCCTTTTAAAATATATATCGATAACTGGATTTTAGATGTGAGATTTGTTTTTTTTTCAAATTCTGATATTGTATTAAGCGCTTCTTCAAATTTTCCTTTATATATAAGCTCTTCTACTATCTTAATTTCCTTGGATTTTAAATCGGGCAAAAGAATTTTCTCTTATAATCAATTATAACTCTCAGAATAGATCAATATTTCAATTGAGAATTTCAATATAAACGTATTTGAAAAAATAGAAAGTTTGTTTTACTTAAAAGGCTTTGTAACAGATGCGTTCTGTTTTGTTCGATTTACACTTCTCGAGTATTAATTCCCAATCAATTTTTAATTTTGAGACGATTGCTTGGCTTTATCAATAAATCTTTCGATATATTAAAAGAAATAATTAATTTCGCTACTTCATTAGTCTCAAGATCATTTTTAAATTGACAATATTTCTTTGTTGATAAGGGAAAGGGAAAAAGACATTTTATACAAGTCGCATTTTTAACGCATGTTAAACAATTTCTACTCTCTATCACTTCTTTTTTTAAATGCTCGAGATTACGGATGATGTCAGAGAAAGAGTTTTCAATATTCCCTATTGGATTTGAATACCAACAAATTCGAATAGAGTTGTCAGGCCCGATAATAGCCGTTTCTAAATTGAGACAATTTCCACTACTACTTGTCCATCTGCATAGTTGTTGTATATTAGGCAATGGTTTTTTGTTTAGTAGAAAATTAAAACCACTCCCACTATTTGAAATCTCATTTAGTAGATTTATAATCGCCCTTGTATCTATTATATTATGATCTACACATACTATATTATCCATATTATAAGAATTTGCTTTATATTCTTCCATAGCTAAATTAGAAGCTTTCATTTCAATAGGAAAGCCAATTTTTTCACCTAAAACAAGAGATTCTCCTGATTTTAGCGTTGATGTCCCATCTGAATGCTCCCAATAATAAGACTCATAATACATTGTTGGTGAAAATTCGTCATAAAGAGTTGTTTCATTGCTCTTATGGAGTTCTTTATATTTTAGTTTCTCTGAATATAGCTGAATAATAGTTCCATTTATCGCCAAATTTTCTTGTATCCATTTGACTAATGGGGTTTTTATAATATCTACGTTAACTATTACATTTCGAAAAAATGGTCTCAGAATATCTCTTTTAGGATTTAATGATAATACTTTGAGAGTATTATAATCAATTAACTTTCGACTTTTTTCAGTTACAGCTTTTGGACCCAATTTTATTTTGAATACATCAAAAGGAAAATCATTATTTATGAAGATCTTGTTTTTGTTACCTATAGGTGTAATGTTATACCCATACTTCTTAAAGTTATGATAAATTGGTGTGCCTCGATAAATATGAAATTTATTATGAGAATAAAAATCGATATCTAATTTATTGACAAGGTCTATGGTCTTTTGAGCATCTTGAATAGATTCATTAGGTAATCCAACCATTATGCTTACAAACACGGGTTGCATACCAATCTTTTTCGCATAGGAGGTCATGGTTTTTAGCTTTTCAATAAATAATTTCTCCTTATTATAGTTTTCTAAATTTGAACTCTCTGGTGGATTAACCTTTCCAATCGCTCGTAAAACTTTTGGAACTGCACTTTCTAAAGAAAAACCTACTGATACAATACCTGCTTGCTTCATCAAGTCTAATAGTTCTTCAGTAGTTTTATCACAACGAGTAATACAGGATAACGGAAGTTTAATGTTATTATAGATAATCTTTTCACAGATTCTTTTTGCTCTTGCGGGGATTATTGTAAAACCATCATCATTGATAGGAATAGGTCCTTTAAAATCTCTATACTCATTAAGATATAATAATTCCTCAATTACCCTTTCTACGGAGTGAAGGAACAGATTTCTTTTACTCATTATAGCACAATTACAATACACACAATTTTGATTACATCCCCTCGTAGTTATTACTCCTGTTGGAAATGCTGCGGATGCAGGAATAGTTTCTGAGAGATAAGGAGAAGGATATTTATCTAAATAATATTTAGTACTTGTATTTGAAAGAAGAATATTACTATTTGGATTGATATGAATTTCTTTTTCTTTCCTAAATGTAATACCATTTATTTTATCCAGATTAGCACGATTTAATTTAAAACTATTGGTAGAAAGTGTGAATAATAATTTGAGCATTGTTTCTTCCCCTTCCCATCTCACGCAGAGATCAACACTTCGCACACGATCCATAATTTCTTGAGATTGCACACTTGGAGTAGGACCTCCAAAAATAATGATAATATCTGAATTAAAAGCTTTCAATCCTCTGCTTATTAGCGCACACTGCATAAAATTCTTTTCATAAACTGTGAATCCAACAATTTTAGGTTTATATTCTGCTATCTTCTTAACGCATTCTCCAACATTGAAGTTTTCATTTGAGACAAATTGTTCTGCTTCATAACCGTTCTCCTTTAAATAAGCTATTATATATGAAGAACCTAAGTGATATTTAAATTTTGATGATAGTAAATCCCCACCAGAAGGAAAAATCATTAATAACTCAATAGGTTCCTTTCGCAAGTATAATCACTTATTAAATTTCAAATAATTGTTATTTTAAAAGAAGAAATATTTTTAAAAAAAAGAAAAAACATATTTTAAATTTTATTTATTGTTCAATTTTTTAACCAAAAGAAACCCAAAGTCCCATAGTTTTGGCGCCTACTTTACTATCATCCACCGCAATATTTTGGTCTTCTATTTTCTTTTTTATGCATTTCTCTATTTTTTTAGACGATCCACCTGCATCCATGCAGTCTTGAATTATCTTGGCTAATTGATCGGCTATTGCGTCACCATATTCTGCTATTAGCCTATCTTTAAAACTTTCATCTACTGACATTTTATTCACCTAACAAATTTTTAAATTTCGCTCCATAGTTTTTACATTATAGTTAATTATCTTTCTGTGTTTATAAATATTTAATTTTTTAAAGCTTACGTTGTCATAAAGAGATTATTTTTAAATCTATAAATTAACCTTATTTTTAAAAATTTTAAATCTTACTCCGACTAAAATCGCTATTATTACGTTCTTAAAAACGTCGGATTTCGCGAATATTGTGGTAAAAGGATCTGAAACCCATCTTCTTTCGCAATTTCAGGAAATATTGAATAAAAATCAACGCCCTTTGTCATTATAAAGGTGCGAGTTTTCCCAATCATGTCAGGTCTTCCAAGCTTGTAAGCAGTATTAATCTTGAGAAGATCTAATATCAAAATTAAATAGCGATGCTTGGAAACCATTTCTAACCCACGCACATTTGCTCGTCTAGCGTGATATACGACTATATTATGAGAAAATTGTCGCTCAATTTCAGATCTTATATTCATCATTAGGATTAAATCGTCCTTTGTCCAATCAGAAGGAATAAAATCCATGTTAACGTAGAAATTGTCATTGAGTTTCATTATATTTTGATTCTTTATGGACTTTCTTGAATTTATTAAAGGAATTATACCCATTTCAAAAATCCACTCTAAAATCTCTATGGAATATGGACCAGCGTCAGCTAGAATTATCAAGGGGGTCTCGAAACCTAAAGCAAAAAAACGCTTAATTGTCTCTTTAAAAACAGTGTGTTCGTCTGTATTACCTGGAAATAACTCACAATAGATTGGAACGGAACGATTGCCGCAATACGCGTAAATTGTAGACACTTTATATCCAACACCATAGATTTTTCCTTGATGTTTACAAAATCCCGCATCTGGATCGTTATAAGAGCCTTTTTCTTTGTTAAAATGATCGCTACTATTAGAATGAACGAATTGTGCATCCCAGATCAGTATCCTATTTTTTGCTATCTTGAACTCGTATGTTTCTTCAAGCAATTCAAAGAAATAATGTCTTAATGCTTCTAAGGGAATGGCTCTTAATGCATGGCTTACTATGGCTACACTAGGGAAGTAATATGGGTCGTGAAGCACGGTTTGAAGGTAAGTAGTTTGAAAATATCTAATTGCATTCATGTAGGACGTGTAATTATCAATCCCTATGTGAATACGGGAGAGTTCAAAAATGATTATATCGTGTAAGAATCGATCTCTAAAAGAAATCCCTTTAGCTTCTAATTTTGCTTGTAAATCATCGAAATAAGAGAAATTATTACACGATATGATGTGTTCAAAAAAACCGGTAAAGCCAGAAAGTGCTTTCAGCATCAGTTTTTCAACCCGACTAATTCCTTTATAAGTTATTTCTGACGCTGGTACAACCGCTACATCTCGAAATCTCCTAAGATAGAGAGGTTTAATCGCTGATAAATCACCTTTTTTAATAAAGTAGTCGATCTTGTAGAATAATTTTGTTATATCTTTCTTTCTACCGCGCTTTTGCTTTGGTTTTCGAGGGACGCTATTTATAAGTTTCATCGCTGTCCTGTAATCTTTCGGGATTTTCATCACAAATCTCTGTTTTTTTACCTTAAATATATAGTCTGTAATTTGCATTTGAGCAAATGAATCTTTATTTTTATATTTTAAGACAATCAATTGTTTTCCTCGATGTTTTATGATTAGTAATCTTAAAGCCAATTTAAATGTTTTGGTTCACTAAATAGATTCATTATGCAATTTTCAATTATAATAAACCTTCGTTCTTTCTTTAAAATTCAGACATGAAAAATTTAATGTGAATGAATAATTAAATAGGAGATTTTATGATAATTCGAAGCACGTTTTTCTATTTTTGCGACAAAATTTAAATTCTGATAATTAGAAATTTAGTCGGGATAAGATTTAAAATTTTTAAAAATAAGGTTAATTTATAGATTTAAAAATAATCTCTAAAAGAACAAGATTTAATGATTAAAAACTAAAGTATAAATTGGATTTTGTCCTTTGATTTTACTTTAAGATTCACGATCTAAAATAATTTTGAAACAAAATGAAAAATTTTATAAAATTCTCGAAAGCATTTAGTGTTTGACTACACACTAACTTGTTAATTTTCTGATTTTTTTAGAAATTGAATCACACGGAAGAGATGTAATTCAAAAAGCATATCATCTTGTGGAAATTCATCTCTTAATTCTCTAATTAAATCGTTGTTTTTCCTATCTGTTAAGTTCAATTGTTTTAAAAGAATTTCAATATTATATTCCCTCTATAATTCTGGAAATTCAAGAATTTCAATAGGTTTATACCTTAAATTTCTAAAAATTTCTCTAGAATAGTATACTACAAAATTGATGTTCATGTATTTGAATCATTATAATCGCATAAATATTTATAGCCAAAATTCCTATTAGAAGTAGGTGAGGAATACGTGACTACAATTCCAGTTAAAAAAGAATTATTAGAAGAATTAGTAGATTTGAAATTAAAATTTTTATATGACGAAATTGATAAGATTTTAGCTAAGTGGAATTATGATTCACCCACCCATTTTTTACAAGATGCTAAAACTGGAGTTTTAGAGGAAGCTGAAAATGATGCAATTACTTTAAAGCATTTAATTGATCAACGAGAAGAATTATTTAATCTTAAGAAAGATTGGAATAACCTCTAATTCTTGTAAATTCGGGAGAAAGACTTAATGTCCAGTATTAGGAAATTAGAACGCTCAAGACTAATTATTGAAGGAAAATTATCTATACATCTCAAAAAAATCCATTTTGAACCAAAATTGGCGAGAATTCACATAATTTTACGTAATGAGATTAGCCTATTTATTAGATATAATAATCATGATGATTATGCATATTCCGTCTTATTTTCTAAAGTAGAGTTAGATCGATGCAGGTTTGATAATTATGATGACAGATGGAATATTTCTACTAAACCACATCATTTCCATCCACGTTATAATAAATTAGGGTTTTCTAGCCCTATGAATGGTAACCCTGAAAATGATATTCCATTAATTTGTGAATTCATTAAATCTGGTGAACTGTTATCTACTGATTTAAGATTTTCCTAGTAATAATAATTCCAAAAAATGTAGTTTCATATCCTTTGAGTAAAATATTCCCTGTTGTTTAAAGATTTCAAGCACTACATCTCCCAGAGATGAAATTAACCTTACACTTTTAATTTTCTATATATATTAGACCTAAATCCCAGCATTGATTGTAATTCCCCCATCAACTAAAATCTTTGCACCTGAAATATAACTACCTGCTTTAGCCGCTAGAAAAACAACTGCTCCTTTTATATCATCTCTGTTGCCGAATCTTTTCATTGGAGTTAGGTTTAATAGAGGAACTCCAAACATTTTAAACGTCGGACCATTTCTATCTTGAAGAGGTTCCATCATACCCTCCTCCATGTTGCCGGGAAGAATGGTGTTAACTCTGATATTATATTTTCCCCACTCGACTGCTAGTGATCTCGACATGCCAACAAGGCCAATTTTAGATGTTGCGTAAGCCGTCATACCAATTGAAAAACCTACTTGACCGTTCAAACTTGATATATTGATGATACTCCCTTTTTTTTGCCTAATCATCATTTTCCCTATCTCACGACAGCATAAGAACGTCCCTGTTACATTCGTATTTATGATATTCTTCCATCGTTCTAAACTATAAGATTTAGATGGAGCTATATCAGAGATTCCAGCATTATTCACCAAAATATCACATTTTCCATAGTGATCCTTTATCACTTTTGCCATGTTCTTTACATCGTCTTCTTTGGTTATATCGCACTTGATTGCTATGCAATCTCCCCCAATTTTTTTTAGTTTTTCAACGGCAGTCTCTAATTTTCCATGAATATCTCTCCCGCAAATTGCTACATCAGCCCCTGCTTCAACTAAACCTTCAGCTGAAAAATATCCTAAGCCTTTCCCGCCACCTGTTACAAGGGCAACCTCTCCATCTAAGTTAAATAATTCTGTTATATGAGTCATAACATCTACTTAAGTATTTATTTCATTAAAAAATTTGTAAAAGGAAAAAAAATTCTATTGTAGATCATATTTGATGATTATTCTAAATTATGATTAACGCCAATGAAATGACATTTCCTAATCTCACGGTAACCATAATGTGTTTAGATTTCCTAGAAAATTAAATTGATCTCCTATTTTATGTAGAATGAGATTAGACAAATTATTGTGGGTAAGACTTATATGGTAGTCTTACTTTTTTTTTATTATGACTAAATTAAAAGTTGGACCGAAGGGACAAATTACTTTAATTAAAAAGTTAAGAGATAAATTTGGAATTGAACCAGGTTCCCTTGTGGAGGAAGTTGAATTAGATGATGGAATATTAATTAAACCAATAGAATCTTCCTTAAAAAGGTGGAAAAATCTAAAGGAAAAAGTA
>Ga0209976_10002505_pt1 | contig 10445 bp, 10 predicted proteins | sample SumtaG_FD_182806 | JGI IMG/M metagenome (GOLD analysis project Ga0209976, IMG submission 182806) | Deep subsurface microbial communities from Indian Ocean to uncover new lineages of life (NeLLi) - Sumatra_00157 metaG (SPAdes) (version 2) | ecosystem: Environmental > Aquatic > Marine > Oceanic >... | reverse complement strand
CTCCCAACTTTTAAAAGAAAATTGAAAGTTTCTTTCATAAAAAAAACAAAATTAGGTAATACCTAACTTTGTTTTATCACATTTTTTTATAAATTACAAGGAAGAGTATTTAATTTTCTTAATTTTATAAATCACTTTTATAGGAGAGGAAATAATCACTGCGTCTCCTATTTTGTGCCCTAAGAGTGTTTTTCCAACCGGAGATTCATTGCTAATTTTTCCAAGTGAAGGATTTGCCTCCAGAGTACCTACAATCGTAAACTCATCTTTATCTCCCTCTACCTCTGCGACAACTGTTGCTCCTAAATTTATAACCTTTGATTTTTCTTTAGAGGGACGTTTAATTAATTCTACATTTTTTAAAATATTTTCAAGTTCGGCTACTTTCGTCTCAAGAAAACTCAGGTCCTCCTGAAAGGAAAGATATTCGGGATTTAAATCTTCCGATTCCCAAGTCTTAGGAGCTTCTCCTTTTGTCTTGGCTAATCTAAGATTTTTTAGAATCTTATATTCTTTTTTTATACCCTCTAATCCCTTTTTTGTTAAATAAAACTTTTTTCTCTCTTCCATTTTTAGTTTTCCAAAATTATTTGTTAAAATTTATTAGTTAAATTAACTAATTCAAGCTTTTTTGTTTGTTTTTTAAAGTATATTCTTCTAACATTTAATTTTACTCTTTCAAGATAGCTTGTCAAGGGCTTGTCAACGGTTAGTTTTCCACAGCCCAAATAAAAAACCCCTCCAAGGGGATTCAAAAATTCGCTGTATTTAATTTATATGTTACAAAAAATATTCACATTCATTACATCTTTTCTCACAAAGACACTTCTTAGATTTATCGGCAAGGCTAGATAACAAATGTCCTTTTGGCGATATTGGCAATTCTCCTATGTCGGCTTCAATGTTTCTTATTCCAGGTTCAGACCTTAATTGTTTTATTATGAAATCGTTTATTCTTTTTAAATTAGAAGCAAGAAGACCTATAATTAAATTCTGGCGGTGGCCGGAAGGAAACCTAACCAAGTTATAAACCAAAGGGCAATTTTCAAATTTCTTTATTAGTTCAGAAATAACCTCGGAAGGCGCTTCAACTCCAACAGTGGCGCTTACTGAATAAAATTTTTCTATATTTAACAATCCTTGGATTCTTAATACATCCTGTTTAATTAATTTCTCAATTCTATTTTTAACACCTACCGAAGTTAAACCTGTCTTTTCAGCAATCTCCACAAAGCTTTTTCTTCCATCTTGAGATAGAGATTTAATTATTTCAAGGTCAATTTCATCTAAATTTCTAATGCTCCAGGAAATAGGAGCAGGATAATCTTCAACTGAAAAATCAGCCATTTTCATTCTGTCACACAAAACAGCAAACTTTATATCTCTTATCTTCAACCTTTCTTTCCTTTCCTGTATAGAATTCATAACTGTTCTATAGGCCTTGCCGGTAACAATATCATTATCAATTAATAGAACCTTCCTTCCTCTTACTTTATTTTCCTCCAACCCTTTCCCATAATCATCCATTATAGTAAAAGTTATATTTTTGTTTTTCTTAGATAGCCAAAAATAAAGCCCTTCGCCGTAAAAAACTCCATCATCCTCCAAACCGATTATACACGCTTTATCTTTTCCAAAATACTTTATTACATCTTTTTCTACCCCATCAATGAATTTTTTAATTGGTTTAAGGCTTAAAAGAGTATTTTTCTGCATATTTTTTTACATAATGCTTTATTAATTTATCGCGAAGCTGAGAAGTTGAAGCAGCAATTAATAAATCTACTTTATCGTGTTGTTTTCCGGGAACAAATTGATAATTCTGATAATTTCCATCGGAATCAACGCTAACAACTTGGCAGCCCGCTTTTCTGGCAATTTGAAAACCAGGATCTATTTCTGAACGAGGCTCATTAAACATTACATAGGCATCAATTAATCCAGAGGCAAGAAAAGCGTAAATATAAGAACCTCCGTGAGGATAAAAAAGACCTTTGGGATGCATATTTTTTATTAAGTCCCCGTAAATATCAAGAAACTTTGGAGAATATTGGGAACTCATCAGATAACTGGCCAAAACAATAGGTTCAGTTAACTTTTTTCTTGCAGATGGCTGAACTTTCTTTTTCTTTCCAGAATCCATTGAAACTAAATAATTTCCATCTTCTTCGGTAATATAATATTTTTCATTTACAATATCAGCTATCCCGCAGCACAAAGGATTTCTTTCTTTATCAAAGAAGCTCAAAACTGTATACCAGTTGTGTTCAAATCCTCTAAGATAAAGCATTGATCCGTCAAAAGGATCAACTGAACCATAAACTTCTCCTCCATTTTTAATATCTCTATCTTCCGGCTCAGAAAAAATAGTTGCTTTTATCTCATGCTTTTTCAGAAGTTTCTCTAAAATGTCTTCTCCTACCCTGTCAATTCCAATTTCTAAGTCTTCTGGTCTGTTTATAGTTTCACCTAAAATCTGCCTGCCTTTTCCCTGGGCAGCAACTCTTTTTACTTCTTTGGTCGTTTCAACCAAATATTCAGCTAGCAATTTTTTTAACTTTTGCTTTTCCATGTATATTTAAACCCAATATTAAACTTTAACATAGCTAAAGTCCTTTGTCTATGGAAATTTACAAAAATCGACCCCTAAGGGCCGATCTTTGTAATGTTTAGTATCCCATTTGAGGCATTTGAGGCATTCCTCCGGCTGGCGGATTCTTATCTTCCGGTTTTTCTGCAACAACAACTTCTGTAGTCAAGAACATACCAGCTGCTGAAGCTGCGTTTTCTAAAGCGGACCTAACTACTTTAGTTGGGTCAACAATCCCGGACTTCATTAAGTCCTCATAATTAAGGGTTTCAGCATTAAAGCCAAATCCCTCATCTGTTTCCTTTACTTTTTGGGCCACTACGGCTCCGTCTATGCCGGCATTTTGGGCAATTTGCCTGATCGGTTCTTCTAAAACTCTTTTAAGAATGTTTGCTCCTGTTTTTTCATCTCCTTCAATATCCAACCCTTCCAAAACTAAACTTGCCCTTAACAAAGCTACTCCTCCGCCTGGAACAATTCCCTCTTCAACTGCGGCTTTAGTTGCAGCCAAAGCATCTTCTGTTTTGTGTTGTTTTGCTTTTTGTTCAACTTCGGTAGCAGCTCCAACTTTAATTACTGCCACTCCTCCAACCAATTTAGCTAATCTTTCCTGCAACTTCTCTTTATCAAATTCAGAGTCAGAAGCTTCAAGCTCTTTTTTAATTTGGGAAACTCTAGTTTCAATATTTTCTTTCTCTCCTTTACCTTCAACAATTGTAGTGTTTTCTTTAGTTGAAACAATTCTTCGGGCAGATCCCAACATACTTGTTTCAATGTTTTCCAGCTTCAAACCTTTTTCTTCAGAAATTACTTCAGCCCCTGTAACCACAGCTATATCATCAAGTATCTCTTTTTTTCTATCTCCAAACCCAGGAGCTTTTATTGCCAAGGTATTAAATATTCCGCGAAGCTTATTAACTACAAGAGTGGCTAAAGCTTCTCCTTCAATATCTTCAGCAATAATTACTAATTCTTTTTTACCGCTTTGGGCAACTTTTTCTAATATTGGCACAATCTCGTTCAAAGCAGAGATCTTTTTATCAGTAATTAAAATATAAGGTTCGTTATATATAGCTTCCATTCTTTCCGGGTCGGTAATCATATAAGGTGAAACATAACCGCGGTCAATTTGAAGACCTTTGACAATTTCTTTTTGAAGACCAAAAGTTTTTGATTCTTCAACCGTGATTACTCCGTCTTTGCCAACTTCTTCCATAACCTCGGCAATCAAATCGCCTATTTCTTTGCTTTCAGCGGAAATGGTTGCTACTTGGGCTCTTTCTTCTTTGGCAGTAACTGTCTTTGCCATCTTTTTTAGCTCTTCCACTACTTTCCCTACGCCTTTCTCAATTCCTCTCCTAAGAGCTAAAGGATTGGCTCCGGCGGCTACGTTTTTTAAACCCTCTGAAATTATTGACTGAGCCAAAACAACAGCAGTTGTGGTTCCATCTCCGGCAATATCATTAGTTTTCTCAGCTACTTCTTTAAGAATTTCAGCTCCTAAATTTTCAATTTTATCTTCCAACTCAATCTCTTTGGCAATAGTTACGCCATCATTAGTAATGGTAGGGGCTCCAAATCCCTTATCTAAAACAACATTCCTTCCTTTAGGGCCCAAGGTAACTTTTACCGCATTAGCTAATTTATCTGCTCCGGCTTTTATTTTTTTCCGAGCCTCTTCTTGAAATTTAATTTGTTTAGCCATATTTATTCTATAATCGCTAAAATGTCTTCTTCTTTAGCGATTAAATATTCTTTATCACCGACCTTTATTTCATTTGGACCGTATTTGGCAAATAAAACCTTGTCTCCTGGTTTTACTTCCATTGGAATAACTTTTCCAGAAGAAAGTTTTTTACCCGAACCAACAGCAATAACCCTGCCCTGCTCAGGTCTTTCTTTTTCAGCAGTATCAGGCAAGAGAATACCGCTTTTAGTTTTCTCTTCTGCCTTAATTTGTTCGATCAAAATATGATCTGAAAGTGGTTTAATATTCATAATTTGTTATTTATTAAGTTAATAATTGCAACCTTTTGTATTATAATGATATTTTACTCAAATCTAAAAAAATGTCAATAGCAAAATAAAAAAAGCCCAAAAATCAATTATTGATTCAGGGCTTTGTATTAAACTTTAGCAAAAAACTTTTAGTTCTCTTTCTGCTTTTGAAAGAACTCTTTGGCGCCTGGTTTAAAGCCTGTAACAACTTCCTTTCTGATTTCTTCAAATCTCTGGCACCAAATATCCCAGCTTTCTGGTTCGCTGTGGATTTTGCTATCAGGAGAAAACATCAATGAACCTTTTCCCTTTGAGAAACAATATCCTTTCCTCAAATCTCCATCCAAACCAGATATAAATCTGACTGAATCGTAACCCCATCTGTCTGGAACTTCGTATGACAGTATTGATAGCAGCTCAATTCTCGGATTCGCTATTCTAAACGTTACACTCACATCCGTTCTGAAATTTATCAAAGAACGCTCTTCTCGAATTCTTTTGATTAATACTGAAAGAGAAGGGATTATAACCGCCATAAAAATCCCAATAATCCCTACAACAATAACCAACTCAAGCCATGTAAAGCCTTTCCTTCTCATTTTCAGTTCCTTTCAAAAAAGTTTCTCTTATTTAATTAACAAATAACCGCTTACACTATACACTATTCATTAGATTTGTCAATGCTAAATTTCTAAATATCGTCCTGTATATGATCTCTTGTTTTTAGAAATATCCTTAGGAGTTCCTTCTGCCACAATATATCCACCTTCATCGCCTCCTTCAGGACCCAAATCAATAACCCAGTCAGTGCATTTAACCACGTCCAAATTATGCTCAATAATAAGAACGGTGTTTCCTTTATTAACTAATTCTCTTAAAACCTTAATTAACTTTTTAATATCATCTGGATGGAGGCCTGTTGTTGGCTCATCCAAAATATATAAAGTTTTGCCAGTGGCTTTTCTGGAAAGCTCAGCAGCTAATTTTATTCTTTGGGCTTCTCCTCCGGATAAAGAGGGAGCTGGCTGGCCAAGTTGAATATATGATAACCCAACTTCATTTAAAGTTTTTAATTTCTGATAAAGACCAGGGATATTTTTGAAAAATTCCATAGCCTCTTCAATTGTTGCCTCTAAAACCTCAGCGATATTTTTTCCTTTATACTCAATCTCAAGAGCTTCTTTATTATATCGCTTTCCCTTGCATTCTTTGCATTCAACATAAACATCTGGCAAGAAATACATTTCAACTTTAATCTGGCCCTGACCCTCGCAGGTTTCACATCTTCCTCCCTTAACATTAAAACTGAAACGACCGGGCAAATAACCTCTAATTCTGGCTTCTCGAGTTCTTGAAAAAAGGTCTCTGATAAAAGAAAAAGCGCCGGTATAAGTTGCCGGGTTAGAACGAGGCGTTCTGCCAATTGGGGATTGATCAACCAAAACAACCTTATTTAAAAATTCAGCGCCTAAGATTTCTTTATGCTTGCCAGGTTCCTTTTTTGCTGAATAAAATTTCTTGAGCAAAGCCCGAGCTAAAATGTCATTCATTAAAGAACTTTTTCCAGATCCGGAAACTCCGGTTATGCAAACAAATTTGCCCAGAGGAATTTTTATATCAATGTTTTTTAAATTATGCTCTTTAGCGCCCTTAATTACCAAATGGCGCGTGAAACCCGGCGCTGCACATCCTTTTGTACTTACTTTTTTTCGTCCTGATAAATATTCGCCTGTTAAAGTTTTCGATTTTAGCAATTGTTTTGGCGTTCCTTTAAAAACAACACGGCCTCCATGTTTACCAGCTCCAGGACCAATATCAATTACAAAATCAGCCGCGCGAATAGTTTGATTATCGTGCTCAACGATTACAATAGTATTGCCAAGATCTCGCAATTTCTTTAAGGTTTCAATCAATCTTCCCTGATCTCTGTAATGAAGACCTATTGATGGCTCGTCTAAAATATATAAAACTCCGGTTAATTTTGAACCAATTTGAGTCGCCAATCTAATTCTTTGCTCTTCTCCACCAGCTAAAGTTGCTGATTTCCTGTCTAAAGTTAAGTAATTCAAACCAACATCAATTAGAAACTGAAGGCGATTTAAAATCTCTTTAATTATGGGCTGGGTAATACTAAAATCTGAATTATGAATGATGAATGATGAATTATGAATATTTTTTTTATTTTTTCTTAATTCTAAAAAGTTATTGAAAAACTCCTTTGCCTTATCTATGCTCATTTCAACAACTTGGTTAATTGAATGTCCTTTTATAGTTACTGCCAGAATTTCTGGTTTTAACCTTTTTCCCAGACATTCGGGGCATTTTCTAACCACCATATACTGTTCAATCTCCCGACGCGTCCATTCAGAGTCAGTTCCATGATATTTTCTTTCAAGGTTATGAACCACGCCTTCAAAATTCCCGTCTCCATAAAGAATGATATTTATAACTTTTTTGGGCAAATCTCTAACTGCCTTATCTAATGAAAAACTATATTTTAAAGCTAAATCAGAAAGCTGCCCCCAGAAATAACCCTGCCTGCCGATCTTATGGGAAGCCCTCATCCAAGGCCTAATTGCTCCTTCTGCAATAGTTAAATTTTGATTTGGAATAACTGATTTCGGGTCAACTTCTAATTTCTCACCCAGCCCCATACATTCTGGACAAGCCCCGTAAGGACTATTAAATGAAAAAAGGCGCGGCTCCAGTTCGGGTAAAGAAATACCGCATTTTTCACAAGCAAAATGCTCTGAAAAAACTAAATCTGAAGATTTAGTTTTTGAATTTACAATGACGATACCTTCTCCCATCCGCAGGGCTATCTCTAAAGAATCTGCTAATCTAGACCTATCCAGCTCTTTGTCAATAACTAATCTGTCTACTACCACTTCAATGTTGTGTTTTCTCTTTCTGTCTAAGGTTTTTTCTAATGCTTCTTCAATCCTATAAATTATTCTATCAATTCTCACCCTAACAAATCCTCCTCTTTGAATTTCTTCTAAAGTTCCTTGGTGCTCTCCCTTTTTAGAACGAACCACTGGGCCTAAAATAGCAATTTCTGATTTATCTGACATTTTTAAAATTTGCTCTACGATTTGGTCAACTGTCTGGCAGGAAATTAACTTTCCGCATTTCGGACAATGTGGTTTTCCAGTTCTGGCAAATAAAAGACGGAGATAATCGTAAATCTCCGTAATTGTGCCAACAGTTGAGCGAGGATTATGAGCTGCTTTTCTCTGGTCAATAGAAATTGCCGGACTTATTCCTTCAATTATTTCTACCTCGGGCTTATCCATTACCCCTAAAAACTGTCTGGCATAGGCAGATAAACTTTCAACATATCTCCTTTGTCCTTCGGCATATAAAGTATCGAAAGCCAAAGAACTCTTGCCCGAGCCCGAAATCCCGGTAATCACCACTAATTTGTTTCTGGGAATATCTACATCAATATTTTTTAAGTTATGCGCTTTAGCCCCCCGAATTTTAATAATATCATCTTTCATAAGTAATCTATTGTACCTGAAATTTTAAAACTTTTCAACCCTTCCTTAACTATATTGAAAAATTGAGGGTTTTGGTTTAAGATAGCAGGATGGAAAGGTTTAAATTTTTATCTAAAGATAAAATCTCTCAGCTTCCTAAAAGTCCAGGGGTTTATGTATTTAAAAACAACAAGGATTTTTTTTATATAGGCAAAGCAGGAGATATTAGAAACAGAGTAAAAAATCATTTTCAACAAAATAAGTTATTTTTAGATAAAATTGAAAAAATAGGTTTTCTTAAAACTGATTCAGAAATTGAAGCATTGCTCTTGGAGGCAAAATTAATTAAAAAATATCAGCCAAAATTTAATGTAATCTGGCGCGACGATAAGAATTACTTTTACGTCGGTGTTACCAAAGAAGATTTCCCAAGAATGTTCATAACTCACCAAAAACAAAGAACAGAAAACAAAGAACAAAGAACAAAATACGTAGGCCCATTTACAGATGGAAAAGCCCTAAAGCAAACTTTAAAAGTTTTGCGAAAAGTTTTCCCTTATTGCTCCTGCAAAAATCTACCAAAGCGACCGTGTCTCTGGTACCAGTTAGACCGCTGTCCAGCTCCCTGCTTGTCAAAATCAAATTTAGGCACTCAATTAAGTTCATGGAAAATAAAAATGGAAAAAGAGTGTCAAAGAAACGCTAAAAATCTCCTAAAAGTTCTTAGAGGAGAGAAAAAACAGGTCCTAAAAGATTTAAAAAAAGAAATGAAAAAGGCAGCTAGAGAAGAAAACTTTGAAACAGCCGCTAAAATTAGAAATCAAATTTTCTCTCTGGAAAGAATTCTGGCTCATTCAAAAATTCTTGATTCATGGTTTGTTTATCCAAAATGGACCGAAATTGAGAAAATCTTAAAAAAGATACTAGGAACAAAACATAAAATCTCTAAAATTGAAGCTTACGATATATCCAATATCCAAGGAAAGCAGGCTACAGGATCAATGGTTACTTTTATAAAAGGGAAGACTGATAAAAACTTCTATCGTAAATTTAGACTAAAAATCGCAGGCAAACCAAATGATATTGCAATGATAAAAGAAATCCTCAAAAGAAGATTCTTGCATTCTGAATGGCCTTATCCAGATTTAGTTTTAATTGATGGCGGCAAAGCCCAATTAAATGCAGTTAAGTCAATCATTCAACTGAATAATCTTAAAATTCCAGTTTTAGCTATAGCTAAAAGAAAAAATGAGCTTTATGTGGAAGGAAGAAAAAGACCGATTTTGCTTAAAAAACTCCCAAGAGAAATCTTTAATTTAATTTTACAGCTTCGCGACGAAGCCCACCGATTTGCTATAAAATATCACAAGAATTTACGAAAGATTGACCTAATGCAAAAATCTTGATAGTATAAAAAAATGATAGGGAAGTTAATTTTTCATATTATCTCTGGGATTTTAGGACTTTTTTTAGCTATCAAATTAAGCGAAAGCGGAGCAATAAAATTTATTTACGGAGTAGAATTTACAGGCCCTATTGAAACTCTATTAATAACAGGGGGAATCGTAGGTTTATTCAATTTTTTTATCAAACCAGTTTTAAAAGCAATCTTTTTGCCATTAAGAATACTAACTTTTGGTTTGATCAGTTTAATAATAAATATGGTCTTGATCTGGATAGCGGTTGATATTCTTTCCCCGATAAAAATTACGGGTTTCTTCCCTCTTTTCTGGACAACATTTATAATTTGGATTCTAAATTTTTTATTTGGAGTATATAATCCAAAGAAAAAGAAAACCACCTAAACAATGAAAGCAATTTTACCATTTATTCAAATAACAGTTGCTATTCTTTTAATTGTCTTTATCCTCCTCCAGCAAAGAGGAACAGCTTTGGGTTCTGCCTTTGGTGGAAGCGAAGGAGGCGGCTTTTATTCTACTCGGCGAGGTATTCAGAAAAAAATCTTTTGGGCGACCATAGTCTGTGGAGTTTTGTTTATCGGTTTAGCGCTATTAAATCTCATTGTCTAATATATGCTTATTCGCAAAAAAAAACGGCCTACTAAGTCTCAATGGAGACAGTTTTTTAAAGTTCTGACAAAAAAAGAAAAAATTACTTTCTCCATTTTTTTTCTATTAGCTCTCGGCTCTTTCGCTTTTCTCTCACTGAATTTCTATTTCAAAAATACTAAAATTGTACCTGCCCAAGGAGGAACTCATATTGAAGGAGTAATCGGACAGCCAAGGTTTATCAATCCAGTCTATGCCAACTCTGATATTGATAGAGATCTGGTTCAGCTTATTTTTTCCAGTTTAATGAAATATGACGAAAATTTACAAATAGTTCCCGGTTTAGCTAAAGAATATCCTATAATT
>Ga0209976_10002504_pt1 | contig 10454 bp, 11 predicted proteins | sample SumtaG_FD_182806 | JGI IMG/M metagenome (GOLD analysis project Ga0209976, IMG submission 182806) | Deep subsurface microbial communities from Indian Ocean to uncover new lineages of life (NeLLi) - Sumatra_00157 metaG (SPAdes) (version 2) | ecosystem: Environmental > Aquatic > Marine > Oceanic >... | reverse complement strand
ATGAGCAAAGCAAAAATAGGGGCAGAGCGGCCGCTCTCCCCGCACCTCCAGATTTACCGGCCGACGCTGACCATGATGATGTCGATCGCGCATCGCATCTCTGGCGCGGCAAATGCGGCCGGCTTCATCCTGCTCGCCTGGTGGCTTGTCGCCATCGCCGCAGGGCCGGATGCTTACGCCCAAGTCGCGAATGTCCTCGCCAGCATCCCCGGGCGTCTTCTGCTCTTTCTGTTCACCTGGTCGCTGATCCACCACATGCTGGGCGGCATCCGTCACTTGATCTGGGACACCGGAACCGGCCTGGACAAGACCAGCATCGAGGTTTTCGCCTGGCTCACCGTTATCAGTTCAACCGTGCTTACGGTCCTCCTCTGGGTCGCGGGCTACGCGCTCATGGGGGGCCAGTAACATGGCAACGCCCCTGAAACGGGTGCGCGGGCTCGGCACCGCCCATCGCGGCACTGAAACATTCTGGCGCCAGCGGCTGACGGCCGTCGCCAACATCCCTCTCGTGATCTTTCTCATCTTGTCGATCGTCAGCCATATCGGCGCGGATTACGGCACGGTGAAAGCCTATTTCTCGCAAGCCCCCGTCGCTGTGCTGATGCTTGCGCTGGTGATCTCGGTCGCCATCCATATGCGCATCGGGCTTAAAGAGATCATCGAGGACTATGTCCATGGCGAAGGCGCCAAGATTGTCGCCCTCGTGCTTGCCACCTTCTTCGCGGCGGGCTTGGGCCTTGCCTCCGCCGTCGCCATCCTCAAGATCAGTCTCGGATCCTAGTCTCCATGGCTCAAGACGCGACCCCGCATGACGCTCCGCCCACAACCTCCGTCCAGGTGAACGGCCGCGCCTATCCGATCATCGACCATGCCTTTGACGTGGTGGTGATCGGCGCCGGCGGCTCAGGACTTCGGGCCGTGGTCGGCTGTAGCGAAGCGGGCTTGCGCACCGCCTGTATCACCAAGGTGTTTCCCACGCGGTCTCATACCGTGGCCGCCCAAGGCGGGATCGCCGCCGCACTCGGCAATATGGGCCCCGACGATTGGCGCTGGCACATGTACGACACGGTGAAGGGCTCCGATTGGCTCGGCGACCAGGACGCCATCGAATATCTCTGCCGCAACGCGCCCGAGGCGGTGTATGAACTCGAGCACTGGGGCGTGCCGTTCTCGCGCACTGAGGACGGCAAGATCCTTCAGCGCGCCTTCGGCGGCATGACGACCGAATTCGGCAAGGGGCAGGCCAGACGCACCTGCGCCGCCGCCGACCGCACCGGCCACGCTTTGCTACATACGATGTACGGCCAAGCGCTCCGCCATTCGGCCGAGTTCTTCATCGAGTATTTCGCCATCGATCTGATCATGGACGACGAGGGACGCTGCCGCGGCGTCATTGCACTATCGATGCAAGACGGCACGGTGCACAGATTTCGCGCCCACCAGGTCATTCTCGCCACCGGCGGCTATGGCCGCGCCTATTTCTCCTGCACCTCGGCCCATATCTGCACAGGCGACGGCAACGCCATGGTGCTCCGTGCCGGACTTCCGCTCCAGGACATGGAATTCGTGCAGTTCCATCCGACCGGCGTCTATGGCGCGGGCGTTCTCATCACCGAGGGCGCGCGCGGCGAAGGCGGTTTCTTGCGCAATTCGGAAGGCGAAAAATTCATGGAGCGCTACGCGCCCTCGGCCAAGGACCTCGCCTCACGCGACGTGGTCTCCCGCGCCATCACCATCGAGATCAGGGAGGGCCGCGGCCACGGTCCCGACGGGGACTACGTCCATCTCCATCTCGACCATCTCGACAACGCGCTGATCGAGGAGCGGCTTCCCGGCATCACCGAGTTGGCGCGCATCTTCGCCGGCGTCGATGTCAGAGAGGCGCCGATCCCGGTCACCCCTACCTGCCACTACAATATGGGCGGCATCCCGACCAATATGCATGGCGAGGTGATTATGCCGCGCAACAGCGATGCCGACGCCGTCGTCCCGGGCCTGATGGCTCTCGGCGAAGCCGCTTGCGTCTCGGTGCATGGCGCCAACCGGCTCGGCTCCAATTCCCTGATCGATCTTGTCGTGTTTGGCCGCGCCGCCGCCCATCGCTGCGCCGAACTCGTCACGGAGGGTGGCGCCATCCCCGATCTGCCGAAGGGCGCGGGCGATCAGGCCATCGCACGGCTCGATCGCTTCCGCTATGCCGATGGCGGCACGCCGACGGCCGAGCTTCGCTTGCGCATGCAGAAGATCATGCAGCGCGATTGCGCCGTGTTCCGCACCGAGAAGGTGCTGCAAGAAGGGGCCAGCGCCATCCGCGCCGTGTGGGACGACGACGCCGACCTCCGCGTCGCCGACCGCTCGCTGATCTGGAATACCGACCTGATCGAGACGCTCGAATTCGACAATCTCATCGCTCAAGCCGCGGTCACCGTCGAGGGCGCACTCGCCCGCCAAGAGAGCCGCGGCGCCCATGCCCGCGAGGACTTCCCCAAGCGCAACGACAAGACATGGATGAAGCACACTCTGTCTTGGGCCGATGACCGTAGCCACGATGTCAGGCTCGACTATCGGCCTGTGCACAAATTCACGCTGTCAAACGAGGTTTCCTATATCGAGCCCAAAGAGCGGGTGTATTAGGCTCAAGAAATGGTCCAATTCACGCTTCCCAAGAACTCCAAGGTCAAAAAAGGCAAGGCCTGGAACAAGCCGCCCGAAGGCGCGCCGAGCGCGCGCTATCGCGAATACCGCATCTACCGCTTCGATCCCGAAACGGGCGAGAACCCGCGCGTGGACACCTATTGGGTCGATATGGAGGAGTGCGGACCGATGGTGCTGGACGCGCTCATCTGGATCAAGAACGAGGTCGATCCGACGCTGACCTTCCGCCGCTCCTGCCGCGAGGGCGTGTGCGGCTCGTGCTCCATGAACATCGCCGGTATCAATACGCTCGCCTGCACCATGCATGCGGAACACGCCAAAGGCGCGATTTCCATCTATCCGTTGCCGCATATGTCGGTGATCAAGGATCTCGTGCCCGACATGACGGGCTTCTATGCCCAACTTCGCGCCGTCGAGCCCTGGCTCAGGACCGATAGCCCGACGCCGCAGAAGGAGTGGCGTCAGTCAAAGGAGGATCGCGAGAAGCTCGACGGGCTTTACGAATGCATCCTCTGCGCCTGCTGCTCGACCGCCTGCCCGTCTTATTGGTGGAACGGCGACCGCTATCTCGGCCCGGCCATTCTCCTCCAGGCGGACCGCTGGATCGAGGACAGCCGCGACGAGCGGACCGGCGACCGGCTCGACGAGCTTGAAGACCCGTTCCGGCTCTATCGCTGTCACACCATCCTCAATTGCACCAAGGCCTGCCCCAAGGGGCTCAACCCGGCGGCGGCGATCGCCTCGCTCAAGCGCAAGCTCGTCGAGCGCGCGGGCTGAGTCCCGCTTCGAGCGCAGGCTTAACGGGTGCAGCGCGGCAGCGAGAAGGTGCAGGTCGGCACCTTTTCTTTTCGCATCGCCTCCTGCTTTTTCGGATCCTTCTCACTCTGCCAAGCGTAAGGGCTGCGCACGTCCTTATGTGCGTAGGACACGCTGACGAGTTTCCCGCGTTCGAAGACAAGACTCGCCGAGCAGGTCCAGTTCTTGTTTTTCTTCTTCTTCTTGTCGCCGAAGACATCGGCGATCGACTTTTTCTTCTTCTTTTCGGTCTTGCCGGGCTCGGCGGGTACAGGGCCAGCGCCGCTATAGCGATAGCTGAGAGTCTCGGCATTTGCCCCGCTCCGGTAGCGGGCGTGCGGCTCGCCTGCGCAGGCGATGATCTCGGCCTGGGTCATGCCAAGATAGGGCGCGGCCGGATCGCGGGCCTGCGCGGCGCCGGCAAAACCTGCGCCAAATCCGGCGCAGATAACGGTCAACCACAGCAGACTCGCCCGATAAATAAGGCGGGAGCGCATGGGGAGTGCTCATGATCTCCGAATCCGGCCGCATCAAGGCGCGGGCAAGACTATTCGCCGAGCTTGGAGCCGGCCTTGGGCACGATTTTCCAACCGCGCGCCGAAAGTTGCGCGACAGCTTTCTTACTCGCCCGTCCCGTGATCCATAGCTGGCCGCCGCGTCCGGCCCCGCCAACCAAGTTCTCCAGCGGAGGCGACCAGTAGAGATAATCGACGGGCAGAAGACTCACCGTGCCTTTTCCGGTTTGCAACACAGGAGCGCCGCCATGGCGCACGAAAGCGGTGACCGGCGCGACGGTCTTGTTATACGCGGCGATCAGCTCTGCCTGCCGCCGGTAGAAGAAGCCCATCTCGATGCTTTTCGTGTTCGCCGCGGCTGCGACGAAAATTTCGCGTCCCGAAGTTGCGCCGAGCCCCTTCAACGCGGCAACGATGATGGCCTTGTCGGTCGGCGATAAATACGGATTGCGATAGAACGCGTTCGTGGTGGCGTCAGGCACGCCCATTCCCGCAAGCAAATAGCGTCCTTGTTTCTCGAGCTGCGCCGCCGTCTTGTCGCGGAGCGCAACCCTCAGCGTCCGGCTGGTGCTGCCGACGCTGATGGCGATGCCGGCGCCGCCGCTGACGAACGCGAGCCCGGCGGCGGTCGTTGTGTGGCCGATCGCATTGGCGGTGGCGAGCCGCTTAAGCTCGTTATGGAGCGGCGGAAAGCTGGTATTGGGATCGACCCCGAAATCGTAGGCAATTTCGCGCCGCGCGCCCGCGCCGCCGGTCACCGAAGCGACCAAGCCCTCTTTGTTGGGATCGGTCGCCGCCACGGAGGCATCGACGCTGCCAAATAAATTGCCGACGCCGATCACGGTGTCGCTGATCGTCTTGCCGGGAGCGGTGATGAGATCCTTGGCGGTGGCGAGGGGTTTCAGGGCCGTGCGCCCGGCGGCAGTGACCAGCGCGCCGGCACCGCCGATCTTCTCAAGTTCCACGGTCGCGGCGATTTCGCGGGCGCGAACGCGCAACAGATCCAAGCCCTTGACCGTGTAAGTTCCCCATTGGGTCTTGACCGTAAAAACATACTGGAAATTATCGAGGCCGACCCGGTTGCCGATCCTGTAATAGGGGCTGTTGATGAGATTGGAAGGGAGCACCTGCGCGGCCGTGAATGTCGGCGGCCGCTCATAGGCACCGGCTCCGCCCGCGTTGGCGCCCACGGCCGCAACTGCGGCGGCAAGAGCGATAGGCGCAAGCCCGCGCTTGCAAAGACTCCCCTGGTGACTCACAAGCTACCCCTCACTCTAGGCCAAGACGCGCGCGGCTTTCTCCAGCCTACGCGTCAAGCGCCGAGACGAGCCCTAAGCTTAGCCCGAAGACGCCGCAATGAGAAGGCCGCCTGAAGCCGGCACATAGCCAGGCAAGAATGAGAGATTCCGGCCTGCCGGCCTGGCCCGGGGCGCCTTGGTGAGCCAAGGACCGTCCGCGCCGGTGACGGTAAGGCCGCCCCAACGCGTTGCCCTTTCTATTTGAACAGCGCGAAATAGATCACATAGAGCCAGCTGAAGAAGCCGTGGATGATCGCCCACAGAATCGATTGGTTGGTGATGTAAGAAATGGCGATGGCAAGCGCCGTGCCGAAACTAATACCGTATCTGGCGCCTTCCACACGATAGTTGTAGACCGTCCCGTTCATGATGTCCTCCTAGGAGCATGTCCCCCGAAAGTGCGAACCGATTTCCGACCGCTTGATGCTCAACGAGCGGACGCAAAATCGCATGCGCCGCACCCCGACTATAACCCTGAAAGGACATGGCATGGATGCGCTCACCAGGAGGACAAGGATCTTAGCCGCAGGCCTCGTGCTCGCCGTCTGGCTGGCGGCCGCCAGTCTTACCTTTGCCGACCAGCCTGAAGGACCGGGCGCCGCCACCGCCGAGCAATTGGTCGCCGAGGCTCTTGCCGGCGATCCGGGCAAGGAGGTGAACGCGCGAGTCTATACCTTCCCGCCAGGCATCGTGCTGCCCTGGCACATCCATCCCGATGCCCATGAGGTCGCCTACATCCTCGAGGGCACGCTCACCTTCGAGCGGGCGGGCGAGGCGCCAAAGGAGATCGCGGCAGGCGAGGCCGACTATGTCGCGCCTAATGTTGTCCATCGCGGCATGAACAAGACCGACAAGCCGGTAAGGTTGTTCGTTGTCCGCATCAAGCCTAAGGACAAGCCGCTCGTCGAGGACGTTCCGCCACCGCAATGAGGCGCGTGGCGGCGTCTGATCACCGCCAGTGGCGCTTACGCCAGAGCGCATAGAGCGCGATCGCCAAGGCCGGCAGCGCGATGAGCCAGTGGAACAGAGCAACCCTCCCCCCGAGCCTCATGCCAAGGTGGTAAGGGGTGAACAAACCGAGGCCCGCGAGCGCGAGATAGAACGCGGCGCAGGCGAGCACAAAGGGAAGCGCATAGCGCGGACGAAAGAAGCCGATATAGGTCCCAGCCGCTCCCCACAGCAGATTGAGGGCGGCCAGAAGCGGGTCGATACGGAAGCCAAGCGCGAAGCTCTCCGGGTCGCTGTCGAAGCCGTAATAGGTATAGGCCAACAGAACCAGCGCCCCCTGCGCCAGGAAATAGACGCAGAGCCGCGCTGCCCAGACCACAAGCGGCCAGGTCGTTGCCGGGGCCGCTTCGCCCGCCGGTTGATGCGCCATGACGCCCCCCCTTTGCCCGCGAGCTTATCCGATACGCCCCAAGGCGGTCTATGCGCGGGCTACTCTTGCGCCAAAGCCGGATTGCATTTAACCAACCCCTCGCGTTGACGCGACCCCGCAGAAGCACGGAGGCGGGGCTGCCACAGGAAGGGGAATTTCATGGCGCGCAGTCGTATTGCATTGATCGGCGCCGGTCAGATTGGCGGCACGCTTGCCCATCTCGCCGGTATCAGGGAACTCGGCGAGGTTGTGCTGTTCGACGTGGTCGACGGCGTGCCCCAAGGTAAGGCGCTCGATCTGGCCCAGTCGGCGCCGGTCGAGGGCTATGTGCCAAAGCACCGGGGCACCAACGAATATGCCGAGCTGAAGGACGCCGACGTGGTGATCGTGACCGCCGGCGTGCCGCGAAAGCCCGGCATGAGCCGCGACGATCTGCTTGAGATCAACCTCAAGGTCATGGAGCAAGTCGGCGCGGGTTTGCGGAAATATGCCCCCGAGGCCTTCGTCATCTGCGTCACCAACCCGCTCGACGCCATGGTCTGGGCGCTCCAGAAAACGAGCGGGCTGCCGCGCAACAAGGTGGTCGGCATGGCCGGCATGCTCGACGCGGCGCGCCTCCGCTTCTTCCTCTCCGAGGAATTTGACGTGAGCCCCGAGGACATCCAAACCCTCGTGCTCGGCGGCCATGGCGATACCATGGTGCCGCTTATCCGTTATTGCTCGGTCGCCGGCATCCCGCTCAGCGACCTGGTCAAGATGCGCTGGATCACCCAGAAGCGCCTGGACGAGATCGTGCAGCGCACGAGGGACGGCGGTGCCGAGATCGTCGGGCTGCTCAAGACGGGATCGGCCTACTATGCACCGGCCGCCGCCGCGCTCGAAATGGCCGAATCCTATCTCAAGAACCAGAAACGGGTGATGCCCTGCGCCGCCTATTTGAATGGCGAATACGGCGTGAAGGGAATCTATGCCGGCGTTCCCATCATCATCGGCTCCAAGGGCGTCGAGCGCGTTATCGAGCTCGACCTGACTTCCGCCGAGAAGGATGCCTTCATGCATTCGGTCGGATCTGTCAGGGCGCTCATCGAATTGTGTCAGCGCATCGCGCCGAACCTTGCCTCGGCTTAAGTCTCAACGGAAATCGCATCCGGAGCCGGCCGCATAAGCGGGTGGCGAGGTCTTTATGAATATCCACGAATATCAGGCCAAATCGCTGCTGAAAGAGTACGGGGCGCCGGTTGCTGACGGCCGGGTGGCGGCGAGCCCCGAAGAGGCTGCCGCTCACGCAAGCGATCTTGGCGGGGAGACCTTCGTTGTGAAGGCTCAGATTCATGCCGGCGGCCGAGGCAAAGGCGGCGGCATCAAGCTCGTTAAGACGCTTGAGGAGCTCCGTGCCGAGGCCGACCGTATGCTGGGCAAGCCGCTCATCACGCCCCAGACCGGGCCCAAAGGCAGGCTGGTGCGGCATGTCTATGTGGTCAAGGACACCACCATCGTGCGCGAGCTTTACCTCTCGCTCCTGGTCGATCGCGTTTCCGGCCGCATCGCTTTCGTCGCCTCAACCGAGGGCGGCGTCGATATCGAAGCCGTGGCCGCCGAACGCCCGGAGAAGATCGCAACTCTCACAGTCGATCCGGCTTCAGGCATTAGCGATTTCCATGGGCGGGTTCTTTCTTCGGCGCTTGAGCTCGAGGGCGCGCTTGCCAAGCAATTCGGGGCGCTGGTCAAATCTCTCTACCGGTTGTTCATCGAGAAAGACGCGAGCCTGATTGAGATCAATCCTCTTGTCGTGACGAAAGAGGGCAACTTCATTTGCCTCGACGCAAAAATCGGCTTCGACGACAACGCTCTGTTCCGTCACAAGGACATCGCGGGCTTGCGCGATATTCATGAGGAGGACCCTGCCGAGGTCGAGGCCGCCAATCTCGGGCTCTCCTATGTGAAGCTCGACGGCACGATCGGCTGCATGGTCAATGGCGCGGGGCTCGCTATGGCCACCATGGATATCATCAAGCTCTATGGCGGTGAGCCTGCCAATTTCCTCGATGTCGGCGGCGGCGCCGACAAAGAGCGGGTCACCGAGGCATTTAAGATCATCCTCTCCGACCCGCATGTGAAGGCCGTGCTCGTCAACATCTTCGGCGGCATCATGCGCTGCGATACCATTGCCGAGGGCATCATCGCTGCGGCGCGGGAGACCGATATCGCCGTGCCGTTGATCGTGCGGCTCGAGGGCACCAACGTGGCCCGCGGCAAGGAGCTCTTAGCGCAGTCCGGCCTTTCCATCGTTCCCACCGACGATCTCGACGACGCCGCGAAGAAGGCCGTTGCAGCCGCAAAGGCCGCCACGTGATTTGCAGATAGGCGCTCCGCCCCATGTCCGTCCTTGTCAATAGCGATACTCGCGTCATCTGCCAGGGCTTTACCGGCGCGCAAGGCACGTTCCACTCCGAGCAGGCCATCGCCTACGGCACGCGCATGGTCGGCGGCGTCACGCCGGGCAAAGGCGGCACGACTCATCTCGGTCTTCCAGTATTCGACACGGTCAAGGAGGCCGCCGCCGCCACCGGGGCCGATGCGAGTGTGGTTTACGTGCCGGCTCCCTTCACCGCCGATGCCATTCTCGAGGCCATCGATGCAGCCATTCCGCTCGTCGTGTGCATCACCGAGGGAGTGCCGGTGCTCGATATGGTCAAGGTCAGGCGCGCGCTCTGCGGCGCCAATACGCGCCTGATCGGCCCCAACTGTCCCGGCATCATCACGCCCGGCCAATGCAAGATCGGCATCATGCCGGGCCATATCCACACGCCCGGCAGGGTCGGCATCGTCTCCCGCTCGGGCACCCTCACCTATGAGGCTGTAGCCCAGACCACCGAGGCAGGGCTCGGTCAGTCGACCTGCATCGGCATCGGCGGCGATCCCGTCAATGGCACGAGCTTCGTCGATGCGCTTCAACTGTTCCTGGCCGACGACGGCACCGAGGCGATCATTATGATCGGCGAGATTGGCGGCAGCGCCGAGGAGGAGGCTGCGGAGTTCCTGCTGAAGAGCGGCAATAACAAACCCGTCGTAGGGTTTGTTGCAGGCTCGACCGCGCCGCCAGGGCGGCGGATGGGTCATGCCGGGGCCGTAATTTCGGGCGGCAAAGGCGACGCTAAGCACAAAAAAGAGGCAATGCGCGAAGCCGGGATTGTCGTGGCAAATTCACCGGCCGCCCTTGGAACGACCCTTGCAAGATTATTACATGAAAGGTGAGACGCGCGCCTAAAGCTCGCCCTTTTTGCCCCTCAGGCCGGTAGCCCTCAACTGCCGGCGGATTCAATTCGATGACACGACACGACCTGAACGAGGTGTTTGCCCGCACGTCGTTCCTGCAAGGTTCCAACGCGGTCTATCTCGCCCGACTCCACGCCCGCTACGAGGAGGACCCAGGCTCGGTCGATCCCGATTGGCGCGCCTTCTTCTCAAGCCTCGAAGACAGCAGGGACAGCGTGCTCGCCGAGGCGCGCGGACCGTCCTGGGCGCCTGCGCAGGAGACGGTTGCGCTCGCCACGCGGCCGCAAGACGCGCTCAGCCAGCGTGAGGCCCTTGCCGCGGCGCGCGACACGCTCGCAGCCCGCATGCTGATCCGCAACTATCGGACCCGCGGCCACCTCGCCGCCAAGCTCGACCCGCTCGAGCTCGTCGGCAGCCGCGAGCATCCTGAGCTTAAGCCGGAGACCTACGGCTTCGATGCGTCCGACTATGATCGCCCGATCTATATCGGCGGCGTCTTCGGTCTCGAATTCGCGACGCTGCGTGAAATCCTCA
>Ga0209976_10002501_pt1 | contig 10458 bp, 12 predicted proteins | sample SumtaG_FD_182806 | JGI IMG/M metagenome (GOLD analysis project Ga0209976, IMG submission 182806) | Deep subsurface microbial communities from Indian Ocean to uncover new lineages of life (NeLLi) - Sumatra_00157 metaG (SPAdes) (version 2) | ecosystem: Environmental > Aquatic > Marine > Oceanic >... | reverse complement strand
GTCTCCCTTTTTGGTGGAATTCCAGTAGATTACCAAGAAAGAGAAGCTTGCTGTGGGTGGGGGGCTTCTCAACTTGTAATACATCCTAAAGAGGCGCTTAAGATTACTTATAAGAAATTAAAAAGCGCCGAGAATGTAGAAGCGGATTTCATGTTAATGCCATGTCCTACTTGTTTATATACTCTCTCTAAGCCAGAATATAGAGAAAAAATTAACAAATATTTTGGAGAGAAGTTGGACATTCCCACAATTCACATCAATGAATTAATTGCAATCTTGAGAGGTTGTGAAGAAGAGCGTTGCATTGCTTTAAAAAGAAAGGACAAAAGAATCATGGAAATCTATAATACAATAACTCAAGAATGAATTTAAAAAAAAAATGAAAGAGGAGACAGGTTGATTAGGTCTCTTCTATGGCAAACCTTGGACAAGCATCTATGCAGATCAAGCAGCCTATACATGCCTCGAGGGAATACTCTAATAATTCTTTTTCATCCATATGAAGGGCGTCAGTTGGACAAAGAGAAACACAGGCTCCACAATCTATGCATAAATCGATTTCAATGATTACTCTTCCCTTTTTATTAACAATTATATCATTCTTTTGTAGTGCTTCAGTAATACTATTTATTTTATCCTCAGGAATGTCTAAAAGTAGATTAATCCCGCTCTGTCCTGTCGAAAACTTTAAAATGTTAACTGATATGTGCTGTTCTAAAATTACATTAATTACTTTTGAGTAATCATCAACCTTTTTTATTAAACCAAATGGTAAGGTAACGTTTATAACGGTCATATTTTTACATCAGCTCCTCACTTGTTATTATACCTACTACTTTTCTCTCATCATCAATGACAGGTAAAGCAGAAATCTTATTTATTTTCATTTTCCTTGCAGCGTTACTAATTGGCTCGTTATCCTTAGTTATAAAGACACGCTTCGTAATTATCTCATTTAACTCATGCTTATCTTCGGCAATGGCCTTTGTAATATCAAAGCTAGTTACAATTCCTTTCAGCGTATGATCTCGGTCGGTGATGACAATATGATTAATGTTTTTTCTTACGATTTTCTCAGCAACAATCTTGATATCACAGTCTTCATAACAAATCTCAGCATCTTTTTTCAAATCTTTGACAAATTTCAATTCAGATGTTAATTTCATTGGTTTAAATATAGTATCTGTTGGCAGGGTTTCAGCTGGGGGATTTAAAAGAAAATCTCCATTGAGAATCCAGTTTTTAAGAGTTTCAGCAATTTTTCGAGCATGATAAAGCGATGATAAAGATGAACATTTAATTTTTTTTCCATTTAACTCGATTGAACCACTTTTTAATTCTTTATAATTAAGCTGTCTGAGTTTAGGCCTGTCTCTCCTGGGTACCCCATAATCTACAACATCTGTTAGAAGACTTTCATCACTAACTGCTGTTTTTTTGGCTAAACCTTCATTTAAAATAGGAATGGGAATCCCCACCCCCACGAACAATGAGGTACCATATTTTTCATAAGTCACTCCTCTTAAATATTCAGGAGTCATTTGCTTTAGATCACCCTTAAGAAATAATGTACCGAATCTATTTGAAGGACTATGTTGAGTTCCTTCCCCTATTACATAGCCTATTCCACCACCTAAAAAGATTCTTGTACCTAATCCAATGGTTTCATAGTCCGGATCATTACTTAATGGACTCAAGCTACCAGCACCGGCATAATGGGCATTTCCAAAATTAGGCAATAGTTTCCCCATATAAGTATATAATGTTTTTTCAGAACTATTTACAGCGCACACATACCTCTGGTATCCATTTCTTGGATTACATAAAATAGCTTGATTAATATCATCAATAGTAAATTCGGTATCTACTTCTGCCAATGGATAACAATCTGTTGTATATGAATTGCCTTTCAATCTTATTGGCTTTCCAGAAACAAGGTCTTCTATAACATGGCCACCACCATATTCAAATGGGCTTATATCTGCCATCCTCGTACAACCAATATAACAATCCACTGCAGCATTTCCATGATAAGCATGGACGTCATTTAGCCAGAGATGTTCAAACTTGATAGGAGGATCGGTGTGACCAAAATTTAAAAATGCTCCACTTGAACACATCGGCCCAAAAGTACCTGTAGTAACTACGTCAACTTCGTCAGCAGCAACTTTTACTCCATGCTCATCCACAAAGTCTATCATTTCTTCAGCAGTAAGTACAATTACGCTCCCATTCTTTATTCTTTCATTTATTTCTGCATATGTTTTAGTCAATATATCACCAATATTTTTATTACTCTCAGTTATTTTTTTCAAATAATTTATATTTGATTTAGTATTATATTTATTATATATAAAACTTTATATTTTTTTAAAGCACAAATATTACTGAGAGTAATTTTTCCTAAATTGAGGTTTTAATTTGTATCACATACCAACACCTTCTGATTTAAAAAGGTTAAGAAAGGAAGCAAATCTCACACAAAAGGAGTTAGCAGAAATTGCTGGTGTTAGTCAACCGTTAATTGCGCGAATGGAAAACGAAGGTAAAAATAGTGTTGATCCTAGAGTCTCTACTCTCAAAAAAGTATTAAATGCAATATTAACTGTTAATGAAAATAAACAAAGGGTAATAGAATTTGCAACAAAGAATGTCATACGAGTATTAATGAATGATGATGTCTTAAAAGCAGCTTCAATTATGAGCAATAAAGGTATTTCGCAATTAGTTGTTGTTGATAAAAATAACAAGATAATAGGGAGTATAAGGGAAAAATACTTAACCCGTAAATTGTTAGAAATAGGGAATTCTATTTTAAATGACAAAATCAGCACACATTTAGAAGATCCCTTTCCAGAAATATCTGTAAGTACTCCATTTTATGAGGTAAAGTCTTTATTGTTGGATAATGACGCTTTAATTTTAATTGATAAAGGTGATTTAGCCGGAATTGTGACAAAGGCTGATATTATTAAGTTTTATCAATTATGATGGGAATATTTTTTTAATATAATATAAAAAATAAAAGAATTTTAATAAAAAATAGTTATTAAGCTTTTTTTATTTCATCAAATGATTTTGTATATTCTTCGGGCTTCCCTCCAGCAACTAGAAAGTTAACATAAACCTTTAAACTTTTAAGGAGCAAGCCACCTGCCATTTTCATAATACTTCGTTGCTCTTCTAGCTCAAATATACCCCATAACGCTACTTCTGTTATATCCCCTTTGGGTTCTAAAATGTACGCCATTTCTTGTAATGGGCTGCCTTCTTGAAGCATTGCGACTTTTTGATTCTCAATAGTTTCAGTTCTCGTGGTTGTCATATCTCCTATATTTGTTTTAAAGAAATACTTTTTATTTGGTTCTAATTCCTCAGTTTGGGTAATTACTATGTTCCAAACCTGGGCATTTTTAAAATCATCTAATATCTTAAAGATTACATCTGGAGGTGCATTTATTTCTATTTTAGTTTCTATTTCTGGCATAAATATCGAATCTCTTTAATTAATTTTTTAATAATTATTTTTATTTTAGGATATATAAAAAAATTTATACAGTCAATATTAAACTTTTACATGATATTTTTTTTCATTCTCTAAAGAACACAAAAACTATGAAATTTGAGAGAATGTCTTAATTAAAAATACAAAAGATTAGTAAATTATGAAAACTTTTACTAATGAAAATAATAATGCCTCAGAATAACTATGGTTGCTATTTCCCATTCAGAAAAAAAAATCCTCGCGATTATAGTATTAATCATAACTGCAATCTTATGGGGTTCTACATTTATCATTACCAAAACAGTAACTAAATCAGTTCCAATCTTTTTATATCTCGGTTTAAGGTACGTAATAGCTCTCATCGGATTTACTCCATTTTTTGTCCATATAAAGAAGATAAATAAGGATATTATATGGATGGGAATCGTAAGTGGAGTGATTTATTATTTCGCCATTGCTTTCCAAACCATTGGACTTCAAACAACTTCAGCCGGAAAAGCAGGATTTATTACAGGACTAAATTGCGTTATGGTTCCGTTTCTAGCTTGGATGATTTTTAAGAAAAAAGATGTGAATATGAGAGTTTGGATTGCAGTTGCTTTATCAGTGGCAGGAATGGCTTTCTTATTATTGGAAGGAAATGCAGAAGTTATTATTGGGGATATATTGGTATTAATTTGTGCCGTATTTTGCGCACTTTTCGTTGTTTTTAATGATAAATATGTAAAAGCTGTTGATATTTACCTTTATTCTATTATCCAATTAACAACACTAGCATTATTATGCTTCGGCAGCTCTTTATTACTTAATGAATCTTATGATTTGATGAGTGCTAATATGAGTTTTTGGCTAATTATGGTTTATATAGGCCTTATAGTAACCACACTCACGTTCTTATTTCAGAACTGGGGTCAACAATATCAGGGTCCTTCTCAGACAGCAATTATTTTTACTCTCGAGCCCGTTTTTGCTGTTTTATTTGCTAGTTATTTAATCGGAAACGAGGTTTTATCATTACAAGCATGGATTGGATGCGGATTGATTTTTATCGCTATATTAATAACTGTTATAAAGAATGAAGAGTTAAATTCTTATTCTAAGGAAACTTCCGACATTAATTAAATCAAAAAAAGAAGTAAAGTATTTGTTTAAATCTTATCATGAAAGAGTTCTTTTAATAGATTCTCGTTTTTATAGATAAACTGCTTTAAAATTAAAATATCATTGTTTTCTCTTACAATTGCAAAGAAACTGATGTTATTCATTATAGGTTTGAAAAATAAAATTGAATCATTATAATTAATTACTATATCTCTGAAATTATCTTCCGTTGAGAGATTTTGAATTGTTTTTAACAATTCGCTTAGCCTTGCTGAAAGAATTTTTAAAGAGTCTTCATCCTCAGTCGCATAAACGAGGGGTAATCCTTTAAGTCTTCCTCCAGTCCCAATTAAAGCAATTATATCACATTTATTTTTATTTTGAATTTTTGCTAATTCTTCTTCTAGCTGGCGAAGAGTCTCGATAGGTTTTTTCTCAAACAATTCTTTTACTTTAGTAAGAATCCCCATTCTGATCAATCTAAATAAATTTAAAATATCACTTATAATTTAATATTAATACAATTTAATATAATTAGCTAATGAAAATCCATTCTCTTTTTATTTTGCATTCTGGCGGGGTATGTGTGTATAATCGGAATTTTTCAGATGAATTTAAAGATCTACAAACTGATTTAGTTACACCTTTTATTTCAGCAATACTATCTTTTTCTGAACAAGTAATTTCTAAAAAACTAGAAGTTTTAGAATTGAGTGAATTAAGATTTGTCATAAAAAAAGAAAAGGAATTCATTATTGTAATTCTTTCTGATTCTAGCGAGAATCTTTTATTTATCAATAGTAGATTGGAAAAAATCATAAATCTCTTTTTTCAATTTTATAATAAAATTGTAAAAAATGGAGACTATGAAAAAGGCTGTGAAGTAATTGAAGATCCTAATTTTAATAATCAAATTGACACTTTAATTCAAGGTGAGGAGGAAGTTAATCAATTGAAAACACATGAATCGTATAAAAAAATCATTAATTACTTTACGACTTTGAGCTCTGAACAAGAAATAATTGGTTGTGCATTATTAACTAGTAAAGGTTCTATTATCTATTCATCACTAACAGATGATGTGTTTCTTAGAGCAATGAGAGAACTAGAAATTAGATATATGAGTGGTGTTTTTGATTTACCTGAACTATTTTATACGTTAGGAAATGGTCAAAAAGTGTGTGAAAGAGTTTTATCCTACCAGAATTTCATTAATTTATTATTGATTATTCAATTTACTAAAAACACCACACTTGGAATGATGGATTATTCCGCTGAAACCATTGTAGAGAAAATCAAATCCCTTTTATAAGATTATGTGTAATATTCCTAAAGCTATACTATTTAGTTATAACCTTAAACTTGCAACAATCCTTTCCGTCCGACTGCAAAAGTTGAGTGCTAAAATCAGTATTATGTAATGCTAACTTTGCCACAGTATCAATTAAGCCTTCAGTATAAGTACAATAAAATTTATTATTAATTTTAATTCCGGCTTTCTTAAACGGACAAGCTTTGATTGTAATCATCATTTCATTTCCATTAATTTCAACTTCTGCGCTATCCTCCCCTAGTGCTGGTTCAAATACGTCCTTAACCAAGGATTTACTGAGTTTTTCAGGTGTCCAACTCTCACCTTTATATTTTTTTTGTAGCCTCTCTTCAATCGCTTTCCCTTGAGTTTCTCCAATCAATCTAAAAATTGTTTGAATTGTTTCTGGGCCCATAACGTTATTAAACTCATCGATAGACATTTTGAACATGGATGCTATGAATTTTAACTGTTTAGTTCTTTTGTCAACCATATTACGTTCACTCTTCTGATTTGAATATTTCTTTTAATATTTTAGATGAATCTTCCATTTCTAATGTCATTAATCCTACATTAGGTTCTTTTTTAGTTATAGCCACTAATATGACCCTTCCCGCTTCGATAAGAAACATGTTCCCTTTATCCAATTCTAGATTTAAACTTTTGAAATTGGCATTAAATAAATTTTCAGCGCTCCTTTTTGATGTTCCCAATAATGCAGCTGACATCGCAGCAATCATTCTTTCATTTGAATCACTGGGAAGAGCTGAGGCAATTACTAAACCATTTGTCCTTATGACAGCAGAACCTATAATATCAGGTACTTTATCTTCTAAATCTACTAAAATCTTTCCTACGGTGTCTATTTTACTCATCTGAACAGTCATTATTTTATTAACTCTTTCTTAAATTTTTATTTATATATTTTTAATTAATATTATCAATCGTTTTTGGAGCATTTTTAGTAATTAGATAACTTTTACTTGCCTTATAAGAAATACCTTGTTTTATCCTTATAAGTTTTTGCTACATGGATTTACTAATTTAATAAAAAAGTATTTCATTTAAAATACATAATATTGTGTAAAAATCGTAAAATTGTCAATTGAGAGAATATCAATATAAATTAGAACTATTAAAAGTTGAGCCTACTAAGGTTAGAGTAAGAAGCTTTTCTAACCTCTCAATCCGTTTCTCATTAGATTTTGACCTTCCAAAAGATTCATATCTAATTTTTCGACTTCGAGGAGGAAGAAACAATAAAAATGATTGGTACTGCTTACAACCCTATAATGCAAATTCGAATGGATATACTGTTCTAAGTTTAAAGGAACCTGCCAAATTAAAACCGATGCTTATTACTGGCAAAGAATTATTAATCAAATATTTAGTTTGCGAGGAAAAAGGAATAAGGAAAAATACTCCTTTTCAACTTCACATTTACAACACAGTAGTTCAATCTTTAGTAGAAAAAAATAAAAAATTTGATATTTTAGTTGAATTTCCTAACAAGAAGCATAAACCCGTACTATTAGAAAATTCTCCTACTATAGAAGTCATTAATGGTGATTTTAATCATATTACTATAATTAGTCCATCTATTATCGCTGTTAATGAAGAATTTAAGATTCTAATTAGAATTGAAGATCAATTCAAAAATCTTGTGAAAAACTTTGATGATAAGATTCAATTATATGAATTTATAACTCTTGATAAAAGAAATCTATTGAGTGAAGTTGAATTTAATGAAAGCAATAAAGGATTACTAATAAAAAGAGGATTAAAACATTCAAAACCAGGGATTTTTTATCTCGAGATTTTATTTAATAATCAGTATTTTAAATCAAATCCTATTATTTGTAAAGAAAAACCAATGGAAAGACGATTATATTGGGGGTATATTCATGGTCACTCCCTCAAAAGTGATGGTATAAGGGAGCCAGAGGAGTACTTTGAGAATTTAATAAATGCAGGATTAGATTTTGGTACGGTTACTGAACATGATCATTTATGGGAGACATCTGATGAAGATTTTGAAGAAATAAAACAAACAGTCAAAGAGTATCATAAAAATCGTGAATTTCTATCTATATTTGGATACGAGTGGGGTTCTTGGTATTCGGGGTATGGAGATATTTGTATCTACAATTATGATGATATTATTCCAGTATTTCGATCAGATCTTAATAAATACAATTCTACAAGAAAATTAATAAAAAATTTGAAACCGTATGAGGATAAAGTGTTGATGATTTCCCATCATACAGCTTTAAGGCCAGGATATCGAAATTGGAAATATTTTGATAATGCTCTTGAAAAATTAGTAGAAATATATTCAACCTGGGGTAATCAAGAATATCCATCTATAAAAGGTAATCCATTACCTCCCAGATATAAGTTTTTTGGCTACGGAAAATACGCCAGAAAGAGAGGCGCGGTTTTAGAAAAAAGAGATTCATTTGTTTCAGATGCTCTTGAGAGAGGATTTAAATTAGGTTTTGTTGCCGGAGGAGATGATCATTTCGGAATTTATCCCTCAGGTTCGATCGATCCCGACAATGGGATTTATCCTCCAGGAATTATGGCAGTATGGGCTAAAAATCTCACTAAAGAATCGCTGTGGGATGCTCTCAATAATCGAAAATGCTATGGTACCACCGGGGTTCGGGTAATTATTGAATTCTTTGTAAATAACTATTTTATGGGAGATATCATAGATATAGAAAAGAACCCTCATCTAAATTCTGAAAGAATAATTAATCTATCATTATATAGTCCTATTCCTATTAAAAAAATCGAAATAATTAGAAATAATTCTATAATTGATTTTAAAACACTAAATCATGAAGAAACTACATATGAGTATATTGATTCTGATTTATTTAATGATGTAGCTTTGAAACATATTCAGAAAAACGAGATTTTTATTTTTTATTATATTAGAGTGTTTCTTTCCAATAATAATATGGCTTGGTCAAGTCCTATATGGTTAATAAAGAATTTATAGAATTCTCAGCCACATCCTATGAGAAATCTAATTCTAATTAATGGAATATTATTCACGCGACTATCTTGACAATTAAATATATATGTAAATTATAAATAATAACTTATACGAAATTATATATACAAATTCAATCTCTAATTAAGAAAAGATAAAGCTTTAAAAAACATGCGAACGGCAACTTTCAAAATCTGCATTTTTGGGGATGGCGGTGTAGGAAAGACCACTCTCGTTCAAAGATATGTTACAGGTCAATTCAGCCAGAGCACTAAAATGACGATCGGAGTTGATATAGTTACTAAACACGTACAAATAGAAGATTGGTCTGTGACACTACAGATCTGGGATTTTGGAGGTGAAGTGCGTTTCAGGTTTTTCTTGCCGGCATATGCCCGAGGATCTTTTGGGGGCATCTATATGTATGATATTACACGATATAGCACCATAATGGATTTTGATGAATGGTTATCTGTTTTCAAAAAAGGATGTGGATATGATCTTAAACCAATTCCTCTCTTAATCGTTGGCGGAAAGTTAGATGCTACGGAAAGGCGTTCGATTACTTCTGAACAGGCGTTTAAATTTGCCCATTCCCGCCATATAGATAAAGTTATTGAATGTTCAGCTAAAACTGGCCAGAATGTAGAATCAATATTTACAGAAATAACTCATAGCATAATGAAAAATCAGGACTTGCTATAAAATATTTATTCTCTTTTTGAAATATTCTCTTTCTCAGAAAAGAAACACTTATTATTAAAAGTTTTTATATGAGAATTTGAAAAAGAATTTATTATGATTAATAAATTATCTTTCATAATTTATACAAAATTATAGATAGGAATTTATCTATTCCTATTAGGAAAGGTTGAGGAATAAGGAAATTGCGTACTGCAACATTTAAAATATGTCTCTTTGGAGATGGAGGGGTAGGAAAAACAACTCTAACACAAAGGTACGTTAGCGGCCATTTTAATAAGAGGACAAAAATGACGATCGGTGTCGATATTGTTATAAAGATAATGGAAATTAGGGATTGGACCGTTACACTCCAAATATGGGATTTTGGCGGTGAAGAGCGTTTCAGATTTTTCTTACCGGCATATGCCAGAGGATCTTTCGGGGGAATTTTCATGTATGATATTACAAGATATAGCACCTTAATGGATTTCGACACATGGATGGAGGTCTTTCAAAAAGGAATAGATTTTAAATCAAATCCGATTCCCTTCATAATGGTTGGTGGAAAGATAGATCTTGACCATAAGCGAGGGGTTCTCTATGAGGAAGCATTTAATTTCGCTCTTTCTAGAGATATGTTTACTGTTATTGAGTGCTCATCAAAAACGGGAGAGAACATAGAATTGATCTTCAAATTAATAACCCATAAAATTCTGAAGGATGTTGGTTATATCTAATTAGAAAATTAAAAAACAACCAAATTTAAATATAAGATCGATCATACTTTTATTAGTATGTATATAAAAATTAAATATTGAGGTAAAAATTGTGTGTTACTTTGAGGTATATCGTAAA
>Ga0209976_10002500_pt1 | contig 10462 bp, 24 predicted proteins | sample SumtaG_FD_182806 | JGI IMG/M metagenome (GOLD analysis project Ga0209976, IMG submission 182806) | Deep subsurface microbial communities from Indian Ocean to uncover new lineages of life (NeLLi) - Sumatra_00157 metaG (SPAdes) (version 2) | ecosystem: Environmental > Aquatic > Marine > Oceanic >... | reverse complement strand
TAAAGAAAGTTGGGAAGCTGGAGCCGGGCACGATCCTATACAGGATCGACCGGGACGTGGACGAGATGAAAATTCTAACGACTCCCCCGGTCCAGAGGCGCACCGCACATAGGGTCTACTTTGAAGGTCTAAACAGAGCTACCAGCTGGTCTACTTGGCGAGGCAAAACGGTAGTCGAAAACGATTATTTTCTCACGGAGAGAGAAGCCTTCATCGAATCCATCCATCAACTGCGGCTACATCAGTTCGACGCCGAGGACAGAGCCAAGGAGCTGTCCGATCTGCTGAATCTCGCTGAGGCGGCGGCCAAAAAGGAAGGCTGGATCGATGGGTAAAATAGTCAATGCCAAGGGACTGCGGATATTTATCGAGGGTAAAGAGGTCAACCATAAGCTCCCCGATCCACTGGACAATTTGAAGGAAGACCCCTGTGCCCCGACAGGCTGCATCTACTACACTACTGGCGAGGCGAGGGATTACTGTGCGATCCGTTATGAGGTCTGTCCCTATGGGAATCAGCGGTTTGCGACCACCGGTGACATCAAACGGGCAATAAAGGCTTGGGGACATCGGGCGAGAATCCAGCTAATCCACATAGAAAAAGAGAAGCGGGCTGTGCTCACGATCTGGACAAGTCCCAAAAGCATCCTGTGGTTGAGCAAAAGTCTATCGAATCGGTTGTCGGGAAACGTGGAATTAAAAATACGACCCCTGTCCTGGTGGCGCTGCTGGCTCAGGAAGGTGCAGGTTATATGAAAGCAGTGAAGCCGCCCCCAGAGATCAACGGGGCTAAGGACCTGGAACCGGTGGAGCCGGAGGAGGTCGAGGGGATTATTGGGACTGCCGATCAAGCGGTCGTGGAATTGGAAATTATTCAATCAAGGGGGGGTGACATATCTGTCAGTACCCCCCTGACAGAAACGGCAGACCATCGAGGGGAGAAATAAGGAATGAGGAGGCAGGATTTATGAACGATACAATCAAAACCAGCGTAGCCTACCCGTGGGCCTTGGCAATGTACGGGGGGTTGGAGCTGGGGAAACGCTTCAGGACCAGACTGATGTTTTTGACCCGAGAGGAAGTCACCGACGGCATCGTCACCGGCTACTTTGGCCGATCTGCGAAGCGCTTCCCCAATGGTACCGTACAGTTGGCCAAGAGGGACCGGCGGATACCGGTCAGGTGTGTATTCGAGGACTGGCGGCACCGGCCCTCACCTCATCAGGTCCGGGAAGCCAAGAAAAAGGTCCCGGTCTGTTCAGCGGTGTATGAGTATGAGGAGCGACTGAAGTGAGAGGTATCCCGATCAGTGAACAAACCAAGAGGACAATTTTATGAAGGTCAATAAAAAACAGTGGCACTTGATTACCAATGTCTTCGCCCGGATCACCACCTTATTCCAGATCGCCGGGGAGCGAATTCAGGACATAATACGGGTGCTGAAGTTCATGGCCCGGATCGAATTCGAGGTCGAGCGAGAAGTGGCCCAATGCAGCTCCTGCCTATTTGGGTATAGTGGCGACACTGACAACGGCCACATCCTTCTGGGGGGCGACTGCCGGGAAAGTCCACCGGTTCAGCTGGTCCAGCCTTATACCGAGAATGCTGCTTCTATCGAGACAAGTTTTCCCAAAGTCAATGCCGCTGAATGGTGCGGCCACTTCCGCCGGAGAAATCCAAAATGAGTAGACTGAAAATGATCCTCTATATTCTCCTCATTGCTGCCATATTCCTGTCAGCCGTGGTCTGGAGTATCATGGAAGTGATGGTAGCAAAAAAGGTCCTCTTTCCATGATGGAGAATATCCATGTCCGGGTGGTGAACGGCGTCCTGAAGTTCTACTTCGGGGAATTAGACGTGACACCGTTCGCTACTGGGCCAAGTCCCTCGACTGGCCAGAAGCAGCGCTATCCGGGCCGATTCCTGCCCTACCTGAATGCCCACTATCACTTGATGGATCAGCGGATACTGGAGATGTTTTCCGGCAGTGGCCAGCTCAAGGAATACCGCCTTGAACTGGATATGAAGCAGGACTTCGAGGAGTACAACCGGGTAGTGACTGCGGACTTCAGGGCGGAGACTGGGGCAGACATTATCGCGCCGTATGATGCCCTGAACTGGAAGGGTAGCAACTTCGATGTTGTGTTGGCCGATCCGCCGTACAACGCAGGCTACAGCAGCGAATGGACCAAACATGCCGACCACCTGCCAAAGCCGATGCGGATTCAGGCTGAAGCGGTCAAGGTCCTACGGATGGGCGGCCTGTGCATGATTATGCACGTTATCCAAGTTCCCACCTACAAAAAGAACGGGGTCAAGGCCATTGCTTACCATCCCCTGTTCACCGGCCCGAACAATGCCCACAGGCTCCTGAGTGTGTTCGAGAAAGTCATGGAGTGGGACGAGGCACAGGATAAGTACCGGGATGAGCCGGAACCGGATATGCCTGTCGAGCACAACGCGATGCAGACCATGTTCGGTTTTGGCGAGCGGCAGGCGGAGCGCCAGCCATGAGCATCTGCTTTGATCCCGTGGATGGTCCCCCGGTGAACTGCATGAATGGGAAGCCATTCACGCTCGTCGATGGTCCCTTTGATGGCTCGTCGGGACGCTGTTGTATAAATGGTAGCGATGAAGATGGCCAGATGCAACACAAGGATGGGATTTACCGGGATGATATTGTGTTGCAGGATAATAATGCAATATATGTGGGAGATCAACAGCCGGTGCTCCACGAATACCTATTGGATGACATAGATGGAACATATCTATACTCCAGAAAGCTGGAGGAATCGGAGTGTTAAAATGAAGCCCAAACGAGTCCAGCGGAAGAGAACCAAGGGGTATAAAATGCCAAAGGGAGCGGTCTACGTAGGCCGCCCAACGAAGTTTGCCAATCCCTACAAGGTAGATACCCAGCTGCCGAAGACAGTGAGGTACAAGGCAGCCGTGGACATATTCAGGACCTTTGCCGAGCTCATGCTGAAAAGTGATCCGCACTGGCTGGACCCCCTGAAGGGGAAGGACTTGGCCTGCTGGTGTGCCCCGGACCTACCGTGCCATGTTGACGTGCTGCTGGAGTTGGCCAATGCGGAGGGGTAAGCTCAAGCTGCCGAGGATCATCTGTCCCTATTGCAAGCGGAATATCCGGGTCAGCAAAAAAGGATTGATCCATTCTCATACTAAGGTGGCCGGGGAACGGACCCCCTGCCCCGCATCGGATACTAAACCGGAGAACTGGTGAGGAAGGATGAAGAGCACCCGGATTAGATGCCCTGCATGTAAACGGATCATCCGCATGAAATGGATAGGGGAAAAGGTTTTTATCCAACTACATGCTTTCACCAAGGGGAAGAAATCCCCATGCCCGGCGTCCGACACCTACAGGGAGAACTGGTGAGATGAGATACGCCGAATTCCTGAAGATGGCCAAGGCCCTGAAGCCGGAAGAGGCTGGGGACTATACCAAGTTGTTGCCGTGGGCCGGACTGGATCGAGTTAGCATCGATGTGATCATACCTGATGCGGAGAATCCAGAAAACAGTTTGATCAAGATCACCTGCAAGCATATTATACTGAAAACGATCCGCTTGAAGTATTTCCGCACCGGTGATACTGACGAGGTTTACCTACATTCAGATATTTATGAGCGCTATGACCCGGAGTTCCGGCAGCAGCGCCACCGGGCAAAGAGGGCCGAGATCGAGCAGGAGCTGGTGGATCACAAAAGGGCCTTCATAGACGCTGAGGGGGAATCATCGATCCCCACAAGGTCACCAGAACCGCCTCTCCCGGACATTGATCCGCTCACGGCCACGGGAAAAGACCTGCGGATGATAATGGATCATAACCAATGGCTCCGGGAGCAGGAGCGGGGCGACGAGGAGATAATTCCATTCTAAAAATAGGGTACCACCATGAGCAAATTGAGTGAGCAGGACCGAGCGCTCCTGCCCCTCCCCCTGATATAACGTAACAGAGAGAAGTGTTGCGTAACGGAGCGTTACGCCCTAACTTCTATTTGGCTAAATCGTAGATAGGGATCAATCCCAAGGAAGGAAAAAATGCCTAAAGCAAATAAGAAGACCATGATAAACCTGGGTGCCGTAACCCCTGATACAGCCCGGCGGTGGGAGAATCTAAAGTTGCAGGTATCAGCAGCCGCACAAAAGCAGTTGACGAACTCTGAGGTTTTCACCCTGTTGGTTGATTATGCGGACCTGAATGAGACCCAGATGATTGACAAAATAAGGGAAGCCAAATGAGTAGGCTGAGTGAGCAGGGGCAGGCGATCCTTGAAGAGTTCGATCTCACCATCATGCCCGACATCACCTTTGACCGGCGTTTCCAGACGGACCCGGAGACCGGCTACCCAATTCCGCGCTACAGTACGAAACTGAAAAGGATGGATCACGGGATGATCGAGGTATTTTATATTGGGATACCGACGGAACTTGCTGCTGGGATCACTGGCGGATCACTGGCCTGTAGCCCTACGCTCAGGAGTGAGCACGACCTACTGGTCTGGGCAGCCAAGAATGAATCAACAATCAGAGAGGAAATGGGCGATGAGTAAGAAATTCTGCGAGCATGAATACAAAGGGGTCAAGGTCTGGTATAATGAGCACAGTGAGAAGTGGGAGTGTCTGCTCAACGAGGATTCCCCTCGGATCAGCGAGACTCAGAATCTGGCCGACCTGCGGAAGCGGATCGATGCCCATGTGAAACGGGAAAAGAATTTCAAGCGCTTCGAGGTCATTGAGCTTAGTCAGAGCTGGCGACGGCACGGCGAGCACTATCAGGTCCTGACGGTGACATCGATCACAGCCAACGGCGAATATTGGTGCGTCGATGCCAAAGGCAGTCGCACCAAGGAACGCCCCAAAGGCTTGGCCCGCAACACTCCCGAGAATCAGGAGATCGTGCGGAAGGCCAAAGAGACCGACGCCAACGCCGAAGTCCTGAAAAAGCAGGTCAGAGCTCTGCGGGAGAGTATCCAGATCGAGCGGGATGAGCCGGAAGAGGACGATGAGTAAGTATCAGGACCTGCTGGGCTGCGTCGATGTGCTCATGTACGGGGAAAACGATCTATACACGATCCTACCGGGCTGGGAGGACCTGCCCCGGCCCAACGTGAAGCTGGTCACAGATCAGGCCGCCATGCTGGAATGCGACACCATCCCCGAGACGTGGATACCCCTGAGCCTGCTGCGGTGCGATACTGAGGGCAACCTGCATCTGGTGAATTGGAAATATGAGGAGCTGGCGCAATGACAAATCGAATAGAAGAGAAGTTTGGCAAACCACCGGCAGAGGTGGCGAGCGTTATGATCCTGGGCTTTCCCATTCAGGAGCTGACGAGAGAAGAATTGATCAGCGCCCTGATCCTCGCAATCATGCGGGGTGCCGAGGCATCACAGCAGCATCTCGAAGACCTGCGGAACCTGGGGGGATTATGAAGGTCCTGAACGAAGCCGACATCGACAGCAGGGGCAAATCCAAGCCGGGCAATACCTACGTGCTGATTATGAGCAGGCAGGAAGCCATGACACTGGTGGAGATCGCAGAGGCGGCCTACATGGCTAATAAGCGCAAGACCACATTCCGCCGGTGGTGGAAGAGGATCGAGGGCTGCATGGAGTGCTACAGGTAATGGCCCGGAAGGGACAGGTGATAGATCAGGAGGCTTTCCCTATCTGTGAAGAGGCGGATCACCAACTTACAGTCGAGGGAGTCTGCCTCTGTGGAGCGGCCCGGACAGTATGGGGATTAATTGAAATACGGGACCGGCGAGGGAGACTATTGGAATCGTTATCCCCCCCGATGATGGTCGCTGGCCGGAACGAATTATTGGTATAATGGGGCAGATTGAAATAAGGCTGACGGATGAGAACTGCGGCACCTGTGAGTTCTTTTACTATTGGGAGTGCATCCTCACCCGCCGGAAACGGTGGAAGGTCACACCTGAGACGTATGCCTGTGACGAGCATTCAGAGGATGAGAGCCAGAAGCCATTGGAAACATTAACACTGCGAGAGCTGGGATTCAGGCCGGACCCGTCGGTGGGCCTGAGTCTCCAGTTGCTCGGATTTCGAGATAGTAACCTGAAAATAGGAGATGGAAATGGATAATTCAGATACCAACGATCTGGTGAGAGCCGCCGGACTTAATTATACGATGGAAGCCATAACGGAGCTCAGTGAGTTGTTGGATGGGCAGCGCGAAAGGGACCGCCGGATATTCGACAGCACAGCAATAGCGGTGCGAAGGATGATAGTCGCGGCTATCCGTAAGGGCTACAGTCATGTTGGTGGCCGGGAAGCCGTCATCGGCCTGAAGAATGATCTACTACAGTTTGGCATCCTCACTATATCAGACGGGGACCGGTTGAATGAGTCCTTGGATGATTGCTATGACAGGGCCTATAAGATGGGCATAGCCACTGAGACAATGGGCTGTAATACTGAGGCTGACTGGCGGCTCGAAATGTTCAAAGCGGTCTGCGAAGCCGAGACCCTGATGGCCATCTATGGGGTCAAGGTTGAGGCCAAAGAGTAGGCCGCTGACGGCAGTTGAAATTCACTTATAAGTTAATCTGAGGAGATCAGACCAATGGCAAAGACGAAAAAAACCGATCAGCAGTTGAAGGATAAACTGGAGGAGCTGCAACATGCTATGCAATCCGGTGTAGCGATGGAAGCGACCTTCGACCACAGCCCCACAACCGGCAAGTCCCTTCGGGTAGGGATCAATGCCGAGATGGTCTTCCACGGCGCACTGGTGGCGCTGCTGGTGAAAAAGGGCGTGATCACCGACCGGGAATACCTCGAAGCGATGGTCGATGGCATGGCCCAAGAGGTCGAGCAGTACGAAAAACGGATCAGCAACCGGATGGGAAAGGAAATCAAACTGGGGTAGCCATGATCGAAATTCAACAGGTTAAAGACTATTGCCGGGAGAGGGAGCTACCCGATTCCGAGACGGAAATGGTGATGCGGATCGCAGACCTATGCGGCAAACCCACCTACAACCCCGACATGAAAAAACTCATGGAGCAGGTATCTGTGATCCGGCTGGAGGGGATCACCATGACCATGAAGGACATCGAAAAGCAGATAGCCAAGCCGGTTGCCCTAGACACGCTCTGCCCGGATGAGATCGAAGATCATAATTCTTGGGTCGAGTCAATGCGGTTCAATCTTGGTCGGCTGGAGGAAATGCGTAATCAGGAAGGTCTCAGGCTTGGCCGCCTATGGGGGGAGTTATTTGTCCACGATGACGACCATGAACCACCGGCCACCCCGGCAGCCGCTGGGATGAAGGTCGAGGGTATGGTGGGCTATACTCTCGGGGAGACCATGTACTTCGAGACGGATGATGAAATCGCTCAGGAGCGGATCAACGAATACTACACACCACCGTTCAAGGGGCGGAACGGTGAGGCTGAGAAGCCGCCGGAAGGGAGCGATTGAGATGACAAAATACATCGCAGCACTATGGAAAGCCGGGGAGTTAAGCGACCTGAAGGATCAGCCGGTCATCGTAACCGCAGAATGCCTACGCCAAGCAGCCAAGGATCACCCGGAACTGGAATTCAACGAGGATGATAAGACCCTCTACGCAACGAAGGAATGCAGGGGCAATATCAACCTGGAGATAGTCCTGCGGGAGCCGCTGCAATCATTTTCGTTTGATACTTTAACGCTACCCCCGCAGGATATTGAAACCTGCCATGTGGTGGATCAATTCTGCGAGGCCCCGGCGAACCTCGATCCCCCAGATGCAGCCAAGTACGAGTGCGTCAGCTGTGGCCAGCCGGTTTGTGGGAAATGTTCATCCTTGCGGAAATACAAGGACCGGCAGTTACGGCAGCGAATATGCAATGACTGTCAGATCGAAATCCTGGACGGCAACGACCGGATAGTGATGGCTCGGATTCGTCGGCTCGCCGGGTACAAAGCCAACAACGCATAATAGGGAGTAAATCCATGAAAACATTCAACGTACATCTGGTGATCGGGAATACCCAGATCATATTGAAGGGTGCTCAGGAATGGAGCATCACGGAATCGGCCAAACAACCACAGCTTACGGCCAAGGCTCCCAAGGGGGGGAAGACAGTCTTCCAGCGGGAAGTGGACAGCGCCAATGAGCCGCTAATCTCAGCGGTCACGATCCATGAGGTTACATCAAATCAGGAGGATGTGCCCCCCGAGCCTGCCGAGATCGAGACCCAGCCCCATGAATAAGCCGCACTGGAACGCTGCGACAAGATCACCCGCCTACGTGACCTTTGACCCTGACGGTATGCCGATAGCTGTAGGGTGTTCCGAAATAGACGCATGGCTGAATACCGCCCGGCAAGATACGAGCCAATTTGATTGGTCAGCAGAGGATTTAGCAACTTGGGAGCGAGAGCATAAAGAAGACGGCTGGACAGTCGGTGCAATTCCAGCGACGAAGGTCCTCAGCACCCCGGAGTGCCCTGCTACTGAGGGGGATTAAAAAATGACGGAACGCCAGAAAAGAAATCAGCTGCCTATCGCTTGCCCCTACCACGGCTCCGAGCAGGTTAATTCAAAAGGGGAATGCACAAGCTGTGTGAAGCAATTCGATCCGATAGAGTTCGGGAAGGCTGTGCGGGAGCGCCGGGGAGAGGACAGCCCCCATAAGACCTGCGAAGAGGTAGGGACGGTGCTGCGGATTTTGCGTGAGGTAGAGGCAGGCAGCATCACATCGATAACAACCTTTGCCCAGTTCTGCCGGTGGATGGGCACCAGTGCGGACGCATGGCTGCACCTGGACGAATTCGAGGAGGCTTGAGCAATGACCCCTGAGCGGAGATCGACGGTTGACGTAACGAAGTGTGATTCCGACAGTTGCCCGGTAAAGGATCAATGCTACCGATCCACGGCCCCGCCGGAGGAGTGGAAGAGGTGGAACGATTTCTATATAGGAGCAAAAAACTGCGTCATGTTCATTGATGCTAAAAAGAGGGGGAGCAAATCCGTGCCCCCTAAGCGGAAGGTCCGTAGAGCCACGGGGCTGAGGAAGGGGTCACATCTATGCCAGTATATCTTTAAGGGTAGCGGAGGTCGCTGCATATTACACCTGGGACACGCATACGCCCATTATGAAGAGGTCTAAGGGAACAAGCGAATGTCACTCATAGACGAACTGGCAGAGGCGTATAGCCGGATATGCAGGAGGAGAGTTGAGCGGGCAGTCATGGGGCATCTACGCCGATCCCCAGAGTGCGCTACCACAAAGCATAGGATCAGGCAGCTACCGGATGGGGGATTCCATCGCGTATGCGGAGCCTGCGGCCAAGAGATAATCAGAATGGAGGATTGAGGTGGAAGCAGTCAAGGAACGAGCCATCAGGTATATCGGACCAGAGGTGAGGGCAGTATTGGCCAGTTTGAAGAGCCAGAAGCGCATACCGATCCGCCCCCAGCCAGAGAGCCGAGAAAACGAATCCGTGCCGGGAAGTCATGGCACCTTTTTCCACGGTTGGAATATGGATCACGAGACTTTCACGGCGGATGATATAATTCAGTACTGTCCAGCTGGCAAGCCCGGCGACCGGCTGTGGGTGAAGGAAAACTTTCACCTATGGGGACTGGACCCCGAAGACCCAACGGTGCATTACGAGGCTACTTCACGGGATCATGTTTGTGAAGAGATCGGATGGAAATCCTCCTACCACATGCCCCGCTGGGCCAGCCGGATACTCCTGGAGGTTGTGTCGGTACGGGTGGAGCGGTTGCAGGCGATTAGCATTAATGATTGTAGGGCCGAAGGGGTTAGGTATATTATCGAGTCGGGGGAGGCCCGTACCTGGGAAGGGGAATTCCAGCGCCTCTGGGATTCAATCCATGCGAAGCGCGGATTTGGCTGGGATAAAAACCCCTGGGTCTGGGTAATTGAGACCAAGGTAGTGACAACTTAAAAACGGAATGGAGGATTGAGATGGAATTCAAACCAGTAGTAGGGTCGAATGTATATCCTGGTAGGATGGTATGGCTACTCCAGTCGCCGGACGATGAGGCGGAACCGGCGATATTCCGAATCCCTGCCGATAAGATAGTGGGGCGCTTCAGAATGCTGAGTGGGAAGGAAGTCTACGCAAATGTGGAGGGCCTCCTGTGGGCACCACTGGAGGTGCCATCCGAAACGGGGAGTGTCCCCCAGACCGAGGCAAAATACTACATGCTCTATGGGCCACAGGGGGGCCTGATCAGGGGGGGTTACGATTATATGGAAGTATGGTATCCAGAATTGGACCCCGTAATACCTGGAGGCATTAAGACTGCCACGGTGGAACAAGTCTCAAAGGGTATCGAGGCCCTTAAAGAGAGGGGATACGTCATCAAGGAAGAGATACCCCCGGACGGAATCATGGATAATGCAATATCGGGATTTGCGGTGATCCTTAAACAGGCAATGCACCTGGGGAGCG
>Ga0209976_10002499_pt1 | contig 10464 bp, 11 predicted proteins | sample SumtaG_FD_182806 | JGI IMG/M metagenome (GOLD analysis project Ga0209976, IMG submission 182806) | Deep subsurface microbial communities from Indian Ocean to uncover new lineages of life (NeLLi) - Sumatra_00157 metaG (SPAdes) (version 2) | ecosystem: Environmental > Aquatic > Marine > Oceanic >... | reverse complement strand
CTGGTAACCGTTCTTAAGCACTCTAAAGATTGATTCAGTAGAAATAGCCAGGCCTTTTTGAGAAAAGAGTTGTTGAGGTTTGATAGATTGGAGGGCTTTTCTTTTGTAGGCTTTAAAACCAGAGCCCATGTCGGTTAATTTAATGCCTAAAATTATTCTAAATACAATGCCAGATAATTTGCTAATAAAGGTACGAAAAGGTGAGCGGTCAGAGTCACTACCGCCAGGCAAGAAACGAGAACCAAGAACTACGTCAACTTGAGGATCAGTCAGTTCTTTTAACATTTGAGAAATGTATTTAGGATGATGCGAAAAGTCAGCATCCATCTCAATAATAACGTCAGCTTGTTTATTAAGGCAGAACATAAAAGCATCTTTGCCAGCTAAGGCTCGAGTAGCAGGCGGCTGGCGATGGAGAACAGCGATTTTTTGGGGATATTGCTTTTTTAACTGATCAGCAATAACTTCAGTTTTATCAATTGATTTATCAATAATTAAGGCGATGTGAAGCTGAGGAATTTTTAAGTTTAAAATAGCTTTAGTGATTGGTTTTAAATTACCCTCTTCATTCAGGCAAGGTAAGAATAGCCAGATATTTTTAAATGGATATTTTATTGGCTTCATAATCTTTTTTGACTTGGGCTAGTCTTTGAGGAGTACCCATGTCTTTAGAATATTCATTGGAGTAATAGGCGTAGAGTTTTTTATTTTGTTGGAGTAAGTCTGGAATAAGTTGTTTTTCTAAAGAATAGTTTTGATTCTCAGGAATATATTTAAGAACTTCTGGTTCAAAGATGTGGGTGCCTGTTTTGGAGACAGGTTTAAATTTATCACCCTTTTGAGGTCGAAAGAACTTAGTAATTAAATGATTATTATCAAACTCTACTAAGTCTGAGTCATAAGGATGATCGGTTTGATGAACTAAAAAGGTAGCTAAGCCTTTTTTTTGCTGATGAAATTGAGTCATTTTAGTTAAGTTAAGAGAGGTAATAACATCGCCATTGAGAACAAAAAAGGAATCCCCTTTTAAAAGCGGTTCAGCATGTTTAATAGCGCCAGCTCCACCCATGGGTTTGGCTTCAATGGAGTAAGAGATGCGGGCATTAAATTTAGCTCCGTTACCAAAGTATTGAGTCACTGGCTGAGGTAAATGATGAAGACTGATAATAATGTCGGTGAAGTTATACTTAACACAAAGATTAACTAGGTGTTCCAGGATTGGTTTATCGCCAATCTTGATCATGACTTTAGGCTGATTATCGGTTAAGGGTTTTAAGCGGGTGCCGAGACCACCGGCGAGAATAAAGACTTTCATAAACTTAATAACCAATTAACAGCAGTTAAAATATTTTGACTAATTTTATCAGGCTTGGCTTGATAGGTTGAAGTCTTACCAGCATGGCCGGTTTTAACCAGAATGGTGGTGGCTTTAACTGTTTGGCCGGCTAAAACATCTCTAGGGGTATCACCGATGATAAATGATTCTGATAAGTTGAGATTAAACTGCTTAGCCGCTGCTTGGAGCATGCCAGGTCGAGGTTTGCGCCATTGACAATCTTTAATCATTTTAGGATTGTAAGCAGCTTGATGATGGGGGCAGTAGAAAATGGCGTCAATAAAAGCTTTTTTATTGGCTAGTTGTTTAATCATTAATTGATTAAGCTTATCGACTTGTTCAGGTTGACAGAGATTTCTGGCTACGACAGCGGCATTATGAATGACAATAACTGGAATGTTGGCTTGATTGAGTTTTTTAATGGCTGAAGCGGCTTGGGGAATTAGTTTAAAGTCTTTAAGCTTATAAACCAAGTGTTCTTCGTGATTAATAGTGCCATCACGATCAAGAAAAACAGCCCAGTTTTTTTGGGGAGTGAAGCCAGAGCGAATGTAAACTGAGTGACTTTGAATAATCATAAAGTTTTAACAATAACGCCTTTAAAATCAAAATCAAATTTAATATGCTTGGCGCCGGCTTTGACTAGAGCTTTGATAGCAGTGGGCTTTTTTGAAGGTGGGATAATAAAAAACATGTGGCCAGCACCACCAGATCCAGAGATCTTGCCACCATAGGCACCATTTTTTTTAGCGAGATTGTAGATTTTGTCGATTAATTGGTTGGTGACCGCTGGGTTAGATTTCTTTTTATTCTGCCAGCCCTGATGAAGAAGACTGCCTAAGACTTGCCAGTTTTGGTTTTTAAGAGCTTTAACTGTATCGTCAACTGAATCTTTAAGAGCAAATAAAGCTTTGAGCTTATCTTTATCAGCCATGCCTTTAATTAGCTCTGCCTGTTGTTTGGCTGAATGGCGATTGCCACCAATAAAAACCATAAAAGTTCTTTGTTTTAAAGCGGTAATGGTTTTAGGTGATAGCTTAACGGGTCTAACAGTTGTTTTGCTGCCTGGCCCAAAGGTCATTAGATTAAAGCCGCCAAAAGCAGCGGCTAAAGAATCCTGCTTACCGCCGGGCCAACCAAGTTGATTAACTTCTAAATCAGCGGCTAAGTGCCCCATATCTAAGTTAGATATTTTCTGATTTAACCAATGACTAAAGGCAGCAATAAGAGAAACAGCAGCTGACCCAGATCTGCCTAGACCTAAGAGGCTATCAGTGGTTTGAGTGATGGTTAAACTAAAGCCTGAGGGAATGTGGGGACGAAAATGATTAATAATGGCTCGAAGGAGGTCAAATTTAGGATCTTGGTCATATTTAAGCGGCTGCTTTAAATCAGGAATGGTTCGTTTTTCTCCTAAAGCCTGGAGTTTAACAATTGGCTTATCCCAAGGAGTTAAGGTAGTGCGATTGTAAAGATTAATAGCTAGGTTTAAAACTTTGCCACCATGCTGAGAAGCAAAAGGATTAACATCAGTACCACCACCAACCAGGCTTATCCGGCAAGGAGCCTGAGAAACTATTTTCATTTCTTGTTTAAGCGAGTAATGTTTAAGCCTTTGTCGCTAAAAAGCAGTTCTTCCATGACGTCACACATTGAATGAAAGGCAGCTACATGACCCTGCTGGATAATACCGACATCTTTAGCAGGTATGTTGATAACAATATCAGCTAAGGTGGCAATCTGGCCGCCGGTTTTAGAGGAAGATTGACCAGTAAAAGCGATTGACTTTATGCCGCGTTTTTTGGTGAGCTCAAAAGCTTTAACTACATTAGGTGAGTTGCCTGAGGTAGATAAACCAATGAGAAGATCTTTGGTTTGAGCTAGAGCTTCCAGCTGGCGAGAAAAAATATATTCAAAGCCTAAGTCATTAGCAATAGCAGTAATGACAGAACTGTCGGTAGTTAATGCATGGGCTGATAAAGGAAAACGATACTCAAAGTCATGATTACTGCGCAACATGCACATGAGTTCATCACTGATGTGCTGAGCATCAGCAGCAGAGCCGCCATTACCGCAAGTAAAAACAGTACCGCCTTTTTTATAAAAAATTTCAACTACAGCTAAAGCGGCTGCTTGAATTGATGGGCAGTTTTGAACGAGCATTTTTTCATAAGCTTTAATGCTGGCTTTAAGATTGTTTTGAATTCTGGTTTTAGTATCCATAACTATGTTTATTTTAATTTTTTAAGAGCTTGTTTATAGGCGGTGGTTGAACCAATATCAATAAACTCTTGGTTAGTAGTAAAGAGCTGAATTTTCTTATGTTGATTTACTAATTCAGGAATAATGTCTGTTTCTAAAGAAGATTTAGTCCGAGCAGGAATATATTTAAAAATATCTGGCGAAGCTGCATAAATACCAGCATTACGCAAACTAGAGGAAGGTGTTTTAGCCTCAGAATCGGCGACAAACTTAGTGATGGAATTTTTTTGAGTTAAGATAATGCCGCCTTTATTTTTGTGTTTAGTGGTAGCCACAATGGTAAGCAAAGCTTGATTTTTTTGGTGGGTAGCCATGAGTTTTTGATAATCAATATCTAGATAAGTATCGCCGTTGATGATGAAAAAATCTTTTTGAAAATATGGCTGAGCATTTTTGAGACTGCCAGCAGTACCTAAAGGTCGATTGTCTTCAGAAAATTCAACTTTAATATCTTCATAGCCATGAGCAAATTCTTCAATGATATATTGAGCTAAATAGCCGACTGAAATAACCAAGTCTTTGATACCTCTTTTTTGCAACATCTTAACTAAATGCCTGATAAAGGGTTTGTCGTTGATTGGGGTTAGGTGTTTAGGCCGGCCGTGAATAATTTCTCTGAGCCTGACTCCAAAACCACCAGCTAGAATTAAAGCTTTCATAGTTATATGTTTATTATATCTCCTGGGTTAGGAAAATTAATCTTGAGAGGTTGGTTTTTTAACTTGGCTTTAATTTGAGGTAGTTTTTGCCTGACATCGCGCCGGAGGTGAAATAAAGCGACTTGGTTAATATTATTAACTTTGGCCATGTTAATAACTTGCATAATTGAACTGTGCATAGGGAAAATCTGATTAAATAAATAGGTTTCGTGAATAAGTAAGTCAGTATTGGCAAATAGCTTCTTAGTTTTAGGAGTAATTTCACCATCACCACTGTAGCCTAAGGTTTTTTTACCATTATCAAGTTTAATGGCTAGATTAGGAATGGCGTGAAGGGTGAGGGCAAAGCTTAAATTAAACTCATTAAAGGAAATTTTATCGGTGGGTTTAATGGGAAGAAAATTTAGCTTAAATGGAAGCCTCGAAAGGATGGTTTTGTAACCATATTCAAAAACTTTTTTAAGCTGGGACAAATCTTTTGTCTGACAAATGATGGTTAAAGGTTTTTTGCGTTTGTCGACAAACATACGAGTAATCAAAGAAGGTAGGCCAAAATAGTGATCAGCATGAGAATGAGTTAGGTAGATAGCATCAAGAAAATTAGGATTAGGATTATATTTCCAGATTTGAGGCGGGCTGGAATAACCACAGTCCAGTAAGAGCTTGGTTTTGGACTCAACTAAAATTGAGGCAGTGGGATAGTTTTCATCAAAAGCCTCGCCCACTCCTAGAAAAACTGCTTTCATAAGTATTTATATTTTATCCAGTGTATTATAGCCTTAAAAAAGGCCAGTAAGAAAATTCCTTGAGTCCGAGTAGCAGTAAAGGTTAAATGATAAGGTAGCCAGAGAAAGTGTTCAAGTAGTTGGCGACCGCGAATGTTTTTCCAAACAAATATATACTGATTTCTGGCAGCCATTAATTCCATTTTCTTTTTACCAAAAACACTAATATTGGTGGTTTCGTGATTGTGATAGACTTGGGCTTTTGGCTCAAATAAGATTTTCCAGCCATATTTTTCTCTGGCAACCCAGGAAAGATCAATGTCTTCCCAATAAGCAGGTTTGTAAATGGGATCCATGCCACCAATGGTTAAATATTTCTTTCTGTCTAAAGCCATGGAACCGCCAGAGCCCCAGCAGTTAGGAGTGGTTTTCTTTAGGTTAGTGATTTTAGCAGCAGAGTGAATTAAAAAGCCGCGCTTGAATTGACATTGATTTTTACCGGAAACGACTCTTTTGCCATCTTTAGTTTCAATTTCTAAACAACCAACAGCAAAAACCTGATCATCAGTAAAATGCTTGAGCAAGGGTTTAAGAAAGCCAGGCTTGGGGGCAACATCAGAGTTAATTAACACTATAATTTCGCCTTTGGCGGCTTTGATACCATTATTACAGGAAACAGCAAAGCGTTGGTTAGTTTGATTAACTACTAGTTTAACTTTAGGGAATTTCTTTTTGAGAATTTTGACAGTGTCGTCAGGCGAAGCATCGTCGACGACAATAATCTCGCATTTAGGACAAGCTTTGATAACAGCAGGTAAATGTTTAAGCAGAGGTTGTTTTTTGTAGTTAGGAATAACTACTGAGATGGTTTTCATAGATTAAAGATTTTTTTGGTCATTTGACAGAATTTTTGTTTAGAAAAATCTTTGGTACGAGTTTGAGCTCTAGTTGATAACTTGTTCCAAAGAGCGTAATTCTGTATCACCTCTAAGGTGTGATTGATTAATTCGGGTTGAGTTTGCCAAAGTAAGCCATTGATGGCATGAGTGACAATTTCTGGCTGACCACCTTTGTTTATAACTATTGGAACCGCGCCAGCAGACATAGCTTCAATAGTTGATAAACCTAAGTGCTCAACGGCTTGCGGATTGGCAATAGGGTTAATGCCATAACCAGTAGCATGCCAATAAATCTTGGCCTGGCCATAGTTTTTTTGAAGAGTTTTAAAACTAGCTTGGGTGTTAAAGATAATGGGATAGCCTTTGGCTAAACGTTTAACCTTAGTCAGATATTGAAGATTGTCTTTGCCTTTATCAACCGGGCCATTAAAAACTAAGCGCCAGCCTTTTAAGCCTTGCTTAACCATTTTAATAAAGGTGTCTACTAAAAAGTCTTGGCGTTTGCAGTGTTTGTTAGCTCGCGGGCTAAAGAAGCGGCCGACGTGAAGAATGAGGTTTTTTTTAGGCAGAGGTTTAAAATCTTGAGGATTAACTGCTCCCCAGTGAACATAGTCAATTTTAAGACGCCAGTTTTTTTCTAAAGATTGCTTGGTGAAATGAGAGTTAGCGGTTTTAATGTGCCAAGATTTGAGCTTGAGTCTTTGAAAAAATCGAGGAGCATGGTTAAAAGGAATCATAAAATGAACGGCATTGTGCTTGGCTTTGGAGATAAAGAAACTACCGTCGGTCATGTAGTAAAAAGAGTCATATTGACGAGTAAGGGTTTGACGATCCTGGCGAGAAAAATCTGGACCAAAAGGACCAGGAATAATATTAAGCTTATCTAGCTTTAGATTAAAAGCGTTAATAAAATGGTGTTTAAGCTTTTTGGGCTGATAACCTTGGTTGGCGGGAATGATTAAATCAACTTGATGTTGAGGCAGAAGGCATTCTGCCACGGTGAGCAGGTAGCGTTCACCACCGCCAATATTATCAGCTAAAAAAGGACTGTAGAGACCGATTCTCATTTTTGCTGCAACTCCCAAACTTGCTGGTAAATAAAGAATTTATTCATTGCTTGGATAAAGGCTTCGACAAAGCCAATATAACCGTCACGAAAGCCTTGGGTTTTAATATAGCGATAGCAGAATTCTGAAATCATGACCTTGAGTAAACGCCACCAGGTAATTCGAGGATGACCAGCTTTAAATAAAGCCTCTGCTTCTTTAGGTGTCCAGATAATGGACTTGTTTAAACCATAGGCAATGCTTCTATCGGGATGATGGGGAACCGGCTCTTTTAAAGTGCCTAGGGAGCCAGCAAATAAATACTGTTCATGAGTGACGCCTTTTATGCCTTTAAATTTTGAGCGTTTAAAAAGCCTGGTTTGATAGTCAGGCCAATAACCGCCATAACGGATTTTTTTACTATAAAAGTAGTTTTGACGGGCAAAGCGGAAGGCGGCGTGAGTGGTTTTAGGCAGGATAGTTTTAATTTCTTGCCAGTTTTTAGAAGTGAGTTGTTCATCAGCATCAATAAACATAAACCAGTCACCAGTAGCCTTGGTTGAGGCCCAATGTCTTTGGCTAGGAAAGCTAGTGAGTTTATGAGTAAAAATTTTATTAGTATATTTTTTAGCAATCTTGAGAGTGTTATCTTCAGAAAAGTCATCAACAATAATAATCTCATTGGCTGGCTTTAAGCTATCTAAGCAGGTTTTAAGAGTTGATTGGTTGTTTTTGGTGATGACAATAATGCTAAGCTTCATGTAAAACTGCCTTTGCCTCGACGGTGCAAGTAGTAATCAATGATACCTTTTTTTTCACCATCCCTGCCAGTTAATAAGCGATTGAGGCTTTGACGAAAAAGAGCAAATTTAGTTCGCCAGCTAGCATATTTATAGCCAAAGATTAAGCGGTTGCGAGTTAAGTAATAGTCATGAAGATTTGAGCCAGAACCTGAGCTACCAGAACTTTTATGCCAAATAAAACTCTTGGGTTGATAGGCTTGGGTAAAACCAGCTTGTTGGGCTCGAGTAGAAAAATCAGCATCTTCCCAATAAAGGAAGTAATTGGGATCTAAGAGACCAATTAGATCAAAGACTTGCTTTTTGATAAGCACGCAACAAAAGTTAGCAAAATCAACTTTTTTTTCTTGGTCAAATTGACCAGTATCAACTTCGTCCATACCTAGATGCTCACCTTGAACATTATCCCAATCAAACTGACCGCCAGCATACCAGAGAACTTTGCCCAATTGAGACTTTTTATAGCGATTTTTATGGTATTCATAGCCTTTGGCAAAGTAGATCTTAGGCACAACAATGTCAGCGCCTTTTTGAGCTGATTTAAGCAAATATTTAAGAAATTGGGGGTGAAGCTCAACGTCATTGTTAAGGAGGAGAAAATAGTCACATTTTTGCTTTAATCCCTCTTGAATACCCAAATTATTGCCTTGAGCAAAGCCGGTGTTCTGGAGGGTCGTAATGAGCTTAATGTTGCGGTATTTTTTAAGCTCTTTCTCTAGAGTGCCATCTGGAACAGGAGTGTTGTCAATAACAATAATTTGGTGCTTAAAGCCAAGAGGAATGATGGCTTGCTTTAAAGACTCAATGGTCTCCAGGGTCATCTGGGGATTAGAGTACTCTAAGATGACAGTACAGATTTTTTTGGATTTCGACATGAATGCTTAATTATACCTCTAACTGTCTATTTTCTCGGCTTAATTTTAGCTAAAAACCAACGAATATCGGTTAAAAGATTTTGTTTATCAAGAAGAAAAAGCAGGGCTAAATAGCTAAGACCGCCAAGGAAAAGGGTCAGGATGAGGCTAGGAAGGCTGGTAGCCAGGCTTAAGGCCAGCTTCCAAGTGAGTAAGCCTGATAAGCTGGCGGCGGTAAAACTAGCCCAAATATGAGGGATGACTTTGACAGGTACAATTTGTCTGATGTAGTACCAGGTTAAAGGCAGACTAACATAAAGAACAATAACTGAACCGATCATGGCGCCGATAAAGCCATATTTATAGACTAGAGGTACACTGGTGGCCCAGTTAATAATGGTGTAGATGATTAGAAGACGGATAGCAATTTTAGTTTTACCCATTGCCCAGAAGCTGTCCATAAAGGTGTTGGCAATGCCAACTACTAAAATACCAAAAAGGTGAACATAAAAGGCAGGTAAAGCTGGTAACCACTTGTCAGTAAAAATCAGGAGAATAATGGGTTTGGCGGTAGCGGCAAGAAGAAAGACGGCGGGAAATAAAAAGAGATTGGTGAAACGGATGGTTTTTTCAATAGCAGCTTTTAAAAGTTGTTTATTATGTTGAATTCTTGAATAGGTGGGGAAAGTAACTCGAAAGATGTCACTCATGAAGAGAATGGGTAGTTTGGAAAAAGTCAGAGCCCAGTTAAGATAGCCAACAGCGGCAGCGCCAGAGAGCGCGCCAACAAAAATAGGCATGACGGCATCTTTAATCATGGCAATAAAGCCATTGAGTTGAAAAGGAATGCCAAAGGCGATTAAACGCTTGGTGATGTTCAAGTCCCAAGCAAAAGATGGTCGCCAGGGAGAAATCCAGTAAAGAGCAATCACGCCGAGCAGGCTTCTGACTAAAAGGCCAAAGATAAAACTCCAGATGCCAAAGCCCAGCCAAGCTAGGCTAACAGCAATGAGCTGAAAGGAAATAACTTCGACTATTTCGGGAATGATAAGTTTAGCGAACTTTAAACGTCTTTCTAAGAGAATTGAGGGAATGGTTTTAAGAGAAGTCAGAAATAGAGAGATGGAGAAAATGCGAATTAACCAAACACCTTGCTGGCCAAGATTGTATTTGCTAACAAATAATGGAGAAAGGAAAAAGATAATGGTTACGACTATTAAGACTAAAATCTGCTGAAGGGTAAAGGTAGCAGCTAGATCTTTTTTTGTTAGCCGGTCTTTTTTTTGAATTAAGGCTGCACCAAGACCAACATCAGAGAAAAAGGAAAAAAAGGTAATGATAAAACCAACAATAGCAAAAATACCAAAAATCTCTGGAGTTAACAACCGAGCTAAAAAGATACTACCAAGATAACTAACAGCTCTTAAGGCAAATTTACGCAAGGTTAAGACTAAAACACCGGAAACTGCCCGGTGACTGATTTCAGACACATCCAGTTCTGGTTCGGTTTCAAAGAGAGTTTTAGACATAACGTTTATTGAGTAGATAACCGGCTAAGCCTAACCAGGTTGACAGACTAATTATATCTGACCAGCGCTGAAGTTGAGTTCTATTAAGTTTTATCTTAACTTGATGCTGGCCGGCTGGCAGAGTCAATTGGATGCGGCCGAGCTCAATGTCAGGCTGAATGTCAACTGATTGATTATTAATTTGAGCTTGCCAGCCAGGAAAAAAGTATTGATTAAAGATAAAGCTAGTAGGTTGATCTGTTTGGCTGATAAAACTAATATAGCCAGTTTTTGATTGAAGATTAGTGATGGCGGCTTTGGTTTCAAAAAGACTAGTTGAGGGAATTTTGTTGGCTGGTTGTTTAGCGGTTTTAG
>Ga0209976_10002498_pt1 | contig 10464 bp, 4 predicted proteins | sample SumtaG_FD_182806 | JGI IMG/M metagenome (GOLD analysis project Ga0209976, IMG submission 182806) | Deep subsurface microbial communities from Indian Ocean to uncover new lineages of life (NeLLi) - Sumatra_00157 metaG (SPAdes) (version 2) | ecosystem: Environmental > Aquatic > Marine > Oceanic >... | reverse complement strand
TCTTAATGCTGGCTGCACATAGGCTGAGGCTTTATCCTCAAAGTAAGATATTGTTTATTGGTCCTACAAGACCTTTGATTGACCAGTATTTGATGGTTTTTAAGAATCATTTTGAGATTTCTGAAGGTAAGATGGCTGTGTTTACTGGTTATGTAAAGCCAGAGAAAAGGGCTGAGCTTTGGAAAAGTGCTAAGATTATTTTTTCTACACCACAAGGGTTAGAAAACGATGTTATATCTGGAAGGATTAGTCTGGAGGATGTTTCTTTATTAGGTGTTGATGAAGCGCATAGGGCCGTAGGTGATTATGCTTATGTTTGGTTGGTGGGGCAGTATGTTAAGAGAGCAAAATATGCAAGAGTATTAGCGTTGACTGCTTCTCCTGGCTCTGATCTTGAGAAGATAGAAGAGGTTTGTAAGAATTTAGGTATAGAACAGATTGAGGTAAGGACTGATAAGGATCCTGATGTAAAGCCTTATATTCAGGAGATTAAGATTGATTGGGTTAAGGTTATATTGCCCCCTGTTTTTAAGGATATACGGAAATATCTTAGTCTTTTTTTAAAAGAAAGAATGGAGAAATTAAAAAAATGGGGTGTTTTGCATAGAAAAGATTATCAGTTAAAGTATGTGAATAAAACTGAGTTGTTGAAATTACAGGCTCAGCTTAGAGGAAGGGCTGCTTCTGGTGAAAGGGATTTTGTTGTTTGGAATGCTATTAGTGTTTTAGCTGAGATAATGAAAATACAACATGCTGTTGAGTTGTTAGAAACACAAGGTATTTGTGCTTTGCATAAGTATTTTGAGAAACTGCAGAAAGATGCTATTAGCGGGAAAACAAAGGCTATTAAGAATTTGGTTAAGGATGTTAATTATAGAACTGCATTGATTAAAACTGAAAGGTTGTTTGAGAATAAGATACAGCATCCTAAATTAATAGAGCTAAAAAAAATAATTGAAAAAGAGGTTAAGGCTAATAAAGATGTTAAGATTATTGTTTTTAACCAATACAGGGATAATGCTTTAGATATTGTTAAAGAGTTGAATAATATTGATGGTGTTAATGCACAGTTGTTTGTTGGCCAAACTAAAAAAGAAGAGACTGGGTTGAGCCAGAAAGAACAGAAGAAAATCATTGAAGATTTTAGGGAAGGTAAGATAAATATAGTCGTAGGGACTTCTGTTACAGAAGAGGGATTAGATATTCCCAAGGTTCCATTAGTTATTTTTTACGAGCCGATTCCTTCTGCAATAAGGACTATACAAAGAAGAGGCAGAACTGGAAGGCATGAAAAAGGAAGAGTAATAGTTTTAATGGCTCTGGAAACAAGGGATGTTGGCTATAAATGGTCAGCGCATCATAAAGAAAAAAGGATGTATAGAACCTTGGATAAGATAAAGAAAAAATTAGGGATTAAGTTTTCTTCTGTTAAGCCTACATTAGAAAAGTATGTTCCTCCTGATGATAAGGTTAAGATTATTGTTGACCATAGGGAGAAAGGTTCAGCTGTTATAAAAGAATTGATTGAATTAGGTACTAAAATCCATTTAGAAAAAATTGATAATGCTGATTATTTACTTTCATCTAGAGTTGGAGTTGAGTTTAAAACATCTGAAGATTTTGTTAATAGTTTAATTGACGGCAGATTATTAGAGCAGATGAGAAACCTTAAAAAAAACTTCGAAAGGCCCTTGGTTATTGTTGAAGGCGAACAAGATATTTATTCTGTTAGGAATGTTCATCCTAACTCTATTAGGGGAATGTTATCTACAATTGCTGTTAGTTATGGAATCCCTATTTTGTTTACAAAAAATAGTAGAGAAACATCTTCTTTTTTGAAGATAATTGCTAAAAGGGAGCAGGATGAAGAAGGAAGTGATTTTAGCCTGCATGGTGCAAAAAGAGAGATGACATTGAAAGATTGGCAGGAGTATATTGTTGGTTCTTTGCCTGGTGTTGGAGGAGGGTTAGCAAAGCCTTTGCTTCGTGAATTTAAAACTGTTAAGAATGTTATTAATGCTTCTGAGGATGAACTGCAGAAGGTTTCTAAGATTGGGAAAGTAAAAGCAAAGAAAATAAAAGACATTACTGATTCTGAGTATAAGATATAAAATGGCTGAAATTATCAATGAATCCAACCATATAAGGGCCTTAAAAGCTATCGATGAATTGAGGTTTAAGGTTGGAAGAAGGTATTTGATAAACATATTGACAGGGAATAAAACAGAGAGGGTAATGAAGCATAAGTTTCATAAGAACAAATACTTTGGATGCCTTGAATGTTTTACAAAACAAGAGATACAGGGATTATTGGGTGAGTTGGAATTTAAAAGGCTGATTGAAGTAAAAAAGCCAGACCCAACTAAATTCTACTCGATAGTTTGTTTGACAAAAAAAGGTGAAAATGAAATTCTCAATGGGAATAGCCAAGTAAAAAATGACTCATCATTAATTATTGAATCAGTAACTGAAAAAGACAAAGAATTGTTTCCTTTGTTTGGGGATTTTCTAGAAGGATTAAATGACTTCCAGAAAAAAGCAGTGATTGACAGCTCGAAAGAGATTTTATGTATTGCAGGAGCGGGCACTGGAAAAACAACTGTCTTAACAAAAAGAATTGAATTCCTGTCCAGACTGAAGAATGTTTCTGATGATAAGATTCTTGCAATAACATTTACAAGAAAAGCAAGGAAAGAGATGATTAAAAGACTTGATAAAATATTGCCAGGGAATAATTTCCACATTGAGACATTTAACTCGTTTTGTGAGAAAATGTTGATTAAGTTTGGCCACCTTATCTATGATAAGAGCTACAGGGTGCTTGATTTCAGAAATAAGATTTTGCTGGTCAATAGCATATTAAAGGAGCTAGGCCATACCCAGGAGTCTGCTGTTGATTTGTATTTTAGCCACAGGAAATATATTTCTGAAGATAAAAAAACACTTTATCTTAGGTTTATTAATGATTTGTTTGCAGTAATGGACCACTACAGGGATACGGGGAAAGATTTTAGTGATTTAAGGGGTGTTGTAAGGAATGTTGGCTATGCTGATAAAGATGTTGCTGAGCTTGTCTTAAATATGATTGAGAAGATAATGAGTTATAAGAAAAAATTGGGTTATAGGGATTATACAGACCAAATAGTGCATACAATGGAATTGTTTTCCAAATTTCCTGACTATATTCCTCAATTTGAACATGTGCTGGTTGATGAGTATCAGGATGTTAATAATATGCAGATAGAGCTTCTTGATTATTTAAAGTCAAAGAATATTTTTATGGTTGGAGACCCACGCCAAAGTATATTTGGATGGAGGGGCTCTAATATCCAGCACATAATAGGCTTTAAAGAGAAATATCCCAATGGCAAGGTGCTTGGGCTTAAGGTAAACTACCGCTCAAAAGAGAGAATAATTGATGTATTGAATTCGGTAATCTCCCCTATGAGTGTGCCTGAGATAAATTGCTGTGAGAATAATAAATCAACTGAAAAGAATGTTCTTTTATTGAATCATGACAATGAAGAAATGGAGCAGTTATTCGTTGAACAAAGTATTCTTAGCCTTAAAGTTGAGAGAAAGAAAGTATTTGTACTGGCGAGGACAAACAGGCAACTCGAGAAAATGGCTGGAAAATTAAAGAGTTCAGGAATTGATTTTATCAAGAGAACTGTTGAAGAGAAAAAGACAAATGTAGAGGCAAAGGAAAACCAAATTACATTATCCACTGTTCATGCCATAAAAGGTCTTGAGGCTGAGATTGTTTATCTTATTGGTGCAAACAGTTTTAATTTTCCATGCAGGGCTTCTGAACATCCTATCCTAGACATATTAAAAACCAGCGATTGTTACGATAAATACGAAGAAGAGTTAAGGGTTTTGTATGTTGCACTTTCAAGAGCAAAATCTAAGCTGGTTATTAACTATCATTCAACTTTAACTCCTTTTATTGATGACAAAACAGCAAGCATTATTGAAAATAAACAATCAAAGGTTAATGACTGGAAAACAAAAAAGGTTGATAGAAAGAAATATTCTGATGATACGCTGTTTAATAGATTAAAGAATTGGCGTCTTGAGAGATCAAGGGAATTGAATGTGAGGGCATTCCAGATATTTAGTGATAAAACATTAATTGAGATATGCCAAACCGGGCCAACAACTAAAGAAGAACTCTATGATATTCATGGGATGGGTCCAACTAAAGTTAGGAGATTTGGGGAAGAGGTGTTGAAGATTGTGTTTGAGAATGGTAATTAGAAATTCATTGACCTCAATCTTTTTGTGCGCAAATGCACAGGGGGGTGTGTTGTAAAAAGCTTAATAATTCCTCTTGCCCTGAAAGGATTAACAATCATCATATGTGCTGTTGTTTGTGTTGAGCTTGTTGGTCTGAGGGGCATTTTTTGTGATGCTGTTTCTAGTTTTTCTAAAGCACTAGCTAAACTATGACCGTTATGTATTAGTTTTGCTCCTGATTCGTCTGCTAGGAATTCTCTTGACCTTGATATTGCTAATCTTATGATTGTTGCTAGGATTGGTGTTAAGATAGCCAAGACTAATAATTCTAATCCTCCTCCGCCTCTTCTGTTTCTACCTCCAAAGCCTCCGAATATTGCCCCCCATCTTGCCATCATTGCAATAAATGAAATGACTCCTGCGATTGTTGCAGCTACTGATTGTATTAAGATATCGTTATTTCTGATGTGAGATATTTCGTGGGCAATTACGCCTTTTAGCTCATCTTCGTTTAATGCTTCAATTATTCCTTTTGTTGCTGCAACGGCAGCATGCTTTCTTGAACGGCCTGTAGCGAATGCATTTAAGATGTTTGATGGTATAATATATATTCTTGGTGCGGGTATATTTGCCAGGTGTGCAACGTCTCTTACTATTTTGTATAGTTTTGGAGCTTCATTTTCAGAAACGGGTTTTGCACGGTAAATTGCCAAAGCTATCTTGTCAGAGAACCAATATGCTCCGAAGTTCATTATTATTGAGAATATTAAAGCAAACATTAATCCTGATTGCCCCCAGAATGAGCCTATCCATAATAAGATTCCTGTGAGTGCTCCTAGTAGGATAATTGTTTTGAATTGGTTTTTTATTGCCATAGTAATTAGTACTATTTTTATGTTTAAAAATTTAATGTTTAAGAATACTATAATATTTCGTGCGTACTCATTGTGTTACTCAACTTGATGGTAGCACAAACACTAAAAACCACTTAGATTCTAAGTTACTGTAAGGGGAAAATAATCAATGTTGTAAACATTAAGCTCATATGGTAAGCAGATTCCAGTCCTAAGGATTCCAACACAGGTATCGCTGTAACCGGTTCCATCAGGTTTCCCCCAATAATTACCTCCTATATAGGGGCCACCAACAATGTTTGTTCCTTCACGTGTTTCAGTATTCCATGATGTGTTCCCTCTGATATCTGCCCTGAAGTTTTCAGAATTATTGAATATGTTGTTATAAATCATGTTACCGATTGCATTATTGGTTCTTATCCCAAATTCACCGCTGTTGCTTATTATATTTCCAGTTACTGTGTTGTAATTGGAAGATACCAAATAGAGCCCTAAGCGAGCGTTTCCACTTGCTCTATTGTTTGAAATTGTGTTATTATCAGATCCTGATATCCAATATCCGTTCTCATTGGAATATGCATTATTATTAAGGAGATAATTTTTTTTGCTTCCTTCCCAGTGCACACTAAAGCCAACAACATTTGATGTTGCTGTAACATTCTCAATACGTCCATAAGATGCATTACTCCAGTCCAAAGCGAAAAACCAGTCTGACAATGTAAGATCTTTTACCACAACATTTCTCATCTGACCTCCCAGGTAATAGATGCTTACACCAGACCCATCCCCATCAACACCATCAATAGTATGTCCTGCACCATCCAAAAGTACATTGCTTGAGTTTATTGCAATACAGTTTCTTTCCCTAACATCCATTAGATCCCTATTTAGTATATAAGTTCCGGGTGCATCAATAGATATGCAGCTGTCTACAAAGATAGGTTTTGAATAATATCCTGTGTTTCTTATATCCCTGTGGAAATTTGGCCACTCCATTCTATCCCTATCATAGGTTCCTTCCAAATCCCAAAGATAAATTCCGGTTTCAAGGCCAACAGCCATCTCAAGATCACCGTCACCATCAAGGTCATCTAATGAAGGGGATGAAAAAACCTTAATACCTGGCATTTTTGGCCATCCCTCAACCAAACTCCCATTTCCATAAAAAGCAAAGATCCCGACGCCAGTACCAAGGATTATTTGCATATTACCGTCCCTGTTAATAATTACAGGAGACGAAAACGGTACGACTGTATCATCAATCTGCTGTGGCCATCCTGAAACAAAACTTCCATTATAATGGAAAACCTCAACATGAGTTGTATGAATCAATGACATATTAATAACTGACCTCTCAGTAGAGATTTGCACAATATCAAGGAGTCCATCACCATCCACATCTCCAATTGCTGGTGATGACCTGGCAATACCACTTAGGTTAATAGGCCAGGCAGGAAGTGGTGTCCCGTTTTGATACAATCCATAAAGCCAGATATGTGTTCCAACATAGATTTCCAGCATACCATCATTATTGATATCTGCAACTGCAGGGGATGCATAGATTGCTCCATGAAGCTCAACTGGCCATCCTGATACATTATCTCCATTATGATTCCATGCATAGATAGTTCCCTGCCATTCAGGAATTATGATGTCATTTAAGGAATCGCCGTCTATATCAGCAAGCGCAGGAGTTGATGCTGTATAGCCTGCTTCCTTTGGCCATCCAGGAACTGTGCTTCCATCAGCATTAAAAACATATACTGTACTATTCTCCCTAGTTCCAATAACTATTTCCAGGCTCCCATCTCCATCAAGATCACCTATTGCAGGGGATGGATTGAGGGACTCCCGAGATCCCATCTCCCCAATGCTTTGTGACCAGCCTGTAAGATTTGTTCCATTATGGTAATATGCAAAAAGCTTTTTATCAGTGCCTGCAAAAATCTCAAGGTATCCATCATCATTGATATCAGCTATTGCCTGTGAATTCCTAGGGTATCCTCCCATCAACCTCTGCCAGAAGCGAGTTCCATCATGACGTAATACATACAGTATTCCATTCATGTGTGCAAAAATTATCTCCTTCATTCCATCTCCATCTATGTCTGCCATAGAAGGGGATGACCTTCCCTCAAATGAATGAATCCTTCTCATCATCTCCCTGTCAATATAGACTTCTGTGGTTGTATATGCGCTTCTTCCTTCTGTGTCTCTTACAGTGAGCCTTACTGTATATGTTCCAGATCTTACTAAGCTTATGTCCCATACACCAAGGGTGTCTTCAAAAACCTCACTCAATCCATCCCCAGTAAGGACAATGCCATCAGATAACCACAAATCAGGATTAGAGTAGCTTGCATATTCAATCTCATACTCAGACATAGTATCCCTTGAGCCTGCAGCAGTGCCATCTATCACAATAGTATCTTCTGTTACAAACATATTAAAATCTGTAGGTGACGGATAGCTGATATCAGCTAAGGGAAGCTCAGTGTGTCCATAACAGAAAGTTGATGCAATTCCATGATTATCATAGAAAGCATGGCAAATATCCTCTATATAAGGTGTTCCGTCAGATATATTGCTATTATCATCATCAGCCTCAAGCATATCATCAACAAACTCATGGAAGGTTAATCCGTCACGTTTCATTGCTCTAATAACCAGGTTATCTGTAAAATCCTGTCCCCTTATAACCCTTATATCCCACAAAGCACCTGCAAACATCTCACTGTCATAATGCCCTATGCCTGTCCAGTCCTCTGGGTACCTCTCAGTATTATCCATATTTCTTGAAGCCCAATAATTAAGTTGATCATATATCCACTCTGCATGTGCAGAATCATTTGTTATGCTGCCCCCATAATAATCTGCAAATCCTTCGTTCATTGCAGATCCAAAAGGAGAAAGCCGAAGAATAGAATAATCCTTCACAGTACGTACAATCCTGTGTGTATATTCATGATAAATGATATCTGATGATAGGGATGTTGCCTCTGAGTTTGTTTCGTATCTTGAGCAATAACCTGCTGGAAGAAATATTAGTCCACTGGAACCTGCACATGCATTGCATGTATGTGAACCAAGGCACGGTTCTGAGGAGTTGACAATCACAGGGATTGGATATGGTGTAAGACCATACGCAGCATCAATATCAAACGGATCCCCTCTGGTAAAAAAATCATATGCAATGTTCACATGATAGAACGCATTTGTCTCTTCATTCTTATAGGATGTATCATCATCCGCCCAGTTCCAGTTATGCACCGCAGGGACAGCTTCTTCATGATAATGAGTTGCAAGTACAGTTCCATCATTATACACCTCAACATGCGGCCCAATTAAATTAGCTGTTAGAGCCACTGTTCCAGCAAGTCCACTTACATCATAATTAGCAGACTCATCTGTTATATCTGAAAATGGAACTCCTCTTTCTGTTACATTAACATACTCATCTGATATACCCCGAAGAACTGCTCTTTCATGAGGTGTATTCTCAAAAATGCTTCCTCTGACATGTCCGGATATTCTATCAGTATGCAATTGATTAATTTTATCAATTATCTCTCCAGAGTGGGCATCTATTATATAGAGCCACTCTCCTGATTCCAACCCCTCTATCCCCTCTATTGTTGTAAATGGCATCTGCAGTTTCCATGCAAGCCTATACTCTACTGTGCTTGCTTTTGTTGGAAAAAACACATTCTCTTCTATTGGAAAAACCACAAGCTCAATAGAAATAGGATCAACCTGCACAACACCCAAATTATTATTTGCTATTTCTACAGCTGCCTCCTTCATAATGGACGGCTTGGACAATACATCAATTTTAGGGTAATAATCAATTCCTATTGAGGTAACCTTCCCATCTGTTATTATAAGTTTTATAATGCTCTTTTCAACAGGGACATACTCATGCTTTTGGATATAAGTAACATACCATGTGCCAGTTTCCTGCTTGTCAGACCATAAAGGAGGATCATAATCAGCTCTAACAAGAAAAAGGTTACTGGTATCAGCCTTAAAGAAATTCTCATTACTAGCCAGGAACCCTCTTGTAACACTCTCAATATTATCCTTGACTAATTCAGATCCAAGATCAATGTTTGAGCCAATAATCCGGTGGGGTGTGCCTGTATACTCATTATAAACAATTTTCCAATTACCTGGATACTTATCAAGGAATGATTCCTCACTAGTAAACAGAGTCGAAATGTATATTAAAGACAAAACGAGTATAAGGATTATAACAATATTAATATTCAACTTTTTCATAATAATTTTTTTGTATTATTTTTTGAATTTATAAACTTTATTTACTACTTCCTACTCACACCAACTCATTCCCTCAATTGCGAGAAATATCGCATAATGGTTTCTTATTCCGAATATAACTATCCATCCCCTCAATCTGCCTTAATTTAGTATTCTTAAACAAGAAGTTTCTAAACCTATTATCAACCTTCACCCCAAATCTGCATAAGTCATGATTCAATTTCCCATAAAGCTGTTTTCCTTTTTTGTCCAAATCAGTCAATATAATAACTTCTTTCCCTTTTTCAATTAATTCTTCAACAACTTTATAGAGTGGCCTTTTGTTTAGTTGGACTACATCAGTTATTCCTAATTTGTGCAACGCTTTTTTATCCTCTTTTCCTTCTACAATAATTATTTTGTCCGAATCTTTTATAGTTTCTATCCAGTCTAATAATTCATTGGTTGTTTCCTTCATCCTTATCTAAAAGAAAAATAATATAAACTATAAAAATATACTGCTTAATCGGGGGATTTTATGATAACACTAAGCCAGATTCTCAAACACTACAAAAGAGAAGACATACAAAAAGAGATAATTGAAAATGCTCTAGACAGAGAAGTAGCTATAAAATTTGGTGATAAAGGTTTCGGAAAAAGACCAGATATTTTAAAATATCCTAAAGATGTTTTAGAGCTGGCAAAACAAGGTGCAACTTCTTTTCATGGTTCTGAAGAGTTATGGAGAAGTCCTTTACAATTAGATCCTATGATGAAAAGAAAAGATGTAGAAAATTTAAGAATAGGCTGGGATTTGGTTTTAGATATTGACTGTAAATTTCTGGAATATTCAAAAATTACAGCTGATTTATTGGTAAAAGCATTAAAGTTCCAGGGAATTAATTCAGTATCATGTAAATTCTCTGGCGGCACAGGTTTTCATATTGGAGTTCCTTTTGAATCATTCCCAAATAAAGTTCATGATAAAGAAGCAAGATTGTGGTTTCCAGATGGCCCAAGGGCTGTTGCTGAATATCTGAAAGTTATGATAAGGAATCCCCTTATTGAACAGATGTTAAAAAAAGAAAGTGTTGAGAAGATAATAAAGAAAACA
>Ga0209976_10002497_pt1 | contig 10466 bp, 15 predicted proteins | sample SumtaG_FD_182806 | JGI IMG/M metagenome (GOLD analysis project Ga0209976, IMG submission 182806) | Deep subsurface microbial communities from Indian Ocean to uncover new lineages of life (NeLLi) - Sumatra_00157 metaG (SPAdes) (version 2) | ecosystem: Environmental > Aquatic > Marine > Oceanic >... | reverse complement strand
ACACCGTGACGACCGGGTTCCGGTATTTCATCGGGCTCCAGATGGCGATCTGTCGGGGCCCGGTCGACCTCCTCATCAACATCCGGAACGACGACTCGTTCGCCTGGGGCCAGGACGCGCCGAGCGCCGACGCGAACCTGGTCCCGACCGACATCGGCGCCTCCTACTTCATCGACGAGCCGGAGTTCTACGGCGGCGAGGAGTCCGGCGGCGGCGGCGGCCTGGTCGGCGGCGGGCGGATCTTCCCAGGGACCGAGACCCAGGCGATCTCGACCTACCTCTCGCCGTTCCAGCAACCGCAACCGGCCTACCGCGGGACGTGCTTCATCACCTGGGAGCGGGGCGAGATCGGGCTCGCGCCCCAGCTTCGCTCGTTCTCCTACGAGGTCCAGCGGATCCCCGACGGCCTGGACCTGGCGACGCTCCAGCCAGGGAACGAGGAGATCGACCTCGGCGCGAACCCGATGAACGTCGTCTTCGAGGCGCTCACTAACACCGAATGGGGCCTGGCTCGGGGCTCCTCCGACGTCGACCTGGTCAACTTCCGCGCCCAGGCGGCGATCCTCGCGACCGAGGGCCAGGGCTTCGCCTGGGTCTGGGACCGCCAGCAAGACGTCCTCGAGCTCATCAAGCTCGTCGAACAACAAGTCGACGGGATCCTCACGGTCGACGCCGTGACCGGCCTCTTCTCCTTCACGCTCGTCCGCTTCGACTACACGCCGGGGACGCTCCCGCTCCTCGACGAGTCGAACGTCAAGTCGGTCACGCGCTTCCAGCGGCCGACCTGGGCGGAGACCCAGAACCAGATCCAGATCGAGTTCACCGACCGGCGGAAGAACTACACGACGAGCTTCGCGCTCGCTCAAGACATGGCGAACCAGGACATCGTCAAGGCGATCAACGCGGCGAAGATCCGCTCGCCTGGCGTGAAGAACCCGACGCTCGCGAACTCGATCGCCTGGCGTGAGCTCCGCGCGCTCTCGACGCCGATCGTCACGATGAAGCTCGTGACCGACCGCTCCCAGTTCGACGTCCAGCCGGGCGACGTCCTCGAGTTCTCCTGGGCCCGCTTCGGGATCACCCGCCTCCCGATCCGGATCACGTCGGTCGACCGCGGGAAGATTCTCGAGAACGAGATGACGATCGACGCCGTCCAGGACGTCTTCTCGTTCAACGCCGGAAGCTACTCCGACCCGACCGACACCGGCTGGCAACCGATCAACTCCGCCGCCCAGCCGTCGCTCCGCGAGCGGCTCTGGGAGGTCCCCTTCCAGCTATCGCTCGACAACGATCGACACCTGGCCGTCCTATGTTCGCGCGACGGCGGCCTTCACATCTCCTTCGACGTTCTCTCGGACCGGGTCGGGACGCCGTTCGGCCTGGAGGGGACCGAGAACGACTTCACGCCGACCGCGCTCATCACCGCCGCGATCTCGCGCGACAAGGGCGACGTCACGCCCTTCATCCAGGACATCTCGATCGACGCGCTCAACGACGTCCGGATCGACGAGCTCATCGCGGTCGCCTCGACAACGATCAACCCGAACGACCCGTCGAACGTGTTCCTCATCGACGAGGAGCTCCTCTTCTTCGAGACCGCGATCGACGCCGGCGGCGGGATCATCACGCTCCAGAATTGCCACTTCGGGCTCTTCGACACGGTCCCCGCCGATCACCTGGACAACGCGGTCGTCTGGTTCATCGGCCTCGGCCTGGGTCTCCTCCAGCGGGCCGGCGAGCTCCCGGATCCGCCGGGCTTGATCGACGTGAAGATCCTCCCGCAGACGGTCCGGAACCTTCTCGCCGAGGGCTCGGCCGCGACGCTCTCGACGGACGTCCAGCAACGGATCCGGAACCCGATCCCGCCAGGCGACCCGATGGTCAACTTGAACCGATTCCACGATCTCGACGGCTGGACCCGCGCGGTCGGGACGCTCGACATCACCTGGCTCACCCGGAACCGGATCAACCAGTCCTTCGACACGAAGCAAGACGACGCGAACATCCAGCAAGCCGGAGACGTCGGCGCCCATGTCGTCGTCCGGCGCGTCGACACGTCCGCGATCGTCGTCGACCGGATCAACATCTTCTCGAACGAGTTCATCACGACCGACTTCATCCCGCAGACGAACCCAGGGATCCCCGACGAGCTCGACTTCACCGTCGAGATCACGAACCGGACGACCGCCGGCAACGAGGGCCAGGTCGCCACGACGCGCCAGTTCGAGGTCTTCGGCTTCGGGCTCAACTTCGGCGGCGACTTCGGCGGCGAGGCCCCGAACATCGGGGTCGTCCTCCCGCAAGGGGCCCCGCCGTTCACGCCCGACCCGGTCCCAGGATCCGGGAACGATCGGATCTGGACGGTCGAGCTCCTCGGGACGATGGGCGTCGGCGAGGATCGCCGCTTCCTCTTCGATATGTTCGACGGGATCCTCTTCGAGAACTTCGGCGCCGACTTCCGGCTTCCCCAGACGAGCTTCCCGACGCTCGAGGACGGGGCGGAGGAGATCCGCGCGAGGCTCGAGGCCGTGTCCGTCGGCCGGCCGTTCACGATCTCCCGCGTCGGGGCGAAGGTCACGATCACGACGCGCTTCGGCGACGTGAACCTTCGCCAGCAACCGCCCGCGAACATCGTCCCCTTGAATTTCATGTTCGGGGTCGGCTTCCGCCAGCAAGCGGCGCCGCCGCGAGCCGCCGTTCGCCAGGTCGTGATCGTCGACTGGTATCGCTCGGACAGTACCGCGCCGGGGACGTCGGGCCTCCTGGTCCCGGACATCTTGAGCGAGACGAACGAGCCCGCCTTCCTCCAGACATCACCGACGGCACAGAACGCGATCCTCATCGCGGGCTCGGCCTTGACCTTCGAGCAAGAACAGGAGGCCGGCGGCCGGGAGGGCTTCGGCGAGTTCTTCTCGGTCCGGCAACTCGGAACCAGTGACGACCGGACCCAGTTCCACCAGGAGTTCTATGACCTCATCCGCCAGAGCCAGGTCGCCGACTTCCTGGAGAACATCCAGGGCCCGCTCGTCCTCGTCCCCGGCATGGACTTCCCGATGCAACGCGCCTCGATCGTGCTGACGATCCGCGACAACTTCGCGCTCCGGATCACGAAGGTCTTCAACTCGAACTCGGGCGGGATCGCGTTCGACGCCGGCGGGCGCGGCCCAGGCTTCGGGGTCCCCGGCCTCCTCAAGTTCAACCCGCAACTCGGGACGCCGGCCGTCGCCGGCCTTCCTGGCGGGCTCGCCCAGGTCAACACGATCGGCATCGTCAACGACGCGGCCACGGTCGGCGTCATCATCTCGGCGACGCTCGACGGGACGGTCTTCTCGGAGACGGTCATCGCCGAGCAAAACAACTACCGGGCCGCCTGGCTCCGGATGCTCGACGACATCGACCTCGACGCGAGGTTCTCCGTCATCAACGTCGTCGACGACATCACCCGCCTCTCGCTCGGCGCCCAGATCGTCCGGACCGTCGGGAACACCGCCTTCGATGTCTCCGGCGACGTCGGCTTCGGTCTTCGTGTAGAGTTCCGCGACGTGAGCCCGTAGGAGTCCACCATGCCCCAGACCGCACTCCCCAACATCGGCGTCAATTTCGAGTACACCCTCGGGACGAACGACTGGAAGAACGGGTTCGACTCGTCGATGGTCATCCTCGACTCCCAGAGCCAGGCCTTCGTCATCGACCAGAGAACCGCGGAGCCAGTCGGCCCCGCCGTCGGCGACACCTACCTCCTCGGCCCAGGGACGCCGACCGGGACGAACTGGGGCCCGGACACCGGCGGGATCGCCGACGCGCTCGCGGTCTTCACGAACGTCCCCGGCCAGACGGACGGCTCGCCCTGGTTCTACATCCAGCCGCGCGACGGCTTCCAGGTCTACGACCGAACCCTCGACCGCCCCTGGATCCACATCAACGGCGTCTGGACGCCTGGCGCGCTCGACCGGAAGTTCGAGAAGCTCGAGACGGTCGCGACCTACACGACCGCCCTCGAGGACGCGGGCCGGATGCTCACCCTCGACGACGCCTCGAACCCGGTCGTCTTGACGATCCAGGACTTCGCGGCTCTCCCGCTCCCGCTCGGCGTGTTCTACGAGGTCACGTTCCTCGGGACCGGCTTCCTCGAGCTCACCGGCGACACCGGCGTCACGATCCGCTTCGCCGGCTACGACGAGACCGCCGCGACCGCCGGCGCTCGTCCGACCTTCGAGACGAACGAACACTTCAAGCTCTGGCACATCTCGAGCGACGTCTGGATCGTCTTCCCGGACGCTCGGCGGGCGGTAGTCGAGGCGATCACCGCGGCGACCTTCGAGCCGACGATGAGGAACCGGAACGGGACCGTCCTCATCAACAACGTCGCGCACACGCTCAACATCCCCGACGCCGTGACCGTCCCGATCCCGATCGGCGACACCCTTCACTTCGTCAACCAGGACGGCGCGAACCCGATCACCGTCACCGACGACGCGGCCGTCACCTATGCGACCGGGAGCCAGAACCTCGTCGTCGCTGGCATCGCCGCCGGCGCTCATGCGAAAATCCAGAAGACCTTGACGAACGAGTGGTTCGTCTTATTCAACGAAGCCCTCCCGACGTAGGAGACGACCATGTCCCAGAACTTGCAACTCCAGAAGACCGTCAACATCCACGCGCGGCGGATCCGACACCGGCGTCGGCTCCTCACGACCGACGACCGCTTCCGCTCACGTCACGCCGGCTTCGACAACTTCCTCACGAGGGAGGCGACCAGGGCGAACGCGAGCCCGCTCCGCCTGGTCGGCGAGGCGATCGCCGCGGGCGGCTCCGGCTACTTCGTCGGGGACCAGTTCGACATCACCGGCGGGACCTTCACGGTCCCCGCGGTCGGGATGGTCTCGGCCGTGGCGGCCGGCGTCGTCACCGGGGCGAAGCTCATCGAGCGCGGGACTTATACCGTCGTCACGCCGCCGGCATCGCCGACGAGCGTGATCCGGAGGAAGAACGGCGCCCCAGCGGCCGGGACCGGCTTGACGATCAACGACGGGATCACGGTCTCGGTCGTGGGCGTCACCGCCGCCGAGCTCCTGGCCGGACTTCGTTCGCGCTTCAACCTGGCCGGCACGATCCCGACCAGGAAGGCCGCGAGGGATTATCGGACGCCCGAGAACTCCTCGGACACCTACCAGGACGCCGGCGTCCCGATCGCCTAGTCGTCGGGCTCCTCGCGGAGGACGGCGACGTCGTGAGTCATGACGGCCCGCCGGAGCTTCTCCGGAGAGGGAGCTCGGCCGGCCTGGCGGATCGCTCCGCAGAGCCAGCGAAGGTCGGGAGTCCCCAGGCCCGAGAGGCCGACCAGGATCCCGCCGAGCGTGATCCGAGCGTGGGTCGGGATGTCCTGGGCGTGGATCCAGGCGACGAACTTCCGCCCGTCCTCCCAGGAGATCGCGCTCGAGCACTTGTTGACGGGAAGAGGATCCGGCTCGGGCGCCGGCTTCCCGTAGAGCTCACCCTTCGGGACCGACGGCGTCGTCATCCCGAGATCCTCGGGCGAGTTCGGCTTCGGCTCCTCGTCGGGCTCGGGCTTGTCGAAGAGGCCGCCCTGGTCGCCCTCTCCGGAACTAGAAGGGAACGTCGTCATCTTGTCCTCCCTCGAGCCGTTCCTTCGGCCTGGACGGTCTGGCGGGCTCCTGGACCCGTTCCCGGCCTCCTCCCTGGCTCCGGTAACACTCCGGGCAGAGCTTCATCCAGGGCGCACCCTTGAAGGTCTTCCCGCACCCTGGGCCCTCACACGTCCGGTCAATGTTGCACCGATGACGGTCGTCCGTCCGCGGCTCGAGCGGGATCCAGCGCCCGTTCCTCGAGGTCCACTTGATCGGCTTGTGGCAATCTTTACACGTCGCGCTCGATCCTTCCGCCATGTTCTACTCCTCGAAGTTATCCCCAGCTTCTCAACAGCTTACACCCAGGCCGTCCCCTGGGATCGGCGACGCGGGGCCCCTCCGTTACAACAACAAGCTATAACAGATTGACCGATCTCAACCGGCCGGATCCAGGTCCGGAGGGAGGGGCCAGAAGCTCCGGACACGACGAACCAGGTCGGAAGCCGGCGGACTTGTGAGTCGCCGGTCTCGGGAGATCTTGCGGGGAGGGCCGGGGTCGCGCTAGAATCGCGCCGCCGGTCGTTATCCTGCAAAGACGCCGACCGAAAAAAAAGCCCCGCCCGGATCATCTCCTGGCGGGGCTTCACTTTATACGCCGAGCCGCGGCGCGTTACAACTCGAGGATCTCGATCTCGAGGATCTCACCCGGTCGAACCCGGAAGTCGTTCCAGCCGCCGAAGACGACGATCGGCGTCGTCCCGTTCTCGTCGAAGCGCCGGAGGTTCCGCGTGACTTTCCCGTAGGTACTCCAGCGCGTCATCGCGCGGAACGTGATCGTCACCTTCCGACGTTCATCGAGCGCCGCCTGGATCTCGACGCGCGTCTTCGAGCACTCGGCCCAGGGGAGGCTCATGTTCGCGCCCCAGATCGTCCTCATCCGGCGCCTCATGCTCCCATCCTCCGCTCCGCCTCTTCCTCGGCCGCCATGTCGGCGAGCTCGCGCTCCTGGGTCCGCCAGGCCTGGCGCTCCTCCTTCGTGAGCTTCTCCCAGTCCGGCGCCGGCGTGACGCGCTTCCCCTGGCACGAGTGACACGCGACATCGTAGTCGCCGCGGAAGTAGGCCTCCTCGAAGTCCGGGTCGTCCCGGAACTCCTCGGGGCTTATCCCGTGGCCGTCGATCGCCGGATTGACGTGAGTCCCTTTCCCGCGACAACGCGCGCACACGACGAACTTCGTCGGGATCTCGACCTCGTCTTCGCCGAGGAAGACCGTGAGCTTCTCGCCGCTCATGTCGTTCTCCTCTCGGCCGGGACCTCGATCGTCTTGATCCGACGGTTCCCGGCGACGAGATGCGTGAGCTCGATGAGCCGCCGCGTCCCCGTGATCTCGTCGGCGTCCACGAGCTCGTCGAAGATCTCCCAGAGCCGCTTGATCGCCTGGTTCATTTGACCGCGGGCGATCGTCGGCGCCAGATCCTCGAGGACTCGGTCGACGTCCTGGGCGCTCATGTCTCACCGCCGGGGTCGACCTTGTCGAGGTCGGTCGCGATCGAGTCGCACATCGCGAAGATCCCGTTCTCGAGCGGATGGGCCGGATCCTTCCCGTCGCGCCAGGCGTCGATCGCCTCGGTCACGGCTTCCTCGGTCGCGGGTACGCGCTGGGCGATGGCGGTCCGGATGGCCGGGATGAGCTCCCGGCGGCGTGGGCTTTTCGTCTTCATGGTTGTCCTCCTAGTTCGTCGGTGAAGTGGAAGGCCGTCGGATTGTCGCCGTAGGCCTGGCGGGGTCGAAGGATCCACTCGTGGCGGTCCGGCGAGAAGGCGGCGATCGCCTTCACCGGGACCGTCCGGATCGAGGTCGGGTCTCCGACCTTCATCCGGATCACGATCGTCCCCTCGACGGGGTCCGGGTAGGAGACGATCTCGACCGGATCCGTCCGGCCGACGATCGTCGCCCAGTTCCAGGGCTTGACGTCGTCGTGGTCGATCCCTGGGCGCTTCATGACGGCGCCCTCGTCGGGATCGAACACCGGGGCGAGAAGCCGTCCTCGAGCTTCCAGGTCTCCCGGTTGAAGTGGCGCTGGAGTCCGCCGATGTCGTGGACCAGGTTCGCGTCGTCGAACGCGAGGAGCTTCTCGAAGTCGAGCTCCTGGTCGTTCTCGTGGCAAAATTCCAGATCCATCATGACGTCGAGCCGCTTGAGCTTGACGCCGCCCTGGGCGAATAGCGTCACGGCCCTCGCGGCGATCGCGGCGATGTTGTCGATGTCGTTCCTAGTCATGTCGTCCTCCTTCGCGGATCTCCCGCGCATTGTGGACCAGGGAGCGGAACGGCGACGGCCGTCTCCTTCCCTCGATCCGGTTCAAGTGGACCCAGACGCCGGCCCAGTAGCCGAACATCACGAACTTATAGCGAGCGAGCGAGTCGATCGCCTTGTTCGCGGCCTCCTGGATCTCGAGGTCGAGCTTGTCTTCTCTGGTCATCATCGTCCTCCTACTGGTTCACAATTTGGGGCGCCGTGTCGGCGCGTCGTCGAAGTTCGTGATCGAGCTCGTCACCGTCTCGATCTCCGCCAGGTCCAGGCCGGCGTCGACCTGGCCCTGGATCCGGCGCCTCATGAAGGCGACGCGCTCGTCGCCGTGGGTCGCCTTGTGGCGTGTATGGTTGACCGCGATGTTCGTCGAGTCGGCGCTCTCGAAGCGCGTGAGGCCGGGGAAGAGACCGAGGCCTCTCATCAAGTGGATCCACGGCCGGCGACCGTGTTCGCGTTCGACCTGGTCGATGACCTCGGAGGCCTCGGCGATCCGCGCCAGGTAGGCGGGCGTCTTCTTCTGGACGTCGAACTCGGCACACGAGCCCAGGCCGACGAAGTTCATGAGCCGGCACAACGTCGCCAACTGGTCGAGGCTCTCGTCGAGATGCCAGATCGCCATCACCCGCTCGGGGAACCAGGCGAAGCCCTCACGGAGGGCCCAGGAGACCTCGAGGAGGTTCTCCGTCTCGGAGCCCATGATGACGTCGGGGATCACCGCGACGGCCTGGGGCGAGCTCTCCTGGGCGGCGTTCGCCCAGGTCCAGAACGCGGCGCGGTAGTCGCCCAGGTTCTCGAACTGGAGCCGCTTCGGGAGCTTGACCGGCTTCCCGGTCTTCGCCGCCTTGTCCTTCGCGCGCCAGATCGTGAAGGCGCCATTGTCGAGGACCAGGATCTCCTCGTCGCCGACCGACTCGATCGCTCGATCGAGATCTCGCGGATGAGCGAACGAGACACAAAAGGACGAGCCGGCCAGGCTCGGGAAGAGGGCCTTCGGCGAGACCGGAGTCCCGACGACGATCCGCGGCTTGAAGATCATCGAGTTCATCACGCGACCCTCCGCTTCGGCGTCACGCCCGTCACCGCCGCCGGCGCCGGCTTCGACGGCCGGAGGATCGTCGGGAGATCCTCGAGGAGCTCAACGACCGGACGCGCGGGGATCACCCGCGCGCCCTGGACCAGGAGGAACTCGGTCTTCACTTACCGACACCGGCGAGAAGCCGCCGGGCCTCCTTCGTGGATCCGTTCCGCCTGGCGGAACCGCGGAACCGTCGGGCGGCCTGGGCGGCCGTCATGAGCGACGGCTGGGCGTCGTTGATCCGGACCTCCGACTTCGCCCGGCTCCGGACGACGACCTTCGGCGTCTGGATGACGAAGTGGCACAGGTCACGGCCCTCGAACATGAGCGCCGCGCGGAACCCTCCGTCGACCCAGGCGGTCACATAGCGCGCCTTCATGACGAGCTCCCGAACTTCTTCCGGTAGCGCGCCAGGGCGCCGTCGCGACGCTTCTCGGCGTTCGCCCGACACTCCTCGAGCGTGTCGCCCGTCACCGGGTTCGTCGAGGCGCCGAAGCGGTCGCCGCTCCTGGTCGCCGTCGTCCGGCACTCGAAGCGCGGGTTCGACGAGTACCATGTCCGGACGTCGTCGGGGACCTTGATCCAGACGTTCCGGAAGAACGTCATCCGGTAGCCGATCTCGCGACCCTTGTCGTCGAAGATCCCGAAGCCGGCGACGGACTCGTCGACCGGCGTCTGGCTCACGCGCTGGAACTTCTGGCCGCTCATGATCGCGACCTCGGCGTCGCGTTCACGAGAGCCTTCTCGCGGATGAACGTCGCCGCCTCGGCGATCGCCTTCGGGCTCGAGTCGCGGACGTGACTCCAGTCGAAGAGCGCCTCGAGGGTCGTCAACTGGGCGGCCGTCATCCGGCCGAACCCGTCGCACAATTCGCGAGCGCGCTCCTCGTCCTTCGGCGTCAACTGGAACATCGCCGTCGTCGGACCGAGACACGCGACCAGGAGGAGCCAGTCGCTCAACGGCTCGGCGAGCTTCTGGATCCCGGCCTGGACGAAGCCCTCGAAGTGAGCGTCGAGCCGGTCCTGGGTCGTGACCGAAACGGCGAGCGAGTGCTTCCCGGTCGGGCCGACCATGACGAACTCCTCGCCGTCACTGGCGAGGGCGAGGGAGATCCCCAACTCGGGGAAGTTCTTCAAGATGCGGGTCTGGGTCTTCATGGCGTTCTCCTGTGAGGGAAGCCGCTATTGTCTCACGGGGCGAGACGCCGATCGTGACGTCGGTCACAGTTCTCGACACCCGTCTCAATCGGATCAAGGACTTGTGAGCGTTCTCCCGGTTTATGTCGCCGGCGCCCTGGTTGACGCCCTGGTCGACGCCCTGGTCTCGGCTCCCTGGGGCGGGCGTTCTCGCGTCGTGTTACAGTGGGCGGACGACAACTCGAGGAGATGTCCCCAGTGAAACAACACAACCTTCTCCGGCGCGCTCGCCAGGAGTCCGGCAAGACGGCCGAGGAGATCTGTGACGCGGCCGGATGCACCCGGCCGACGCTCT
>Ga0209976_10002496_pt1 | contig 10467 bp, 8 predicted proteins | sample SumtaG_FD_182806 | JGI IMG/M metagenome (GOLD analysis project Ga0209976, IMG submission 182806) | Deep subsurface microbial communities from Indian Ocean to uncover new lineages of life (NeLLi) - Sumatra_00157 metaG (SPAdes) (version 2) | ecosystem: Environmental > Aquatic > Marine > Oceanic >... | reverse complement strand
TCCCGGCATAAGTGCCGTCGCCGATATTACCGCCGAGGTCTTGATGAAATCACGCCGCGAAATCAGCTTCAAGTGCTCTACCCCTTTATTTATTTTGCTTTCTGCAACAGCAGATTCATTCTCATCATACATTTCTGTTAATCATATCGACTTGTCAAAATCACTCCAACGACTCAATGTAAATATTACGAAACTCGATGGGACTGCCCTCACTCTGCAGACATATTTTGCCCGAGTTCACCGTTGTCTCGGTAGCCTCGTTCTGCAGGACGCCGTTAACGAAAATCCGGATCGTATTGCCGCGACAGGTTATATCATAGCTGTTCCACTGACCTGGTGGTTTTTCGCTGCTCTCGGCTTGCTTTTTCAGTACCCATCCCCCAACCAGTTCCTTGAATCCCGTTCCTTCAAAGGCAACAAAGTCACCCGCATTGCCCGACATCAACTGGCATTCGATGCTGCGGGGCCAGACCGTGTCCGGCAGGCTCATATGCAGAAATACACCGCTGTTACCCGCTTCACCGGGCCAGCGCCATTCTACGTGCAGCTGGTAGTCGGCGTAATCGGCTTCGGTCCGCATGTAGCCCCAGGGCTCTCCCGTGCAGTGGATAGCCCCATCGCTCACCGACCAGATCGTCGCGGGGTCTACTCCCTTATCGCGCAGGACGATCGTCCAGCCCGACAGGTCCTGGCCGTTAAACAGTGAAATGCGCTCTGAAGGCGCACGTCCTGCCAGCATCAGCAAGGCCGGCAGGCCAACGATTAGCAGCCCGGAATAGCATCTATTCATCGAATGGTTTCCTTTATCATGGAATGCGTATAACGATTACTTAAAGACCATCAACAACATTACTTCAACTGCTCAATGTAAATATTCCGAAACTCAATCGGCTTGCCCTCACTCTGCAGACATATTTTGCCCGAACTTATCGTAGTCCCGGTAGCCTCGTTCTGCAGCACTCCGTTAACGAATACTCGAATCGTATTGCCCCGGCAGACAATCTCGTAGGTATTCCACTGACCCACCGGATTTTCACTGGAGCCCGCCCGTTTGGGCACCCGTCGGGTTGAGGTCTCCACGTGCTCGGCGAACTCGGCACCACCGATCACCCAGAAGTCCCCGGCATCGCCCCAGTTGAGCTGGGCCTCGATACTCCGGGGCCAGATCTCATCGGGCAGGCTCATGTGCACCAGTACGCCGCTGTTGCCCACCTCTTCAGGCCAGCGCCACTCCACGTGGAGTTTATAATCGGCATAATCGGCTTCGGTCCGCATGTAACCCGAGGGCCGCCCCGTGCAGTGGATAGTCCCATTGCTTACCGACCAGACCGTCATGGGGTCCACGTCCTTATCGCGCAGGACGAACGCCCAGCCCGACAGGTCCTGACCGTTAAACAGGGGCGTCTGCTCCCGGGCGGGCGTACATCCACCCGCCATCAACAGGACCAGCACGGCACTTGCCGTCCACCCGGCCACGATTTTCCTCATATTGCTAACCCCCTATCCTGGTTTTCACCAACGGGTTAAAAGTCATCGACGGTTCGATAGGCGTCGATCACCGCTCGCTCGCCTTTTTTGCCCTTTATGCCCTGGCCATGCTCCATGCATAGGACACCGTCATAACCCTTCGCGTGGAGATGATTGAAGATGTTCTTATAATTGATCTCGCCTGTCGTCGGCTCTTTGCGTCCCGGGTTGTCGCCGATATGAAAACTGGCAATTTCGTTCCATGCCATGTCGATGTTCGGGATCAGGTTGCCCTCGGTGATCTGTTGGTGGTAGATGTCGTCGATTATCTTACAAAAGGGACTGCCCACCGCGCGGCAGACCTGGTAAGCCTGGGGAATCTTCGTCAGGAACAGGCCCGGGTGATCCGTCCAGGCGTTGAGCGGCTCAATTACCATGATCAGCCCGGCCGGTTCACAGATGTCGACGCAGAACTTCAGGTTTTCGATCACGTTGGCAGTCTGGTAGTCCCACTCCAGGCTGTCGTCGTAGCGGCCGGGGACCACGAGGCCCCACTTGGCATTCGTGCGCTTGGCGGTCTCGACCGCCTTTTTCATCTGGGCACTCAGCATTTCGCGTATCTCATTTTTACGCGAGACAAATGACACCACCTTGAAATCGGCGTAAGCGACAAACGGCCCGAGCTCCATGTCCTGCCGGCTCAATTCGGCAGCGATCTTCTCCTGGTCCGACGGCGATTTTTCCATCAGGCCATTGTCGAAAATTGCGCGAAAGCCCTCGTCGGCCATGAACTTGATCTGATCGATCAGATCTTTGCCAGCATGTAGTTTGAACTGTCCGAAATGCGGCGCGTACTTGAGCTTGAACTTGCCCCCTTCGCTCGCTGATTCGCGGCGCAGCAGGCCTCGCCCCACGGCAAGGGATGGAGCAGCGGAAACCGTCGCCGCGGCCGCTGCGGCACCTACCAGGAATTTGCGTCGCGAGAGCATGCCCTTCTGACCGTTGGAAGTCTGCTTCTGATCTTTCATATTTTATATTTCTTTCAATTTATTGATACTCAACCCCCATAAAGCTACTTTCTCAGGTTCGAAAGTCAATAGCTACCTGAATAGGACCCCGTTGGCATCGGTTTACCTATTGTCAGATCTATTGTGAACCCGCTACGGTGTCCGGTATTTTCATCACGGGCAGTTAAACCTTAATCCTCGTGGATTCATCGGAACAGGACCTCGGCGCCTTTGCCCTGGGCGATGAGGGAGGTGTACGAGTCGAGATCCCGCTGGATATCCGGATCGGTTAGATCGATGGTCTGCCCGCGTTCTGCCGCCAGGTAAGCGGCCTGAACCAGCTTGGTGATCTCAAGGCCGTACTCCCAGTTGAGATAGGCGTCATTACCGGCCAGAAACGCCTGACGCATATCCACATTCTCATCAACATACCCGTAAAGGTCGGCTTCGTTGGGCTGGACAGCCAGGAGACCCCTTGATGCGGTGGCCTTTTCGAGGGCGGTCTCCGCATCGGCTACTGCCTCGGCGGCGACGTCGCCAATGAAAATCTCAAGAGTGGACCTGAGAGTGTTCACCTCGAAGGCATAGCCCGGTCCAAGGCCGTCCATGTACAGGCGCAGGCCCTGTTTGTCGAACATCCATGAATTGGTAAACTGGCCCTTGACGAGCTGGTCGGTCTCGGGATTGCGGAACGTTATGATCCCGGTGCAGAAGTCCTCCGCAGGGGTCTGGGCGTAATCGACGCCCATACGTTGGAGCAGGTCTCTGCGGTACTTGGGCTGACCCCACTTGAGCAGGGAGGTCTCGGCGCTGACGGCCACCGGTTTCAGGAAGTTGACCGGCTTGTCAATCGGGGTGAGAACGTACCAGGACACGGCGATGCTGTGGCAGGCCATATCGGACAAAACGCCGCCGCCTTGCTGGGTGGGATCCCAGAACCAAGGCATATGGGGTCCCGCGTGTTCTTCGGCGCTGCGGGCTAGGGCTATGGGGCCCATCGCCTGCTGGGCCGGGGCCAGCTGCATCAGGGCATTCTTAATGGCTTTCATGAAAATCTGGTTCTCGAAGTAGGCTGTAGGAAGGTTGACCTCCTTGGCCAGAGCCACCAGTCGTTTTGCATCCGCAATTGTCCGTCCCAACGGCTTTTCACAGATCAAGCCCTTGAGCTGAGCCCCGGCCTTTACCGCCTCGGCAATCTCCTCAACGATCTCAATGCGGGCAAAGTTGGGAGCTAGAACAGCTACAGCGTCGCAGTTGTTGCAGAGTTCAGCCACGCTAGAGTACACTTTGCAGTCACCCAGCCCGTTTTCCTTCGAGAGAGCAGACAGTTCTTCCGCACCATCGGGCGCGTAAACTCCCGCTATCTCAACACCTCGGACCGATTTGAGTGCGACGGCGTGAAAATTTGCCACAAAACCGGCCCCAACAAAACCCAACCTGAGTGTATCCATAATAATCTACCTCTTTCCTTTATGTTATGCCGCATTAAACATAATGGGATCTTCCCATTTGCCAGAGTGGAGTTTGTTTGATCCGTCCACTCATACAAGACTTAATTTTTCTCTACATGTAAATCCCCAACCTGGGCTGGCAGCCTGGCTCAATTCGCATGATGCGCCGCAGTGTCATCAGGGCAATTCGAGTACCCAGATATTATGGTATTGAACGCGGTTGCTGTGATCCTGTAAGTAGATGCCACCCGGCTTAGAAACATTTTGATCCAAGGCCCCGCCCGTCGGTCCCGGCACCTCCAGATCGTCATGTATTTTAACACCGTTGTGGAGTACGGTCAAGCGGGCATTCTCGGCTTTATCGCCGTTCTTATCGAAACGCGGCGCGTAAGACTTTATATCATAGGTCTGCCACTGCATGGGAGGAGCGCACATATTTACCAGGGGTGCCCCGGCCTGGTAGATACCACCGCACTCGTTGTCCCGCCCTTCGAAACCGTAGCTGTCAAGTACCTGCACTTCATAGCGCCCCTGGAGGTACACGCCACTGTTGCCCCGCTTCTGACCCTTGGCTGCGGGCATGAAGGGCGTGCGGAACTCAATGTGCAGCTCGAAGTCGGTGAATTTCTTTTTGGAAATGATGGAACCGCTGCCCGGCACAACTTCCACGGCATCGTCAACCAGTTTCCACTGCACCGGTTTCCCTTGATTCTTCCCCCAGTGCTCCCATTGGTCCAGGCTCTTCCCATCAAACAGAATTACCGCGCCTTCGGGCGGCTCTTTGCCCAATGAAGGAGAAAGGCGCTCAACTTTCTGCAGCTCAAAGGTGCCGACGGCGTCCCCCGTAAAGCTCCCGGCAAACGTTTCACTTTCGATCTGACCCGGAATAGTAACGACACCAAATCCGCCCCAATTGCTTATGTCTATCTCTCCTGAAAAGCGGACCGTGTTGCCCGAACGCTGGCCCTCAACCACCGGAACTGAAAAGTATCGCCGGTCAAACTCAGGCAATAGATTGGCTTTATACTGGCCGCTGCCAAGTGCGATGACTTGCGCGACGATCGGTCCGGTTAAGCCATCATCCAGCTTATCGCTCCCCTCGTAGTCTCCCATGAAGGAATCTGCGAGCCAAACGTCCGCCTCCGGTGGGGCTTCAGGGGGTCTTATGAACCTGGCGCAGGATGAGATGATCAGAACCAGAACCAAGGCCGATAATATAGCAGCGGCCTGGCTCACACTAAATAGAAAACGATAAGCGCTGTTTTGCTTTTTTATTTCTATAACTATGATATTCTACCTTCTTATTTGAAACCCGGTTTTTAGATCTCCTCTTTCTTACGCCCTCCAGGGACGCTTCCTATTCAATTCCCCCGCCAGGGTATTTTTCGCAATGATCACGTCCTCTCTGACCTGAAAATCGAACATCCCCACGCAGACAAAATCGGCGCCGTTCTCAAAGGCATATTTGAAACCATCGCCTGGGTGAATAGCCCCGGCGGCTAATGTCTTAAAGGCAATCCAGGGCTTTTCCACTTTCTTCATGAATTCCATAGTTTCTACCGCATCAGTGTCCCATACATTATCATGAGAGAGCTCCGTGTCAGCATGGAACTTGCCGAATTCCATCTCATCCGGATTAAAGGTCCAATAATCCGGGCTATGGAATGTCTTCATGTAAAAGTCGTTGTTTATCCCCGCTTTTTCGCAGGCCTTGGGCACTTCAATCGAATGACCGCCGACACCGGCAACTAATCCATTTCCCTTAATAAAATCGACTGCCTCTCCAATAAGATCTACGCGGCCATGCTTGACCCACCGGTCTCCAACACCGCCCTGTATATATGTGGCAACAGCGCCATGATCAATGGACATTTTCAGATTAGTTTCCAGGTCATCTACTTTTGGGTGGCCTTCTGCAATCCATTGGATCTTTCCGCCTCTTTCATTCCAATATCTCTTGAGAATTCTCATTGGTTTTTCTCTAGGGTCCGACAGCACAGCATTTATCCCGTTTTCTTCACATAATTCCAGAGTATCCATGACCTTCTCATCTGTATTGTAGGTATTGGATAATTCGGATACATATATCAAATCCCTGCTGTGAGAATAGCCGCTGATCAGATTACCCCCGCAAATCAGCCTGGAAATCCTAAGATTGCCAATCTTCCCCATAGGCATGTCGCCCGCTGAATCCTGTAGCGTAGGATCACCGGACTTCCCCTCAATATTTGCCAGCAGGGCCTTTTCCTCGAAACTCAGACCTATTGCTGCACCGGCTGAGACCATTGCTGCCTTTTTCAGGAAACTACGGCGGTCCACATTTCTTGACATAATACTCCCTTGTCAGCTATTAACAGTATATGATATTAATATTCTAACTGTCTCAGCTCCTCCAGGGGCGCTTCCTTTTCATTTCCCCCGCCAGGGTATTTTTCGCAATGATCACGTCCTCTCTGACCTGAAAATCGAACATCCCCACGCAAACAAAATCGGCGCCGTTTTCAAAGGCGTATTTGAAACCTTTTCTCGGATGAATTGCCCCGGCAGCTAATACCTTGTATGCAATCCAGGGCTTCTTCACTTTTCTCATGAATTTCATGGTCTCATCGGGGCGGGTATCCCACAGGTTGTCGTGGGCCTTTTCTGACTCGACATGGAAGGGACCGAAATCGACGTTATCGGGATTGAAGCTCCAGTAGTCCGGGCTGTGGAATGTCTTCATGTAAAAATCGTTATCTATTCCCGCTTTTTCACAGGCTTTGGGCACTTCAAGTGAATGCCCCCCGACACCGGCGATTAACCCGTTCTGCTTGATAAATGATACTGTTTTATCGATCAAGTCTACCCGCTCGTTTTTCACCCACCGGTCGGCAATCCCACCCTGAATGAACGCGCCAACAGCACCATTGTCTACCGCCATTTTTATATTAGTTTCTACGTCATCTGACTGGGGGTTGCTTTGGGCAATCCACTGGATTTCGCCGCCCCTTTCATTCCAGTACTTCTTGAGACTATTAATCGCCTTAAAATCACGAGAATGATTGTTCAATATGACGGTATTTATCCCGCTCTCTTCCGATATCTGCAGGGTCTCCATGATCTTTTCATCAGTGAAGTACTGTTTGAAGAGGCCGTAGCCGTAGATCAGGTCCCGGGCATGGGCATAGCCTGCGACCAGGTTGCCGCCGCATATCAGCCTGCTGACCGTTACATCACCGATCTTGCCGGTCTGCAGGTTGTCGGTATCATCATCGGGCGGGTGCTCCACCGGCTCTCTTTTCACGCTTGCCAATAAGGCTCGCTCTTCAATACTCAGCCCTACAAAAGGGGCCGCTGCTGACGCCAGTATGGCTTTTATTAGGAAACTACGACGATGCATGTGACTTCTCCTGTTTTGATTATTTAATCTGATCAATAGCCTGTTGTATCAGCCCGCGTAACTGATCGTTCTCTGTAACCTGGAGTACCTTCTCCAGCGCCTCCCTGGCCTCCTGAGGATGGTCGCCGGCTATTGACCAGGCGACCGTAGTCACAGCCACTTCCGCTTCCTGCTGCAGCTCACTATCATCCAGGTAACCAGTGGCCATCTCCAGCGCGGCAATTGTTCCCACGTTTCCCAGCCCCGATAATACCATTTTCTTTTCACTCGCAGCCGAGGCCAACCCCATGGCTTCCTGGTACAACATAAGTGTCTCAGCCTCCGGACGTTCGCTGTCAAGTCCTGTCAGGCGGATGTGACCGCGCAGGGCCAGGACCCGGTGTATTTCATTATCAGAGGTCCGCACGACTTTCAGCAGGTCAGCCAGCGGCTCCGCGGTAGGCCAATCGGACAGGGCACGGATAGCCGCCAGCTTAATCTCGGCATTGCGGCCTTTCAGGGATTTGCGCAGCGTGGGAAGAGCCTTACTGTCACCGATTTTCCCCAACACCTGCAGCAGCGAACCCCGGACGACAGTATCCTTAACTGGACGCAGCGCATCCAGCACCGCTTTAGCCTGGCGATCCTGGCGAGGAATCTTGTGGGCAACGGCAACGACGGTCTTCTCGGCCTCCTGTCGTTCGGCATCATCGGGGGCCTGAATCAGCAGATCGATCAGTGCCGGCAGCTCGTCCGGGTCAGCGATGAATTTCAACGCCTTGATCGATTCAGTCCGAACGTCGGGATCCTGATCCTTGGCGGTTTTGAGTAAAGTCTCCACGGCAGAAGATATCCGGCGCTCACCTGCGCTGCGCACCAGTTCGGCCTTGACTTTGGGATCAGCCTGCGGGATGCCGGCTACAATTGCAGCATTGGTTTCGGGGCCACGGAGCCGGTTGAGGCTCTCGCGGGCGGCCTCCCTTTCCGCGTCGCTGCCGGATGCAGCCGCCAGTGCCAGCGGGGAAACGGTGGAGTCATCGCCCAACGTCGCCAGGGCCTTAAAGGCGGCGATGCGAACATCGGCGTTATCGCTCCCGGTTGCGGCGAGGGCCGCGTCCAGACAGGCGGGATCGTCGCGATCGGCCAGGGCCGCCAGCAGCTGCACCTGACCAGCAACGGAGAGGTTGCCCAACTCTCCGGTCAGAGCGGCAATATTTTGTGCCTTGGGTATTTCCCACACAAGCCCGATGGCTACCGGTTCCATTTCCGGGTCGCCGTCTCGAAGAACGTTGGCAATCTCTTCCACGGCTTTTCCTGCATCGGCGAGGATCAGGCCCCTGAGGGCAGCAGCGCGAATCGGCACGGGCTCGCTGGAGACATACAGCTGCTGGTAAATGGTCCTGGCCCGGCGTTGTTCACCCTGGATTATGAGCTGGTCGGCACTTTTCAGATATGAATCCAGCACCAGCCTCCGCAGTTTACCGGTGGTCTTACCACTGGCTTCGGCTAGCGCTTCAGTGGCCTGGGGATCGGCAATCCGGCCCAGGGCGGCCACCGCAGCTATAGCTACGGTTTCATTGTTGTCGTGGATGAGAGGGCGCAGAGTCGCCACCGATTGACCGTCCCGGCGCTGCCCCAGCGAGTTGATGATACCGACCTTCACTTTGCCGCGCGCCTTTGGCAAAGCCTTCCGGAACGCCCCATCCGCGGCGGACCCCGGAATCCGCTCCAGGGCATACCGCGCCATGTCTGAAGTGGTCGCGTCGGTCAGCATTGCAGCCAGAACGGGTACGGCCTCCTCGGTACCGAAGACGCTTAGCTGTTGGCAGACAAACTGTTTGCCCGCCGACGTTGCCTCCGATTGGAGGAGATCCAGCAGGCGCTGCTGGATGCGGCCCAGGACCTCTGGCGAATCATAGGCTGACTGGAGAATATTGCCCAGCTCGGTAAGCGGCTCCCGGCTCTGGCCATACTCGTAGGCGGCGATTTGGGCCATAGCAATATCCAGGCTGGGTGTGGCATCGGCGGCCAGGTCACCCAGAGCAAACTGGATGCCGTCGAGGTAGTGACGCAGCACCGCCGGGTTCCAGAAAAGGTGATGGTTGTGACCCAGCGAGCAGTAGAATACCCGTCCCTGGCCGTAGCTGCGAACCCAGCTGATGGCCACGTCCTTATCAGCGGGCCTGACACCCTTGGCGTTCAGGTTGGTTGTATCCGCCATGTCGAGGCCCAGCAGCACGCGGAGGTTCTCCCGCGAGTAAGGGGCCTTGGTGCGATAGATTTCATCGTTGATCTTGAAGCCCTCGCCCTGGAAGGCGGCTGTGAGCGGATGGTCCGGGTCATCGATCTTCACCGCCCAGGTCCCGCCTTCGACCCAGGGATGGCCGTCAAACAGCCCCCCCATCATCGCGGCCGCTTCCGGCCAGTCATAGAAATTGTCCGTGGCGGCGTGGATCCCCACAACGCCCTTGCCGCCCTTGACGAAGTCCAACAGGCTCTGACGCAGGACGGGATCCTCGAACTTTAATTGAGTGGTATTGTTGAATAAGACGGCGTCAAACTGGGCCAGGTTCTCCGGTGAGAAGCTGGACATGTCCTCACTCACGATCACCTCATACGCGCCGGTTTTCTGGCCCATGATTTCAATGGCCTTGGTGGCATAAGGGATCGAGCTGTGCTTGAATCCCTCGTGCCGGGTGAATACCAGCAGTTTCCGCGGCTGGGCCGGGACAGCGGTGGCTTCAGCCGGGGCGGCCTCCTCAATCTGCCGCACCTCTTTTTCCGAAGGCATAGCCCGCGAGCAACCCGGCAGCATTGCGGAAAATAACACGATACCTGCGGCTGCAATAGTGATTAGTGCGGCATTTTTGACCTTTGATCGGTATTTCATTGTATCCTTTTCCTTCATTAATTATAGGGATTCAATTGATCCGGTTTCCTAAATGTTGTGTTTTCGCATGGGGTCAGACCATCCCCACGTCTATAAATGCCACGGGCTGCGCATGGATCGTGACAGCAGCCGGTCGGCTTCGGGATCGTTGATGAAACGTTCCTTGACCGGATCCCACTGCAGCTTGCGGCCCAGCTGATAGGCAATGTTGCCCAGATGGCAAACTATGACCGAATGGCGCCCGATGTCCACGTCGCAGATTGGTTTGCTGCGGGTGCGGATCGCCGTGAGCCA
>Ga0209976_10002491_pt1 | contig 10484 bp, 5 predicted proteins | sample SumtaG_FD_182806 | JGI IMG/M metagenome (GOLD analysis project Ga0209976, IMG submission 182806) | Deep subsurface microbial communities from Indian Ocean to uncover new lineages of life (NeLLi) - Sumatra_00157 metaG (SPAdes) (version 2) | ecosystem: Environmental > Aquatic > Marine > Oceanic >... | reverse complement strand
GCGCCTGGTCATCTAGGAGGAAGATCAAGTTCAGCAGCGGACCCGTGCCGGCCTGAATCGCCCCGCTATCGCCAGGTGCGTAGTGTAAACGTATCTCTCCTACCTGCCCTGATTTTTCTACAGAGTGATCCGCGGGTTCCACCGAAAGCTCATCGGGATAGGGTATCCGTTCCAGGGCTTCGAATGATAGAAACGCCAGGTAACGGGAATCGTAGTCAAGGGTCATCTGGAAACCGCACAGGTCTATGGAATTGGCCAGCCCCAGAGGAACGGTGACGGTACGCCCGGGTTCCCCCTCGCTGCTGACGGGGGCGAAAACCGCCCGAACCTCACCTATGGGGAACGATCCGGAAACCGTGGTTTGGTGCAGGGTGAGCCCGCGCTCATCGGACAGAACCACGTCCTCCAAGTTCAGATCTACCAGCCCTTCGGAGGCGCCGGGATCAACGCGATAGACGATGGTGGCTACTGGCCCTCGACCGGCGTCAATAGGGGTGCCGGAAAAGGACGACTCGATAAGCCGCAGGTCCCCATTCCCCAGGTCGCTAAGAGCCGCGTGAGCATCGGCGGGGAGCCGGGATCCACCCTGTACGTCCACCACCTGCAAAGCATCCGAGGCGGACCTGACGACCAGCTGAAAGGCCACCACCGGGTGGGGATTATCCATAAAGATGAACACATATCCGGTGTCACCGGGCTGTGTGGGAGCCCCCGTCCCGATCCGGAGCCACGTCAGCTGAATATCAATGAATACCGACCCACTACTAACGCGCACCTGGTATGCATCGCCGTGGGTATCGGAAATCACCACCCTGCCAGCCTCAAACTGAACCCTGGTGGGGATCACGGCATCGGCGTCCATCAGCAGCAGCAGGACCTCTCCCTTTCCGGGTAGGATAGCGGTAAGTCGTGGTGAGAAACCCACAACCGACAGGACCCCGCTGACCGTGTCCTGTTCCAGGGAGACCACCCAATCCGGGGGGGCGTGTTTACCCAGTACGACCCGGGGGTTGGAAAGGTGTCCCGATGGAACATCCCGGACTTCAAAATGGATGCCGGATACTGGATCGTCATTTTCTATGAGGATCGGAATGGCAGCCTGCCCACCGGCCATAACCGTGATCTCACCTACGATGAAGTTCACCCAGCTGATGGGAACGGCCTCAACTTCTTTTGAGGGTCCGGACTCAAACTGTTCTTCGTACCTGGCAGTTACTACGTACGTGTACATTTGGCCGTTGGCTACCGTTGTATCCACAAAAGAGAGGTCATCAGGGCCCACGGCAGCTACCTGGGTATCAAGATGCTGGAGTACCGGTATTTCACGCCCCCGATAGATACTATAGCCGGTAAACAGCGGGCCTTGTTGTCGAGGTGGAGGTACCGCAACCGGCAGCCGGGTCAGGGTATCTGTCACCGACGAATATCCCTGAGACAGGGCCTCAGCTTTAACAGGTGAAGGAGCCCGGGGTGCGTACCGGGAAGTATGTTCACCGGAGAAAACACCCCCGATACCCGGCTGTGGGGAAGGTTCAATCCCGAACGCGGCCAATTGGCGCTGTATGCCATCGGTCCGATCCATCCGGCCAAGGATAAAACCGTATTCTAATGCCCAGAATGCGGTGTGGTCCTGCCCGACAGATCCCAGGTGGGACAATCCCTCCACCAACCCCCGGGCTTTTTCATTGCTGGTCGTGAGGGCATCCCCGTAGTCTGTCCCGGAGCGCAGGGCGGTGGCCGGATATTCGGTTCCCATCATGAAGTTATCCGCAGACCCGATCATGGTCTCCGGTGTGCCCACATCCTCGGCTACGGTTCGGGCACCAAAGTAGCGGCTGATAAAGCCATCCCCGATGTCCCAGATAATGTCCTGCCCGATAAGCCAGACCCTGCCGCCCTGTTCCAGAAAAGCCGCCAGATTAGCCTGATCGTCAGGCGTAAGCGTGGGGTGATAGCCCCACTCATAGCCGGTCATCCAGATAACGGTATGGGTGTGTTGGAGCACCTCGTGGGCGGGACCATTCGAACCCGGTGGGACAATATAGTAATCGAAGGCATAGCCGGCGGCGGTGAGATCATTGGCCATCTGGCCACCCACATCAAAATATGGCGGCCCCAGCTGGGAAGCGTCATCATCCACCAGGAGCAGGGTTTCCTTCCCGATATTCCCACCGGTGGGCGGTGCCCAGCTCAGGGAGACCCTTTCATCCTGCCCCGACAAGGCAACCAGGTTGCGGGGCGGATCAAGGTATCCGGGAAAAACCCTCACCCGGCCCGGTGTGACTCGGGTAACTGCCCGCTCCCGCCCTCCACCAACCATCACCCGGGCATCCGGCAGGCGGATATCGATATCGTTCAAATACGCACCAGCAGCTACATTAAATGTCAGATCCAGGATATCTCCCGTCCCGGGTTCCAGCTCATTGCTAGCCTGAGCGTAGAGCCAAACCCATCCGCCAGCTCCACGGACCTCCTGCGGGACCGGCCCCGACGCCTTGGTCGGGGAGACCTGCCACTCCAGTTGAAATCGGGCGGTGCGATCAGTTGTGGAGGCCCCAACCAGCTCCAGAAGGTCCGAGTCCCACACAAGACTGAACTGAATCCCGGTCACCTGCCCGCTATTGGACATGCTTACCGGTAGATGGACCGTCTCGCCCTGGTCGGCTTCGGCTTCGCCAACTTCCAAATCCACCATTCCTCCCAGCGTCAGGGAACCGTCATTACTCCCGGCAGGCAACGCCCCCCCCACCGGGTCGGAGACGACAACAGCTACCATCCTCAGCGGGATAAAGTCGGGGATGACAACCTCTTCCGGAATACTGAAGACCAGTTCCATAATAGGGCCCGCTCCGGCAGTGATGTTTTTACCGGTGGGATCGAACAGGAGGATACGGAAGACACCGGCTGCCGGCTGCCGCCACAGATCGATACTCCAGCCGGCGGTGCGCTCGGTGGTTAATATTGTATCCAGGATCAGGCTCGCCCGTTGGGCTACGCCCAGAGGGCCGAAATCTCCACAAGAGATATCCACCTGCAGGCCGCCCACCTCGTTCCACTCGTTGCGCAGCTCTACCGGCACGACGACGGTATTGGTATCGGCGGGAAGGGTTAGGTGGGGCAGTGAGAGGGAGACTCCGGCGCTGTCGGGGCCGGGCAGGGCATAAAGGGGCCGGATGCAGAGACACAGCAGACCTGCCGCTACGAGCAGCGGGCGGAGGCGCTCAACGGGATGGAGGAGTGTCTTCAATGCGAAGCCCTATACAGGTATACCGTACCAGGGGGAAATTCAGCGATCCAGACGGGAGTGGCAAGGACTTTTGCGAGGGCAGCGCGGTCCAATACAGGATGAAAAAGCGGCAGCCCCTCAGACCTACGCCGCCAGCCCCGTCTACAGGTCGTCCTGGGCGTAGGTGGATGTCTGGTAGACGGGAGACAACACGACGGCGGTGTTGGGATCGGGTTCTTGCCCTACGCGTATAGTCCGGGTGGCGAAACCCAGGTCTAACTACCGTGGCACTTCTTGTATTTCTTCCCGCTGCCGCAAGGGCAGGGGTCGTTGCGGCCGACTTTATCGGCTACCTTGACGGGCTTGCGCTGGGCGGGTGGTACCTGGGCGCCGCCCATACCCGCCATGGCCGGCTGGTCCTGGGGCTGCTGCTGCGCCGGACCGCCACCGGCCATGAAACCCATATTAATCGCTTCAGCGTGGGAGGTCTGGAGCTGCCGGCCCACTCGCTGGAGCTGCGGCCGCTGTTCTTCCAGACCCGCAATCCGCACACCGAACAGCCGCCTCAGGGTGGTCCGATTAATGTCATCCAGCATCTCAATAAACATGTCGCTTGCTTCGCGCTTATACTCCAGCAGGGGATCTTTCTGCCCGTAGGCCCGCAGGTTAATGCCCTCCCGCAGCTGGTCCATGCTGTACAGGTGCTGCTGCCATTTTTCATCTACCGTGCGAAGGATGACGTAGCGCTCGAAGTGGGCAAAGGCCTCCGGCTCTGCTAGGGAACGCTTGAAGGTATACTGGGTCATGGCCTGCTCCTGGATGGATTTTTTCACTGTCTCCAGGTCGCCGTCAATACCTCCCTCAACCTGGAAGTCCAGGAGCAGGGTATCCCCCAGCTCGTGACGGAGGGCCTCGAAATCGATCGTCCCATTGGTCGCAACCGTATCGGACTGCAGGAGGCTGTCCGTCAGCTCCGTGACCATTTCTTCCACTTCGGATAGCAATTTCTGGCCGTGGAGGGCGTAATTCCGGCGGTCGTAGATAATCTCCCGCTGCCGGTTCATCACATCGTCGTATTCCAGCAGGTGTTTGCGGATGCCGAAGTTGCGGGATTCCACCCGTTTCTGGGCCCGTTCGATGGACTTGGTGACGAAGCGGTGGGTGATCACCTCCCCCTCCGGGAGGCCCATGCGGTCCATGAGGCGGGCAATCCGGTCGGAGCTGAACAGGCGCATGAGGTCATCTTCCAGACAAAGGAAGAAAACGGAGCTGCCGGGATCGCCCTGCCTGCCGGAGCGCCCCCGCAGCTGCAGGTCGATGCGACGGCTCTCATGACGCTCGGTACCCAGGATATGCAGGCCGTCCAGCCCGGTTACACCCTCCCCTAGCTTAATGTCCGTGCCGCGGCCGGCCATGTTGGTGGCAAGGGTCACCGCGCCGCGCTGGCCAGCCCGCAGAACAACCTCCGCCTCCCGCTGGTGCTGCTTCGCGTTCAGCACGTTGTGGGGGATACCCCGGCGCTTAAGCATCCGGGAAAGGGTTTCGGAAACCTCCACGGAAATTGTCCCTACTAATATGGGCTGTCCCTTGCGATGAAGTCCTTCGATCTCGTCAAGAATGGCGTTGTATTTCTCGCGCTTGGTTTTGTAAACCATGTCATCGTTATCGGCACGGATAACCGGCTCATGGGTGGGGATGGACGTCACTTCGAGCTTATATATCTGGTTGAACTCCAGGGCTTCGGTGGCGGCGGTACCCGTCATACCGGCCAGCTTCTCGTACATGCGGAAGTAATTCTGAATGGTGATGGTGGCGATGGTCTGGGTCTCTTTCTCGATCATCACCCCTTCTTTGGCCTCCAGGGCCTGGTGCAGGCCGTCGCTGTAGCGGCGTCCCGGCAGGATGCGACCGGTAAACTCATCTACGATCAGCACCTTGCCATCCTGCACCACGTATTCCACGTCTTTCTCATACAAGGCGTAAGCCCGCAGGAGCTGGCTGATGTGGTGGATGGTGTTGCTCCGCTCGCTGTGGAGCTCCTGAACCTCTCCTTTCTTCTGCAGTTGCTGTTCCGGGCTCAGGCTGCTGTCGTTTTCGATGGTGTGGAAGGCTTCCCCCAGGTCCGGGATTACAAAGGCATCGGGATCATCTGGGGAAATGTGCATGCGGCCCTTCTCGGTGAGATCAATGATGTGGCTTTTTTCATCGACAAAGAAGTACAGCTCCTCGTCTAATTCATGGAGCTTCTTATCCCGCATGTAATTGTTCTCTACCGAGCGCACGGCGGCCTGAACGCCGGTCTCCTGGAACATCTTCATCAGCTTGCGGTTCTTGGGCATACCCCGGCTGGAGATCAGCATCTTGGTGGCCGCGGCATACTCCTCCTTTTCCCATTCCTTTTCGGCCTCCGCCACCAGCGAGTTCACCAGGTTGGTCTGGCTGCGGATGAGCTGCTGCACCTTGGGCTTGACTTCCGTGTAGCGGGCATCGATGGGACTGTCTACCTGGCCGGAGATAATGAGCGGTGTCCGGGCCTCGTCGACGAGCACCGAGTCCACCTCATCCACAATGCCATATACGTGACCCCGCTGCACCTGGTCTTCTGGACTTACCGCCATATTGTCGCGGAGATAATCGAAGCCGAACTCATTGTTGGTGCCGTAGGTGATGTCGCAGGCGTAGATCAGGCGGCGCTCGTTGGGAGTCATCCGGTTGAGAATACATCCCACCGAGAGGTCGAGCAGCTCATAGACCTGGCCCATCCACTGGCTGTCCCGCTCGGCCAGGTAATCGTTTACGGTGATGATGTGCACGCCCCGCCCGGTGAGGGCGTTAAGCACTACCGGCATGGTGGCTGCCAGCGTTTTACCCTCGCCGGTTTTCATCTCGGCAATGCGCCCCTTGTGGAGGATGATAGCGCCCAGCAGCTGGACGTCGAAGGGGATCATATCCCAGACCATGGCCTGCCCCAGTATCTTGAATTCCTTCCCCATCAGCCGCCGGCAGGCATCCTTGACAATGGCGAAGACCTCGGTGAGGCGTTGATCAAGGACGTCCTGTTCCGCCCGGTAGATTTCCTCATCCCGCTCAGGGCTTTCCGAGGCTGCCCGTTTTGCCGCCTCACGCGTGTCTGCCACCTCCTGCCGGATTTCCTCCAGGCGACCCACCAGGGCCTCCAGGGGCCGGTCCTCCAGAGTAGTGTAAATGGCGTTAATCTCGTCAACCATCGGCCCGAAGTTGCGGATGTCCCGCTCCGACTTGGTGCCGCCGAGTATTTTCCGAATGAAGCTCATGCTCAGTTAGATCTTTACCTCTTAGCCGTGATCAGCCTTCAGCCCGTACCGACAGTTCCGGGTTCCAAGTTTCAAGTTTCGGGTCCCTAATCACTAATCACCATCCCCCATTTTCTCTCCCAGAATATCGTGATAAACAGCATCCAGAATGCCGTTGATAAATCCGGGACTGTCATCGGTGCTGTACCTTTTAGCGATCTCAATGGCCTCACTGATGCTCACTTTCAAAGGCACATCCTCAAAGTTAACCATTTCTATTAGCGCTAGTTCCAAGATAAGTCTATCGATAAGGGTTAAGCGTGCTAGAGCCCAATGCTCCAGTTTGGAGGTGATAATCTGATCAGCCCATTCCTGCTGTTTGATGGTCTGGGTCACAAGTTTCAGGCAGTAATCCCGGGCGTCATCCGTAGACGTGCCTACCCATTCTCCAGCGACAAAGTCCACGACTTCCTCCGGACTGCCGCCTCCGAGACTGGCGGCATATAGGCACTGCAGGGCCATTTCGCGCGCACGCCGCCTGACCTTCCTGTTAATAGATTACCCCCTCTTGAATACCAGCCGGGGTGTGCTGGTGTAAAAAGTCTTCAACTTAGCGACGCTACGAATCCGGTTCTCAGCCAGACGATCAGAGGCTACATTAGTGGGGATCTCTTCCGCTGCCGACATCCTGAATATCTCCATCAGGGTGTCATAAATTCCTTCGGCCTGTTTGAAGGCCCGTTCCCGATTGTAGCCCTCCAACTCGTTGGCGACATTGATAAGACCGCCGGAATTGATGGTATAATCCGGGGCGTAAAGGATACCCCGTTCAAGCAGTGCGGCACCGTGTTCCCTGGAAGCGGCCAGCTGGTTGTTGGCCGCCCCGCCGATGATGGACGCCTTGATCTCGGGAATGGTCTTATCATTCAACACCGCGCCCAGGGCACAGGGCGCAAAGACGTCCACGTCCAGGGCGTGGACCTTATCGCCGTCAATAGCATTGGCATCAAACTCAGCCACAGCCCGATTCACCGCCTCCTGATTGATATCGGAGACATAAATCTCCGCCCCGGCGTCATAGAGATAACGGCACAGTTTATAGCCGACGTGTCCCACCCCCTGGATGGCGACCTTGATCCCGCTCAGATCCTCGGTCCCACGCTTGGTCTTCAGGGCCGCCTTGATCCCCAAAAAGACGCCATAAGCGGTTACCACTGATGGATCGCCGCTGCCGCCCAGGGCCCGGGAGATGCCCGTCACGTACTGGGTCTCCATTCGGACCCACTCCATGTCCCGGACGGAGGTGTTGACATCCTCGGCGGCGATGTAACGCCCGCCCAAACCATCCACGAACCGTCCAAAGGCCCGGAAGAGGTATTCGTTCTTGTCGGTCTCCGGATTGCCGATGATCACCGACTTGCCGCCGCCCAGGTTCAGGCCGGCGATGGAGGCCTTATACGTCATGCCCCGGGACAGGCGGAGAACATCGTAGAGGCCCTCCTCATCGGTCTTGTAGGGGTAGAAACGGCAGCCACCCAGGCTGGGGCCCAGAGTAGTGTCGTGAATGGCGATTATGGCTTTTAGTCCTACATCGGGTTCGTTGCAGAACACTACCTGCTCGTGGTCGTGGTTGCTCATCATTTTGAAAACATCCATAGGGTAATTATCCTTTCTTTAGCAGCTCGCGGGCGATAACTACCCGCTGAATTTCCGAGGTGCCTTCATAAATCTGGGTGATTTTGGCATCGCGCATAAGCCGCTCTACACCGGTCTCCCGGATATAGCCGTAGCCGCCGTGAATCTGCACGCACTTGGTAGCGGCTTTCATGGCAGCTTCCGAGGCGAATGTCTTGGCCATGGCGGCCAGGTTGCTGAACGTTTCCCCCTGATCCTTGGCAAAGGCCGCCCGCCGCACCAGCAGCCGGGCCGCTTCGATCTCCATCGCCATGTCGGCCAGCATGAACTGGATGGCCTGGAAGTCAACGATCTTGTGGCCGAACTGCTCCCGCTCCCGGGCGTAGGCCAGGGCGTGGTCCAGGGACGCCTGGGCAATGCCAAGGGCCTGTGCGGCGATCCCGATGCGTCCGCAGTCCAGGGTCGCCAGGGCGATGTGAAAACCCTCGCCCTCCTCGCCTACCCGGTTAGCCGCCGGGACCTTCACGTTGTCAAGGTAGATCTCCGAGGTGTCGGAAGAGCGGATACCCAGCTTGTCCTCGGGCTTGCCGGCGCTGAAGCCTTCCAGCTCCTTCTCCACGATGAAGCAGGAGATACCGTGGTGCTTCTGCTCCGGGTTGGTCACGGCTAACAGCAGCACCACGTCGGAGTGGATGCCGTTTGATACCCAATTCTTGGTGCCGGTAATATGGTAGACCTCGCCGTCCCGCCGGGCCCGGCACAACAGGTTGGAGGCGTCGGAGCCGGCCTGGGGTTCGGACAGGGAGAAAGCGCCCAGCGTTGTTCCCTTTGCCAGGGGAGTCAGGTATTTATGCTTCTGATCGTCGGTTCCAAAGCTATCCAGCAGGCCGCATACCAGGGAGTTGTTAACGCTCAGGACGACACCTACGGAGGCGTCGGTCCGGCAGATTTCCTCCATGGCGATGGTGTAGGCCACGGTATCCATGCCTGCGCCACCGTACTGCTCGGGGATCATGATGCCCATCAGGCCCATTTCCCCCAGCTGGCGGACGATGTCTTCCGGCCAGGTCTTGGTCTCGTCGCGCTCGATGGCCCCGGGGGCCACTTCATCATCGGCAAACCGGCGGACGGTCTGCTGGAGCAGGGTCTGTTCTTCGGTGAGGTTGAAGTTCATGGTGACTATAAAACCTTATTTCTGATAATTATAAAACCCCCGCCCCGTCTTCCGGCCCAGGTGCCCGGCGGCCACCATCCGCCGCAGCAGGGGGCAGGGCCGGTACTTGTCGTCCCCCAGCTCGCGGTGCAGCACCTCCAGGATGGAGAGGCACACGTCCAGGCCGATGAGGTCGGCCAGGGCCAGGGGCCCCAGGGGGTGGTTCATGCCCAGCTTCATGACCTCATCGATGGCCTCCCGCTCGGCCACACCCTCCATCAGGCAAAAGACAGCCTCGTTGATCATGGGCATGAGCACCCGGTTGGAGACGAAGCCGGGGTAGTCGCTGACCGTCACCGGGGTCTTGCCCAGCTCCCGGGCCAGGGCCACTACGGTTTCGTGGGTCTCATCGCTGGTATCGTGCCCGCGGATCACCTCAACCAGCTTCATCACCGGCACGGGGTTCATGAAGTGCATGCCGATGACCCTGTCAGGCCGCTTGGTGGCGGCGCCGAGCATGGTGATGGATATGGAGGAGGTGTTGGAGGCGAGAATAGTATCGGGCGGGCAGAGGCCGTCGAGGTCGGCGAAGAGGCGGCGCTTGAGGTCGGTGTCCTCGGCGGCGGCCTCCACTACGAGCCAGGCATCCTTGACATCGGCTATCTCGGTGGTGGTGTAGATCCGCCCCAGGGTGGCGTCGGCCTCGTCGCGGGTCAGGACCTCCTTAGCCACCTGGCGGCCCAGGTTCTTCGCGATGGTCTCCAGGCCCCGCTGGAGGAGCTCCTCACTCAGGTCAACCAGGGTCACCTGGCGGCCGTGCTGGGCGCAGACGTGGGCGATGCCGTTGCCCATAGTCCCCGCCCCGATAACGGCTACGGATGCGGTTTTTTCTGACATGATACAATCTCAATGAGCGTTGTTTCGGCTTCAGGGCTTAGGCCTGAAGTTACGAGTTACAAGTTACGAGTTTCTAGTCCCCAAGCCTCAAGTCTCAAGCCTCAATAATCAGTTTCCCCTCTCGACGATCACCGCCACCGCCTCGCCGCCGCCGATGCAGATAGCGGCCAGTCCTCGCCGGGCGTCCCGCTGTTCCATAGCGCTGAGGAGGGTCACCAGTATACGGGCCCCGGATGCGCCGATGGGATGCCCCAGGGCCACCGCCCCGCCGTGGATATTGACCTTGCCCGGCTCCAGTCCC
>Ga0209976_10002486_pt1 | contig 10492 bp, 18 predicted proteins | sample SumtaG_FD_182806 | JGI IMG/M metagenome (GOLD analysis project Ga0209976, IMG submission 182806) | Deep subsurface microbial communities from Indian Ocean to uncover new lineages of life (NeLLi) - Sumatra_00157 metaG (SPAdes) (version 2) | ecosystem: Environmental > Aquatic > Marine > Oceanic >... | reverse complement strand
CTTGGCACCAGATGTTGAATTACGAAGACGCAGTGCTTAACCTACCGGGCAGCTGCAGTGGTGCCGGGCATCCTACCAGTGCCAATGCTGCGGAACTGCGGGACGTGTTACCGGAAGCGTTCAGTATCGTTATGCTACCGCACGTCGGCACGGGTAACCCTGAGTCTGCCATTAAGGAAGCAATCAATCTTAAACTTAGACGGAGTGAATAGACATGAGCATTGAAACTATCCCGCATAACATGACGCAGCGAGCGAGCATACGAGCAGAGCACCAGTGGTTCGCCGAAGACGTGGAGCATGTCACCTTGTCTCGTGACTGCTATCACGTCAGGCATGCTCTGGGTTACGCTTCGCCGTGGCGTGTGATCGTACCGCACGAGTGCATCGTGCTAGCTTAGACCGTACTACGCAGTACAGTTAGACCAGTGGTGCCCGGCTTGCCCGGGCATTGCTGCGTCTGGTACCTGTACGCTGCGGTACAGAGACGGGGGCAGCATGCGTCCGTCTAACGGGGGCAGTGCAGCGAGGGGCAGTGGCAAGGGGGGCGTGGATGCTGCCGTCACGGGGGCAGTGGCAACGTGGGGGCATTGGTTCAACGCTTACGGGGCGCGGGATGTAGGGACTGGGCGTCGTGACGTGCCGTCTAACGTGCCGTGCCGTGCCGTCTATGCGAGGGTGCCTACTGGGCGAGCGCTCCGCTGGCCGCAGCTGGTTAGACCGCTGTCATAATCGCAGCTGCCGTTAGACTGGCGAGGGGGGGCGGCCCCCCGGGCGGTCTTCGAGGGCCATGTGCACCATCCCAGACTCAATTTTGAGTCAGCCAGTTTTCGGCCCGCTGCTGCCCGCACTTTACGATTTCCTTACGATACTTCTGCAGGTCTTCAGCAGGTAGTTACAGCGGTAACTACTGCGCAGATCGTTAGATTGCGTCTAAAGTAGCCTCTGGTAAGCCTTTGTTTTACTTAGGATTAGTAAAATAAAGCTTGACAGATGGCCGAGAATCGGTCATACTACAAGTACAGGGGTTGCATTTACCTGCTACTACGAGTAGCCGTTACGTTCTTATTGTTGGACTCGCTTGTCGAGGACAAGAATTAGACGTAATGGATACGAGTAGAGTAGCTTCTTCGCATGTGTTCCGAGGGATCGTTTTTTTCTTGCCCCGGCTATGTCCGCGTTCCTTGAAAGTAAACCACAGACGGGATTAGCCCGGATGTCGTGACCGGGGCGGACTCCATATATACGCGGGTCAGGCCAAACAGGTGAGGCATCAGTCTTCCAAACTGAAGTAGAGGGTTCGAGTCCCTCGGCACGCTCCAAACAACACAATACCCTAAAGAGGGTAGAGCACAATAACCTAATTAGCGTGGTGGAGGAAAGCTACCTCGTCAGTCTCATAAACTGAAGGTTGCTGGTTCGAGTCCAGCCTACGCTTCCAAATTGGACAGAAACGTCTTCACTTATTCATAAGTGACGGCAGTTTTGTCCACCCGAGTAAAACCGCCGTCCGATTGGACACCTACCGGGCTTCGGCCCGGATCAAATTACCAGCACTTGTGTATATTCGCAGGTGTTTTTGTCATACACTACGAGAGGGAGAATCTCAGATGACCGATAAAGCACCAGCCTCGAAAAGCGAGGCTAAACGTGTCGCAGCTCAGAAAGCACCGAAAATCGTGAAAACGGTTGACCACACCGAGACAGTTAATCAGCTGCTCGACCGCGTTTCCACACTGGAAGCCCGGGTCAAGGTTCTGTGCGACGCCGTACCCTTTATTGCCGACGAATCCCGCCCCATTTACGGGCTTGGCGCTATTGCGTTGATTTTCGACGCGATTGCCAAGAAGCTGAAGTGACATTCGCGTCGAACGACGCCAAACTCATTGCAGACGCACTCAACCGCATAGCCGACGCCAGTTTCACGCAAGCTAAGGTTAGCAGGCAACAACTCAAGGTTGCTGAGCGCATGTGCGAGATGCAAGAGGCGAATTTGGCTACAACGAGGGCTTTGGAGTCCGCGCTGATCGGAAACACCCCTATACCGCTTGATGCGGTAAAGATAGGGGCGAGTCGTGAGTGAGACATTCGTAAAAGACAACAAAACGGGCTTTGAGGTCACGATTGACGAAATAGACGTGAATCGCGGCTACTTCAAGATCGTGGATGGCACATTTGCCGAGCATCAGCTTCCGTACGACGGAAAGGCTGGTGATCGCGTAAAATTTACTCCGCCGGACGCGGAAGAGGAAGAAAAGCCTCGAATCATTACCCGTCCGGGTGGAATAGTGAGGCCACGGTGAGTATCCTCGACGCACCACTCGAAGAGGCGCAGACTGAGCTAGCATTGGCTGAGTTGGCCTTATTAGAGGCCACAGCCCGAGCCGAAGCGGCGCGAGACGCGGCGCAGAGGCTATCGGCTGCAGTTGCAGCCCTGAACGGAGAAAATCCGGTCGGGCCTTCGGCCACGCCGCAAATAAGCGGATTAGATGCCGATAACGGCAACGTAGCCGAGTTGGTAGATCAAGAAGTCCACACACGCTTATCTGCACCGCAAGAGCCGGATAACCCGGCACGAACCGCAGAACGTGAAGCGGCGGCTGCAATGTCGCCCGAGGAATTCGATAAAGAGCGCAAACGCAAGCAACGTCGCGCTCGGAAAGAACAAATAGCAAATAATCCTCTTGGGCACTTAAAATGCCCGGGTTGCGGTGAAACCGGTAATATGACCGAGCAAATCGTAACCACACCCAAAGGCGGCGTCATCAAGGCGCTTTGCTGCGGGGATTGTGGCAATCAAGCCATAATGGCGTAAAAACGTGAGGAACACCGAACACGGCGCGAACCGTCGTCAGGGGGTCGCTTATTGCGACGAGTTCCTCCCTCCGCTCTCGCACGGGCGACTCCCGAACCAATTCACACAGGAAGGCTAAAAATGTCCGTATTACAAGACTGTTATCAAATCGTTGCCGGTTCCGGCCAATCTATCGCCTCTGCGTCAACTGAGACGACTCAAGCCGGGTTTGCTGTCGGCAAGGTGTATATCATCACGGTAAACACTGATTCCTATTTCAGATTCTCAGGATCGGCGGTTGCGGCTACAGACGGTAATTTCGACATCTTTTTGCCTGCTGGTAGCTCCGCAATCCTCCGCTGCACCCATGCGACTGCGAGAGTCATTCAAGACTCTGCAGATGGTATTTGCGGGATTAGCGAAATCGCGATAGTCTAATGCGCCGCAGTGCGCTATCTGGCGCAATAGGGATACCGGGCGTAGGTCGCTTCGGTATTTCGGTTGCTCGTGCGTCTGCTGGCGGTGGCGGTGGCGGAGGCTTTGCCCCGACCGACATTGCTGGTTGCGAAGCGTGGTTCGACGCCACGGACGGAGATACGATTACAGGCACGGCGTCATTGGTAGATGCGTGGGCAGATAAGTCTGACGCCGCCAATGACGTAGCTGCTTCCGGTGCACAACGACCGTCACAGGTTACGATAAACTCGTTGAACGCGATACGCTTCGACGCAGCAGAGCAGCTGAAACTAACGTCAGCAAGCGTGACCGGATTAGACGGCGCAGATATGTCTATATTCGTCGTAGCTAACAAACAGTTCGACGAGGCCGACAGTTGGCCCGGCGCGGTCAACCGCAGCAATACCGGATGGTCAACGGGCTGGCGCATGGCGTCAGGCAGTGCAGGCGGCGCAGATATGGCGTTCTCGGCTGCCAGCTATACGGGCGACAAGGTACAGCTTACGACTACCGCAACCGGCGCAGACGCCTTCCATATATGGCACGCCAGTCATACCAATACTGGCCCGGCCATGAAGGGATACCTTAATAACGCTGAAGTCGCTACAGATACTTCAGGTGATCCCACGGGTGCTAGTGCAAACGAATTCAGCATAGGCACAGCCGACTCGGCAACCACGTATGCTTTCTTCGGCTCCATTGGAGAAATCATCATTTACAATAGCGTACTCTCGACTGAGAACAGACTCGCCGTCGCAGAGTACCTCGCAGCCAAGTGGGGCATAACCTTACCGTAATGACCAACATCAAGCGATCAGGGTCATTTGGTTTAGGGCTGCCCGGCGTAGGTCGCCTAGGGTTGGGCGCGCGTGCCCCGCTGACGCAAAGTGCGCCTGCCGTGTTTGAGTTTGTGGGAGCTACGGCGGAAACCCAAATCCACATTGCGGATGCTGGCAGTAAGCTAGACTACGATATCCCGGCGCACAGCACTGGCAGCCTACTGCTGATGTCTGTGAACCTGAATGGTCAAGAAACTACGTGGACTGACATAACGGTAGCCACGGCAGGCTGGACTGAGGTACCTGCTCTCCGAGGGGTTGATGGCAACGTCAACACAAGAGTGTATTACAAGGTAGGAGATGGCGTAGCTGGCATCGTTCAGATGGAAAACAACTCAGGTGTCGGCTACAGCAACAGCATGATTATCATGGCGTTCAGTGGGGTGCACGTAGATATATTCGATGTCACGCCAACTTCAAGTCATGTTATCTACCAACCAAACGACAATACTCCGACTTCCCCGGCGATCACGTCTGCAACTGATAACACAATAGCTGTGATTCTCCACATGGGTGCTAACGCTAATCCAACAGCAGACCCGACACCACCGTCAGGCTATGCCTTAGCTGCGGCGGGTTATGAAGCCTCCGCACTGGCGAGTGTTGGTGCATACAAGGCACTGCCTACAGCTGGCCTAGAGACGCCCGGAGAGTGGACATCCAACGCAGGCGCAGGTCAAGATGGGCATGCCCTCACAATGGTACTGAAGGCAGCATGATATTGCTAACAGCGCTGCTCCTGACCGTACCCGTGAATGTGACATTTGTTGAAGTCGTCTCAGCAGCCGCACCGGGAATGACAGAACACCAGATAATTGACGATACCGTATATTACATTTAACCCAAGATCGCCCCGTTAGAAGGGCGGCATAAAACTAAAACTACAGCAACTTTCTAACGAGGAATAGTACAATGGCAACAGATATCGAAGCAATCACATCAGCATCAGATGTCAGAGGCAGCAAAGGCCCGCGACAGTTCCAAGGCTTGTTTGATGTTATACCGTTCAAGACGGTTCTTACCGACACCACGATGACGGCCAGTAAAGCCGCCGAAGTCTCCTTCACCGTAACCGGTGCAGAGTTGGGCGACTTTGTATTCGTCGCTTCAGCAGCTTCCCTAGAGGGCGGGCTTCTGAGCGCATACGTCGTGTCCGCAAATACCGTCGGAGTTGTGATATACAACCCTGAAGGCACTGACGCAATCACACCTTTCGTTGGCGGTATCGCCGTCAAGGGTTTCGTACTGAAGCCGAAAGCGAACGTGTACGAAAGCTTCTAAGACATGGCACTTGTCACGAGGGATGACAAGGGCAGATTTCTGCCCGGTCAAAGCGGGAACCCTGCTGGTAAGCAGAAGGGACTCCGCAACTACATAACGCATGAGCGTTTGATGCTTGAAGCGGGTTTGCGGGATTATATCGCAGACCCGACTCAGGCAAAGAAGCTGCTTAAGGGTATAGACAAAGTACTCGACATTGCAGTAGATGGCGAAGACAAGGATGCTATCTCCGCAATGAAATTGCTCCTAGACCGCGTTATGCCTGCCATGCCTCCGAAGGAAGCAGAGGAAGCAGAGAAGACCGACCGCCGATTGCAGATCATCATTCAGACCAACCCCAACGCCAAGGTTCCTGTGCAAGCAGTAATTGACGGCGAATTCACCGAGATAGAGGAAGAACCAATGCCCACTAAAGGCGAAGTACCAGCAAATCAAAATCCTGACAGTCGTCAGGGTGGCGAAGGCACTGTCAGCTTGCACAACACATCAAACGACGCTCGTTTGAAGAGTATTGGCAAGCCCGGCAATGACCACGAAAACTCTCAAGCCAAAGACGTAGGAACGAAGTAATGGCCCGGCCAGTTCCCGGCCAGTCCACGGACGCCGAAAATGACCGTGGCCTCCCGAAAGTTACCAACCGTAGTGATGCCGTAAAAGGCTCAAGGCGGAGTATTCGGGAAGTATCTGCAGACCTCGATTCGCTTACGGCGAACCTGACAGGCGACGCTATCATCCAGAAGCTTGGCGGCAGCGCTAAGTAATGGCGGAAACGTCCGAGGAACGGCTTGCGAGGCTTGACGCCGAGCTAGCCGCTCAGCTTGAGGCTGATCGAATTGAACGGGCTGACGCAGAGTTAGCCCAGATGTTCGGTACGCCTGAAGTAGCCACACCAGCGCCCGGCCCCGTCCGTGGGGAAGGTGCGTTTGCGAAGTTCCGTAGGGAAGAGCGGGAGAGGAAGGCTGCAGCGGACGCAGCCACGCAGGCGGATATCGAAGCGGTAGAAGCGGACGAGTTGGCTTCAACAGGGTTTCTGAAAGACTCTGTCGCGCCAGCTACCAATGCCTTGCGCAATACGCGCAACCGTCTTGACCTCGCGATAGAGGGTTCCGACGAATTACAACGCATGAAGAACGCACAGAGTACCGATAGCAACAATTAGCCGGAGGGGTCGTGGCACAAATCCAATTTAACCTGCATCCCGCGCAGGCGGAGATACATGCGCACCCGGCGAGATTCAAGATCGTGGCGGCAGGTCGTCGCTTCGGCAAGACCGTCTATAGCGTCATACGCTGCTTTGAAGAAGCGTTGGCGACAGTCAACCCGAGAGGGATCACGCTCGACTCTTCGTCAGAAGTAATCTACGTCGGGATAGATAGGGAGCAGGCCCGTCGTAACGCGTGGCCCTACTTCAAGAAGTTTGCTCAAGAAATCGAGAAAGCCACTGGCTTAGAGTGTCGGACTCTTGAGAAAACCTCTATGGTAGAATTACCACCGGAGTTAGGTGGTTGCCGGATACGACTACTCGGCATGGACGACCCGGACGCCGCTCGTGGCATGAAACTACGATTCGCTGTCCTAGACGAGTACGCGGATATGCCGCCTCGTGTATGGCCGGAGATTATAAGACCTGCACTGGCAGACGTGCGGGGCGGTGCCCTCTTCATCGGTACCCCGAAGGGCCGGAACCATTTTTACGAGTTGGTTCAAATGGGGATCGAGGCCGAAGACTGGGGAGTCTTCAATTACTCCATGGACGACAACCCGCTGATCCACGAAGACGAGCGGCTGTCACTGGCGAAAGAGTACGCTCGCGGAAGTGAAGACCTCTACGAGCAGGAAATTAAAGCCAAGTTCATCACGGCTGAGGGACAGCTGTTCAGGGCCGACCAGTTCAAGATAATCGACGAACTGCCAGCGGCACACTACGAGACGTTCCTCTCAGTCGATCTTAACGGCTTCGAGGCAGACCCCGACCGCAAGCGCGAGATGCGCAAGCTTGACGACACAGCCATGGCGGTAGTGAGTATAGACGCGGTAGGTCGCTGGTTCGTTCAGGACATCCCTAATGGACAGTGGGGAGTTCGAGAAACAGCGAACCGGATCGTACGAACCGCAAAGACATATCAGTGCCCCATGATCGGAATAGAGAAGGGCGCACTCAAGAACGCAGTCGAACCATACATGACAGAGTACATGGCCCGGTACAACCGGTGGTTCGAGATAAAGCCATTGACGCACGGCAACAAGAAAAAGTACGACCGTATCCAATGGGCACTTCAAGGTAGAGCGCAGAAAGGCGATATCTACCTGATTAAAGGCGACTGGAACGAGAAGTTTATCGACCAAGCTGTTAGCTTCCCCTCCCGTTACGTACACGACGACTTAGTAGATGCACTGGCCTACATAGACCAAATGGCTCCTGTCAACATCAGCAAGTTCGACATTGCACAGATCGAGGCAGACACTAAGTACGAACCCATGGACGAGAGAGCAGGGTATTAAATGCCGAATCAAGTTGTAAAAGAACGCGAATTTGCCATCGACAAGCCTAAAATGCAGGCTGGTGCGAGAGGGACTCTCGTCGCCGCTGTAGTTGCCGACGTAGTGCCATGGCGAAGGCTGCGGGACAGCAAATTTGAGAACTTGTGGGACGAATTCTACGCCAAGTGGCGCGGATTCTGGATGCCACAGCATAAAAGCTTCAAGACGGAGCGCTCTCGGATCATTGCACCCCTCACGAGCATGTCAGTTGACCTGACAAGCGCGGAAATCATCGAAGCAGTGCTCGGTAGAGAGTACTTTATCGACCTGCCGGACGATGTCGGCGACACAGACACGAAAGATGTCGATGCGGCGCGCAAATTACTCGTTCAGGACTTGAAAAACGTCGGTTTTGTCGATGAATTCGCTCTGACAGCACTCAACGGCTGTCTCTACGGTACCGGAATCACGAAAATACAGATTTCGACCAAGATTGAAAAGTCAATGCGCCGGGACTCCGAGGGAGAGCTGCATGTTGACGAGAAAGAGGTCGTAGTTGTCAAGCCCATAGCCATTGAGCCGGGTTCGTTCGTAGCAGACCCGTCTGCTCGTTGCATTGACGACATGAAGGGCTGCGCACACGAATTTCTGATGCCTCTCAGCACGCTTAAGCGGCGTCAGCTGCAGGGACAGTACTACAACACTAAGGTCGGCGCGTTCAAGGCCCGGATCATCTCGAAGAACCGAGGTGACACCGAGGAAGGCAACATACGCGATCAAGGCGAGGTCGCATACGTCACTGAGTACTACGGTGAGGTACCGACACGAGACTTTCAGGCTGCCATTGCAGAAGGCAAGGGCACGCCGCTCCCGCAGGAAGCGATTCAGGCAATCCCCGAAGAGTTGATGACGGAAGCCATCATTACGATAGCCAACGAGACAATTCTACTGCGTGCCATCGAGAACCCGCTTAAGACAGGCGAGCGTCTCATAGTTGCGTACCAGCACGAGTCAGTCCCCGGGCGATTCTACGGTCGTGGCGTCTGCGAGAAGGCTGCCAACGTACAGCGCGGCATGGACGCCGAGATGCGCGCACGGATAGACGGCCTCGCGTGGTCTAACATGCCGATGTTTGCAGGCGACCTCACCCGGTTGCCTCCGAACTCGAACATGAACGCATGGCCCGGCAAGATGTGGGGCACCCGGGGCAACCCGAACGAAGTGCTCAAAGAATTCAAGGTCAGTTCACCAGACCAGAACTCATACGCTCATATACAAGACTTGGAGCGTATGGGACAACAGGCGACCGGCGCACTCGACAGCCAAGGGCTGAGGGGCGGCGTGAGAGACGAGACGGCGACAGGGTCAGCCCTTGCCGCCTCGTCGTTTATCAAACGGTCTAAGCGCACGATGTATAACATCGAAGGCTACATGAACCGTCTAATTAGACGGGTACTCCGTCTAAAGATGCAGTTCGAGCCTACCCGCTACCCGCAGGATTACGAATTCCAAGTGCGAGGCACTATGGGAATCATGGCTCGCGAAATCGAGCAGACTTTCATGGTCAATATGTTGTCGGTAATTGGTGCGGACTCTCCGGCCTCTATGCCGATCATAAGGGCCATTTTTGAACACAGCGGCTCACCAGTCCGCGCAGAAGTTCTCCAAGCCCTGAAGGCTATCGAGAACAAGCAAGAGACGCCGGAAGAGGCTGCCGCTAAGAAGGCCAGTCTTGAGATACCGGTCGCTGAACTGCGGAAGCTTAAGGCTGAGACGTTCAAGCTGCTTGAGGGCGGCGAGAAACTCGAAGCCGAGACAGACAAGCTTATGGCCGAAATCAAGGGCATGCCAGAGACGGCGCTTATCAAGCGAGCCGGTGTGGCGAACGACATGGAAGACGGCGAGAACGTCGCCCGTGGCCTCGACATTCAGGAAGAGAAGAACCGTCTAACAGAGAAAGGTTTGGACATTCAAGCACGAGCCTTGACTAAGGACAAGGCCAAGTAAAGTAAAGTTATCTCGGAGGGAGATATGGAACTCACACCCGAACAATCAGAATTTTATCAAGCAATGGAACATACGTTCAACACCCCCGGGTGGCGACTGATGTCCCAACGCTGGAAAGAGGAACAGGATCAGCTCAAAGATCGCATGTTCTTCAGTGCGAAAGACATGGACGACGTAAACGAGCATAGAGGTCGCTACGAGTTGCTTAACGAGTTACTCACTCTGCCCGAACATCTCGCTAAGCAGAGAGAGCATATCGCGGGACTTGATGCGAACGACCAGCTGTGAGCAAGTTTATGTATTTCGACTTCCGCTGCGCAAGCTGCGGTAATGTGAACGAAGCGTTCGTCAAGCCTGATGTCGTAACTGGCACATGCCCGAACTGCGGCGGCTCCACAAAACGCATGATTTCCTGCCCGACCATTGCTCTGTCAGGTACAGACCCCGACTTCAGCACTGCGTACGATAAGTGGGAAAGAGTACAGAAAGACAAAGTGGCTAAGGATAAGAAGTTTCACGACGCCCACGGCGAAGACAAACCTCGATAATCCCCCGCTTAAGAATTCGCGCTAACCTGCAATATGGCAGGCCGCAACAGGAGAGGAAAAATGGCAACACCAGCACCAGCGCCGAAA
>Ga0209976_10002485_pt1 | contig 10500 bp, 6 predicted proteins | sample SumtaG_FD_182806 | JGI IMG/M metagenome (GOLD analysis project Ga0209976, IMG submission 182806) | Deep subsurface microbial communities from Indian Ocean to uncover new lineages of life (NeLLi) - Sumatra_00157 metaG (SPAdes) (version 2) | ecosystem: Environmental > Aquatic > Marine > Oceanic >... | reverse complement strand
TTTTCTCCAAACTATTCCAGTCAGGATAGAAAAGAATTTACTCAGGATTATGACATTTTCTATTATATGACTGACGGCAGCTTTTTTATTTCCAAAGCTAAAAGAAACGCGGTTTATTTTATGATTCCCTTTAATAAGCCGCCTAAATTTTTCCAAAGATTAAAATTAAACTCCTGGAAAACTAAAGTTGCCGTTTCTTTATTTGCCAAGCAAACCTTGGAAAAAAATTGGAAAATCAATATTGATTATATTCACGGTGGAGTTGTTAGTCCACAGGATTTTAAACCTTTACCTAAAAAAAACATTATTCTTCATGTTGGCCGCTTTTTCTCTGCCCAAGGAAACAAACATTGTAAAAAACAGGATTTTCTGGTTAAAACATTTAAAAAAATGTATGACCAAGGCCTTAAAAACTGGCAATTAATCTTAATTGGCCCGATTGATAAAGGCAAAGATAATCAACAGTATTTTAATCAGGTCAAAAAATTAGCTCAAGGCTATCCCATTACTATTAATAGCCAAGTTAGCTTTAAACAACTACAAAAAAGCTACGGTCAGGCAAAAATTTATTGGCATGCTACTGGATATGGCATTAATGAAAACACCAATCCTCAGGCAGTAGAGCATTTAGGAATATCTACCATTGAAGCTATGTCAGCCAGAGCTGCACCAATTGTTATTAACAAAGGCGGTCAACCGGAAATTGTTACTCATAATATCAATGGTTTGCTTTGGCAGACTCAGGACGAATTAATTAATTACACTAATCAAATTATTGAAAATCCTAAGCTTCAGCACAAGCTAGCTAAAGCTGCTCAGGAAAGATCTCGAGATTTTTCTAAAGCTAGATTTTGCCAGACAACTAAAAAAATGTTCAGACTATGAAACAAATTTCTGTTGTTATACCTAACTACAATGGTCAGAATTTATTGGAAAAAAACTTACCATCTGTTATTTCTGCCTGCCCTCAGGCTGAGATTATAGTAGTTGACGATGCTTCTAAAGATGATTCAATTAAGTTTTTAAGAAAAAAATATCCAAACATTAAAATAATTAGCAACAAAACTAATCAGCGCTTTGCTATTTCCTGCAATAAAGGCATTAAATCAGCTAAACATAATATTATTGTTTTGCTCAACAACGATGTTTCTCCTCAAAAAGATTTTTTACAACCTCTTTTAAAACATTTTGACAATCCCCAAGTTTTTGCTGTAGGTTGCTTGGAAATTCAAACCAAAGATAACAAGCAAATAATTTACGGCAGAAATATTTGTCAATTCAAACGCGGTTTTTTAATTCATAAAAGAGCCAAAAATCAGAATAAACAAACCACTTGTTGGATAGCAGCGAGCTCTATGGCTTTAGATAAACAAAAATATCTTGATTTAAATGGCATGGATTCTTTATTTAGTCCGGCTTACTGGGAAGACATTGATCTTTCCTGGCGAGCTAAGCAAAAAAACTGGCAAATCTTATTTGAACCCAAATCTAAAGTTAACCATAATCATGAAACCACCAATCTTCAGGCTTTTGGTAAAACAAAGATAGAATTAATGTCTTTTCGCCATCAAATTCTTTTTGTTTGGAAAAACATTAAAGGACTTCAATTAATTAAACACTTTCTTTGGCTGCCTTATCATTTAATTTTTACCACCATCAGAACTAAAGGAATATTTTTACTTGCTCTTATTCAGGCAATTTTAAAGATTAATAAAATAAAAAGATCATGAAACCAAAACATCTTTGGCTTATACTAATAGTTTTATTAGCTGCTTTTCTTCGTTTTTATAATCTTTCCTCCAATCCGCCATCTTTAAACTGGGATGAAGTCGCTATTGGTTGGAATGCTAAAACTATTTTTCATACCCGTAGGGATGAATATGGCACTAAGTTGCCTTTAAGTTTCCAATCATATGGTGATTTTAAATCTCCTTTATATATTTACCTCACTGCACCAATTGTTGGTCTTTTTGGAATGAATATAATTACTGTCCGTCTTTTATCAGTTATTGTTGGCATACTCAGCATTGTTTTAATTTATTTTATTGCTAAACAATTACTAAAACCCGTAACCTTCAACCCGCAACCCGTAGCCCTAATATCTGCTTTATTATTAGCTATTTCTCCTTGGCATATTATTTTATCTAGGCCTGCCTATGAATCTAACTTGGCTTTATTTTTTACTCTTTCAGGAATTTGGCTTTTCTTAAAAAGCTTAAAACAGCCAAAATATTTTATTGTTTCTGCCTTAGCTTTTGTTTTTTCTTTTTATACCTATCATAGCCCAAAAATATTTACTCCTTTTTTATTATTAAGCCTAGCTTTTATTTATAGAAAAAATCTTTTATCAAAAAAAGCTCGAAAATGGCTCATTATTTCCGCTGTTTTAGGAGCATTGCTGCTGCTTCCATTAATCAAAGAAACATTTTTTGGTAAAAGTGCCTCCCGTTTTCAAGCAATTTCTATTTTTTACAACGAGCAAGGAGAAAAACTACCTTTAGATTTGCCTCTTTTTATGCAAATAGGTAAAAACTATTTAATTCACTATTCTCCTGCATATCTTTTTTCGGGTAGTGATCAAATGCCTCGTTTGCAAATGGAAAAAGTTGGCCCTCTTTTGTTAATTCAAGCCCCTTTTTTGGTCTTAGGACTAATTTATTTATTTCAGAGACATAAGCAACAATGGTCTAAGTTTTTATTTTTATGGATTATTACTGCTGGCATTCCGGCCATGATTGGCTTTGAAGTTCCTCATCCGATTAGATCGTACAATCTTCTGCCTGTTTTAACTATTATTACAGCTTTAGGAATTAATAGTTTTAAAAAATTATTAAACAAACCAGTTTTAAAAATATTATTAATAGTTTTATTTACAATTAATCTAGGTTATTTTTTCTACAGGTATTTTGCAGTTTATCCAATTTACTCGGCTTCTTATTGGCAATATGGTTATCAGCAGGCAACTCAAGCAGCTAAACAATATGAAAACCAGGTAGATAAAATTATTTTTACCGGTAAATATGGCCAGCCCCACATATTTACTTATTTTTATCAGCAAAGAGAACCTTTACATGTTTTTTGGGGCGGAATGATCAAATATCTTTATCGAAACATTAAATGGCAGGAAGATCAATATATGAATAATGTTTTACTTATTGGTACCGGAGAAGAAATACCTGCGAAGGTAGAAGGTATAATTAAAGAAATTAAATTTCCTGATGGGGAAACGGCTTTTCGCATTGTTAAATTATGAATTTTTTTAAAAAAAACAGCTGGTTGATTTTTTCTTTGCTGATATTTTTTATTACCAGAGCTTATATTCTTAAATTTCCTCCGCCTTTTTATTCTGATGTTTTTCATGATTATCGTCGTTACGTCAATATGTGGTATTCAGGCTTAACACCTTATTTAAAACATTTTTATGAATATCCTCCTGCCACTTTGCCTTTATTGTATATTCCTTTATTAATAAAAAACTTAGGTTTAGGCCATTATTATCAAAATTATCGTTTTCAAATATTTTTATTCGACTTTATTTTATTTCTATTTATTTTCAAAGCTATAAATAAACTTAAAACAAAACCATTGTCTAAAAAATTAGCTCTTGGATTTTATTTACTAGCTCCAGTGATTGCTAAAGATTTTTTCTATGAAGGTTTGGACTTAGTTTTTATTGGCTCTTTATCTATAGCCATAATTTCTTTCCTTTTCTTTAAGAAAAAAGAGTTTTTAAAACGCTGTTTCTTTTGGTCATTTTTCTGGCTGTCTACCAGTATCAAACTTATGAGCGCTCCCTTATTAGCTCCTTATTTTTTTCTTAAAAAATTAAAATTAAAACAGGAAATCAAAGCTATTGCTATTGGCTTTTTGCTTATCTGGTTTATTCCTTTAGCCATTTTTCGCAGTTCTTTGTCAGTTATGTTTGTTTTTCATGCTAATAGGGGAATTAAATATGCTTCTTTTCCCGGCTACATTGTAGAAACAATTAATTATTTCACTCAATCAGAAACCAGAATTAATCAACCACCTGATTTTCAATTAACCGGCCCTGTTTCTAATGTTGCCCTGCAAATAGTTGATAAAACTTTTTATTTAAGCATTGTTCTGGTTTTAATCTATGCTTTATATATTATTTTCAAACATAAAAATATTAATTATTACAAATTTAGTTTAAAAATTGCTTTAATTTATATTTTTACTATTTTTCTTACTGGTAAAATATTTTCTCAGCCTTTTCATCTTTGGTATATTCCTTTAATTGCTTTATTTCCCTTTAAATCAATTAAAAAACAGCTTGTTTATATCCTTCTAGGTGTTTGGATGCTCATTCTTGATACTACTCCTTGGATTACAATTAATGAAATGGCTATATTTATTAATCCTGTTCCTTGGAAGTTTGTCACTTATTCTCTTCGTTTTCTGCCGATGTTTATTCTTTTAAAAATGTCATTTAAATTACCAATTAAAAACAAATGAAGAAACTTTACCTTATTTTCCTTTTAGCTTTAGTTCTTCGCTTTTATCATCTTGATACTAATCCGCCTTCACCTTATTGGGAGGAAGCCGCTATTGGCTATGATGCTTATTCTATTTTAAAAACAGGTAAAGACTTTCATGGCAATAAATTTCCCTTAATTGCCTTTGAGTCATTTGGCGACTATAAACCTAGTTTGTATTTTTACGCCACTGTTCCAGCTGTAGCTGTACTTGGTCTTAATACTTTTGCTGTTCGTTTTCCTTCAGCTTTTTTTGGTTCGCTCACCATCCTGCTCATTTATTTTCTAGTTAAACAACTTTTCCCCAAACCTGCCTCGCCGAGTCAAGGCGGGACCAAACAAAACCTTGCTTTAATTTCATCATTTTTCTTAGCCATTTCTCCTTGGCATCTCCAGCTTTCTAGAGTTGGCTTTGAAGCCAATCTCGGCTTATTTTTAGTAGTTTTAGGAGCTTGGCTATTTTTAAAAAGTTTACGCAAACCAGTTTGGTTGATACCGGCTGTTTCCAGTTGGGCTTTATCTCTTTATACTTATCATGCCAATAGAATATTTATCCCCTTATTGGGCTTGGCCTTTGGTTTATTTTTTCTTAAAAAATTATTACAGAAAAAGCAAAAATCATTAATTACTTTAGTAATTTTTATTCTCCTTTGTTTACCTTTAGCTATCAGACTTAATGATTCAGCCATCAAACAGCGATTTTTGGAAACCAGTGCTTTTTCCACCCTTGATCCGATTATTAAATCTAACCAGTTAATTAAAGCTGATGGAGGAGGGAAATTAGCTCGCTTCGTCCATCATCGTTTTTGGCATTACAAAGATATTTTTATTGATCATTACTTAGATCACTTTACTTTTGATTTTCTTTTTTTATCCGGCGATACTAATCCTCGTCATTCAACTCAGTTAGTCGGCAGTCTTTATTTAATTCAACTTCCTTTACTTTTATGGGGATTATTATCAGCTTTTCGGAAAAAAGATAAAAAAATACTTCCTTTAATTATCTGGCTTTTATTAGCTCCAATTCCTGCTGGTTTAACCAAAGCCACTCCTCATGCTTTAAGAAGTTTGCCTATGATTATTCCTTTAACTATTATTAGCGCCTATGGCTTAGCAGAATTAATTAAATCCAGGAAAAAAGTTGTTTTTTCTCTAGCTGTTGTTTTTGTTTTTATTATTCTGGCTTTTGAATTCAATCGCTATTTATTTATCTATCATAAAAATTATCCAGCTGCTTATTCTTCTCATTGGCAATATGGTTATAAAGAAATGATTGATTATGTTGGTAAAAATCAAGAAAAATATGACAATATTTTTATTACCAGAGAGCTAGGTCGACCTTCTATTTATTATTGGTTTTATACTCAAACTGATCCTCGGGAAGTACAGCAATTAAATAATAAAGTTAGCAAAGATCAAGGGGAATATTTACAATTTAACAACATATTTTTTGGAGACTTATCTCCTTCTACTGCTACTAATAAACCTAATCTGGTAGTTATTTCTCCTGATCAGGAATTGCTTGAAAAGGGAGCCTTATTAAAAGAAATTAAGGACTTAAACCAACAGACTGCTTTTAAGATTTATGAAATCTAAACATGTCATAAGTCTTATCATTTTCATCTTATTGACTTTAATAATAACTTTTCCTTTAATTCTTAATCTTACGGTTTTAACTTCAGTTGGCAAAGAAGAATATCTTTTAAGTTATATTTTAAACTGGAATATCCATGCTTTAACTCATTTTCCCAGTCGTATTTTTCAAATGCCCATATTCTATCCTTATCAGAACGCTTTAGCTTTTTCAGATCCATTATTTACCAGCTCTATTCTTGCTTTGCCTTTTGTCAAAATATTCAATCAGCCATTTTTAGCTTACAATTTTAATTTGATTCTTAGCTTTATTCTTAATGGTTTTTTTACTTATTTAATTATTTATCAACTCACTAAAAACTGGTGGGCTGGTTTAGTTAGCGGCGTTTTGTTTTCTTTTTCCATTGGAAAAATTGATAGTTTAGCACATCTGCAAATTTTAACTATTTATTGGATTCCTTTAGGAATATATTTCTTTTTGCAGTTTGTTAATAAAAAATTAAACAAATATGCTTTATTAACAGCCTTATGTTTTATCTTGCAAATCTTAAACACGATTTTCTTAGGCTATGTTTATATTTTCACTCTAGCGATTTTTGCTCTTACATATTTTTTTAAAAAGAAAATAACCAGAAAACAATTATTGAAATTATTTCAATATATTTTCAGCGCTTTAGTCTTAATAGCTATTATTTTCATTCCATATTTAAAAGTATCTAGTCGCTGGCGCTACACTCGCTCTCTAGAAGATATTTGGGCTGGCTCTTCATACTTTTTAGAATATTTATATCCCACCAGTCATTCTAGATTAGAAACATTAGCTCATAAAATTATCATTAAACAGCCTTGGCCTTCATATTTAGGCGCTGCTGTTTCTATTTTAGGATTTATTAGTTTAATTTATTTAATCAAAAATTCTAAAAAATTATTTAAAAAAAGTTTTATTTTAGCTTCTTTAATTACTGTTGTTAGCGGATTATTAATGAGTTTTGGTCCTTATTTTCAAATAATCAAGCAAAAACCATTATTCTCAATACCTCTACCTTATTTAATTGCTTTTTATTTAATTCCTGGTTTTAAATCTATGCGCGTTCCTCAGCGTTGGTCACATTTAGTTCTTTTAGGCTTAGCTCTTTTATCAGGAATAGTTTTATCAAAATTAGCTCGAAAAATTAAACCCGGATATTTCAAAATTTTAACAGTTTTTATAATTTTTACTGTAATAGTTGAAATTAGATTGCCTCTTTTTAAAACAAATGTTTTAGCTAAGTCAGCCATTCCTCAAGTTTATCAATGGTTAAAAGATCAACCCTCTAGTGTTGTTCTGGAATTACCAGTTCAAACTTGGATTATGCCCTTAGCTGATCTTGAAATTCAACGCTTACATTATCACTCATTTTTATTTCAATCAAACCACCAGTTTATTAACGGCTCTAGTGGTTTTGAACCTCCTGATTGGACTAAAGACATGTCTATTTTAAGAACCTTGCCTTCTGATTCTGCCATAGAAAAATTAAAACAACTAAAAGTAGAATTACTTATAGTTCATTATCAGGAAATGGAGCAAATTTATCAAAAAGACAAAGAATCCTTGCCATTAAAAAATACTCTTGTCAAAATTAAAGCAAATCAGAAATTTCAAAAAATTTATCAAGACGACCAAACAGATGTTTATCAATTATGAAAATCAAACAATTACTTAAATCTGAAATCTTTTGGCTCATTTTTATTTTTCTGTTAGGCGCTTTACTGCGCTTTTATAAACTAGGCCAAATTCCTTCAGGTTTTGTTAGTGACGAAGCCAATTTTGGCTACAATGCTTATTCTTTAATCAAAACAAGCAAAGATGAATTTGGACAATTATGGCCGATTATTTTCCATTCTTTTGGCGATGGCAAAATGCCAATATATTTTTACCTTACTATCCCTTCAATTTTAATATTTGGCTTAACTGAATTTGCTGTTAGGTTTCCCTCAGCTTTACTTGGCAGTTTAACTGTTATTTTTATATACTTTTTTGCTAAGGAATTGCTAAAACTAAAACCAGCAACTCAATCCACTAGATGGCGGACAAAACTTATACCTCTAATCTCTGCCTTAACTTTAGCTGTAATGCCTTGGCACATCCATTTTTCCAGAGCTGCTTTTGAAGCTAATATTGGTCTTTTCTGGATAGCTCTGGGAAGCTGGCTTTTTCTTAAGTTTGTTAACAGTAAAAAATATTTCTCATTAATTTTTAGTTTAATTTCTTTTACTTTAGCCATTTTCTCTTACCACGCTCCTAGAATATTTATTCCTTTATGGTTAATATATTTAGCCTTGTATTTTATTCGTGATTTTTCTAAAGTCCACCGCCTTAAAATTATTATTTTTATTATTGTTATTCTTTTTACACCTTGGTTATTACTTTCTTTTTCCAAACAAAGCTTATTGCGGGCCGGCGGTATCAGTATTTTTCATCAGCAATCAGGTGTAATGCAAAGGCTTCAACAAAAATTTACAGAAACCAACAATCAGCCTTTATGGTTAACTAGGGGATTACATAACAAGCCAGTAGAATTCAGTCTTGATTTTACCCGTCGCTATTTTTCTCATTTTGACCCTGATTTTTTATTTTTCAAAGGCGATCCTATCAGGCCTCGTTATCGTGCTCCTGATATCGGTCAAGCACTATTATTTACCCTACCTTTTTTCTTTATCGGTTTATATTTACTTGCAAGTCATGGTTATTGGTTAATTCTTGCTTGGTTATTATTAGCTCCTATTCCTTCTGCTTTTACTTTTGAAACTCCCAGCGCCATCAGATCTTTAATTATGATTTTTCCTTTGGCTTTTATTATAGCTTTAGGCATATCTGGCACAATAAATTTTTTGTTAAAAAAACATAAACTTTTTCCTAAAATTATTCTGGGCATTGGTTTATTAGTGTTCACTTACAACTTTATTTTTTATCTTGATGCTTATTTTATTCATATGCCTGTTCGTGAACCATATGAATGGCAGGGAGGCTATAAACAATTAGTGAATAAGGTTACTCAGTTAATGCCCAATTATGAAAAAGCAGAAATTACTGCTGCTCGAGGCACTCCTTATATCTATTTTCTTTTTTACAATCAATATGATCCTAATTTATGGCATCAGCAAGCTAATGATTCTATTTCCATTGATCCTAAATTTCAATATATCAGTATAGGTAAATTGGATAATTTATATTTTGAGGGCAATACTTGTCCGGCCAACAAGCTTAATTCATTAAATCAGCCTCAAGAGCTTGAAAATAATGTTTTATATGTCTGCACTGAAGAAAATCACCCTCATCAATTAATTAACAAGGGCACTGTTCGCATTATTGACAAAATTAATTTTGACGACGGTCAACCAGCCTTTGTTCTAATGGCTAAACCTTAGCGTAGCTTCTCCTTCAGTTTTCCAAAGATCTTTTTAGTTTTACCTAACCAAATTATCAATAGAACTATCAGTGAAGTCAACGATATTTTTAAGCCTAAATAAAAACTCTTTGGCTTAAAATAAAATTTTACTTTTTTAACTCCATCTTTTAACTTCACTTTTCTAAAGATCTTTTTTGGCTCTATTTTTAACTCGCCATTATTTTGATCAAACACTTGCCAACCTGGATAATATTTATCTCGCAATAATAAATAATCACCATTTTGATATTGATAATCATTTAAGTTTATTTCAACCACATTGGGATTAATGTCAATAATTTCCGGATTAATTATTAAATTATCTTTTTGATCAAAAACTTGGGCTCTAGGTGGAGCCTGAGGGTTTTCGTAAATATAAAAATCACCGTCATTATAAACTTCTTGAAAATTAACTAAGGATAAAAATTCCTTTGATAAAACATATTTAACGGACAGTTCAGTTAGTCTTGGGTCATCAAAGGTAATAAAGTTAAAGTTGATCTTAGTTGGATCAGGTGGTTGTGAACGATCTTGAAAAGTCTGTAACTTTTTTGATAAATTTTCTGAAGGGTTCAAAAAGTAGTCCTGATAATCTTTAAGCAAAAAGGATGAGTAGCTGTTGATTGAAGGTAAGGCATAAGCCACAAAATTATCAGGGGACAGGGTGGCATATATTTTCCGAAAGTTATTTAGACTGGAACGTTCCTCTTCATCTACATTAGTAATTATTGTATAAAATGGCGGTCTTTTAAAAAACTCATCCTGATATATTGTTATGCCCCTTACCATTAAAAATTCATTGGTTGACACAAATCTGTATGGTCCAAGATTCTCTTTTAAAAACTGGATGTGTTGCATTTGCTCAGTCTGCTTAAATAGATTGGTGACGTTTTTTGCTAAAAATAAATCACCGGTAGAGAAAAAGAAAAGATCAAGTAAAACCACTACTATCAAGCCGGTTAAAGAAAAATTTTTATAAAAAA
>Ga0209976_10002484_pt1 | contig 10502 bp, 8 predicted proteins | sample SumtaG_FD_182806 | JGI IMG/M metagenome (GOLD analysis project Ga0209976, IMG submission 182806) | Deep subsurface microbial communities from Indian Ocean to uncover new lineages of life (NeLLi) - Sumatra_00157 metaG (SPAdes) (version 2) | ecosystem: Environmental > Aquatic > Marine > Oceanic >... | reverse complement strand
GGTAAAAATTTCAGAGCCTCAAATGTCTAATATTTGCTTGCAAAAACATGAAACTTTTCCAAAATGGAACTACACCATAAAATCGATGAAAATGGGAAATTATTTTTGAGTGAGCCCTAAGTCCCGGTAATGTTTTCAAGTCAAAATATCATCGGGACTCCATTCCTGCAATATTTTCAACTGAAAATATCATCGGGACTCCATTCCTGCGATCGGGTACGCGAAAAAACTAAAGAAACAACCGTATTCCTGTTAAACCAGCATAAAAACACTTAAAAAAGAGGCCCACAGATTACAAGAATTCTTTATAATCTGTGTAAATCTGTGTAATCTGTGGACTTTTCTTTAATTTTTAATATAAAGAACCACCGGGAGGATAATATCCGTGTCTATGGTGGTATAATCGGCCTTACCACCGTCATCGTCCCGGTCCGTACCGATACTGTAAAGCACCTGCCTGCGCTCATCCCATACATAAGGCTTGCCTGAACCGGGGTCCACCCATGATCGATAGGTCTCCAGCCTGTCTAAAACCTCTTTGACTGTTTTATCTTTGCCGGGCGTATAATGAAGGTGAAGCTCGGCGGATATCCGGGTCATCTCATAGATGGCTTTGAGAGAATAGGATTTGAAAACAACGGTAAACAGGTTGCTGACGGTTTGAGATTCGGCGACTCGTTCAAACTCACTCTTCCCGGCGGGGTTCTGCAGCCACCAGAACCAGCCGTTTTTTACCTTGTTATTCTCTAAGGGAGAGGATTCCCATTGAAATGGCGGTATTTTTTCGCTGTTTACCAGTTTGGATACCAGGTCGCAAAAGTACTGGCGGGTACGGTTCTTTTGTAACAGCAGACCGCCTTTTTCGATACGAGTCAGGTTGAAACCTTCTAAAAGCATCGGCACCCGGGTGCCGAAATCCTCGTTCTCCAGGGGCGGTAAACCATCGATAATTTTTTCATACAGTGGCGCCGGGAACTCCGGCTGGTTCATCAAGCTGGCCAATGCCTGCAAAGTAAGACGCTGCACTGCTTTTGCCACCAGGTTCAGAATCAGGGTACGGCTGCCTTTAACCGCTTTCTTGGAAAAGCGAATATGGTTCAACAGGTGAGAAACACCTGTTTCCCAATTTCCATCAACGGCATCCAGCATGTGGACGATGATGTACAATTTGGTCACCTGCAGCCAGGCCAGCAAGTGAGGCACGGGGAAATCAGGCCTGATAAGGGTGAAATCCTCGAATACCTCGCTGTCTACCACCCTTTGATACCGTTCCAGGAATACCTTTTCCAGGGTTTGAAGTTCCACAACAATATCCCTGTGGGCCAATACCTCCCGGGTCCAGTCCTGCGTGGGGTCTTTGGGTGGGTTTACCCAGTCTCCATCTTTCTTAAGCATTTGTTTCCACTTGGTAAGATAAGGTTTAAAAGAGCCTTTATACCCCTTCCTATTGGTGAACCAATTTTCATCGCTTGCATTCCATTCTTTGATGTATTTGTCATTGTCAAATTTCGGATCATAGAACCGTCTGTACTTAAAAATCACGTCATCGGATTCGACATCCGTGCCTTCGGGTTCGGTCAGTGTCCACAACCTGTAATACCCGTTACGTTTATCAAAGGATGGTTGGGTCAAAAACGTGCTGTAAAAATTCTTGAAAGAAGATGTGTCTACATTATCTCCCAGGCCCTCGATGGAAAACGTGGGGGGCGGGGCGTCCCATTGGTTAAAACCGATATAAACCACCGCTAACGCGACTAAAACCACTAAAACGATCAAACCGATTTTTCTTATTTTTTTCACTGTTTACCTCCTGCCTATAATATACACTAAATCCCGGGAAAAAAAGTCTCTCTCCGGTAACAAAAAAGTAATAAAAAGGTAACCCCATGGCATGGGGGACCTATATGCGAAACAGCGAGGCACTGTTGTGCTATGCTCCTACTATTTGTTCCCATTAATCCTGTTCATTATCAAGTTTATAAATCCAAATTTCAAATTACTAAGTTCTAAATTTATAACCGGCACCGTGAACGGTTAAAATATGCCGGGGTTTCCTGGGATTATCCTCTATTTTTCCCCTTAATTTCACGATAAAGTTATCGATGGTCTTGGGTGAAGGAAAATACTCATCCCCCCAGACTTCATCGATAATGCGGGATCTGGAAACGACAGTATCCGGCAAGTCGATAAAGAGTTTCAATATGGCATGCTCTTTAGGGGAAAGAGAATATTCGGTTCCTCCTTTACAAATCGTAAAATTGTCTAAATTTACTATGGCCGTGCCGATTTGCACCTCCCGTTTAAGGGGAGATTGTACGGAACTGCGCTTTAACACCGCTCTTACCCGCGCGATCAATTCCTTGGCGCTGAAGGGTTTGGTAACATAATCATCCGCTCCCAGCTCGAAACCCAGTAATTTATCGCTCTCCTGGCTTTTAGCGGTTAGCATAATAACCGGGATATGTTGATCCTGTTCCCTTATTTTTTTGCATGTTTCAAAACCATCGAGACCCGGCAGCATAATATCCAATATCACCAGGTCCGGTTTTTTTTGCCGGACCAAAGGCAGACCGGTTTCACTGCTCTCCGCGAAAAATACCTCGAAGCCATGAAATTTAAATGCCGCGGCCAACCCTTTAATAATGGTTAGATCATCTTCGATTATCAATAGTTTCGGCATCGAGCCTCCGTTAATGTTTTTCATTTTCCTTTATGAACCCCCGTCATTAACCGGGAAAAAAACCCTGAAGATGCTTCCTTTTCCCGGGGTGCTTTCGACCTCTATCTGTCCGTTATGGGCATCGACTGCATGGCGAACCAGGAATAATCCCAGGCCGCTTCCTTCGATCGCTTTGATCCGGGTATCCGGGACACGGGAAAATTTCTTAAATAGATAGGGAATGTCCTTTTTGGGAATCCCGATCCCCCTGTCTTCAATTGCCAATACCACGCCTTTGTTTTCCCGGTACACCCGTATTTTGATACATTTCTTATCCAATGAATACTTAACGGCATTGTGAAGCAAATTGCCGATGATTAATTTAACCGCTTTGGGGTCCAGCCACAGGGCGGGGAGATGGTCATCGATTTCGATTGCCAATTCAAAGCCCATCTTTTCAATATAAGTGGAATAGCGGTTGATCATGGAGGCGGCAATCTCTTGTAGGTAGACTTTCTCCGGTTCATACTGCTGTTTCCCGGCTTCTATCCTGGAAAAATTCAACATATTGTCGATCATTTCGCTCATCCGGGCGGTTTCCGAAATAATGGTTGTAAAAAATTCCTCTTTTTGGGACTCTTCCGTTACCCATCCCTGCTTCACATTTTCCGCCAAAAGAGATATCCGGGTGAGTGGGGTTTTAAGGGTATGGGACGTACTATCTACAAATTCCGCTTTTAATCTCACTAATTCCGCTTCACGGGTTAAGTATTTATAAAAGAGAATGATACCCAATGCCAGGGCTAGGATTAGGGCAAACAGCAGCCCGTAATACAGACGGATGTCACGCCGGACAATGGTTTCAAAATAGTTGTCCCGGTGCGCATAGAGGGTAAGGCTTTTTCCCTGGAACAGAGATTGGAAAGAAACAGACAACAAACCGGGTTTACCCCGGTCAGATACATCGACAAAAACCGACGGATCAGCCAACGCTTCCCCGGCGGCCCGGGAAATGATCTCTCTCTTGATAAAATCAAAGGAGAGCATAAAGCCGAAAAAAACGGTTTCAAATTGCGGATGATCGGTTAAAACGGGTTTAAACGCGATATCGCAGGTACGATGGGAAACCGGGAGTTTCAATCGGTTGATTTTAATACCGTTGGATTCCCCGGCCGCCCATTCACCGGTTCGTTTCAGTGCCTGGTAGAACCGGGTTTTCTCATCATTGGTCTCATAAAGTTCCCGCAGTTTTAAAAACCGGGATTCCTCTTTGTCAGCCCCGGCTTCCCCGGTCTTTTCTTCCCGGTCCGTATCAAAATAGAGCCATCTCAGCGAGATATCCAGTTGGGAAACCTCTTGCAAGCGGTCCATTGCTTTTGCCTTGCTAAACCGGTCTGTTTCTATATTTTGTTTGTCTTTCCCGGCCCGGCGGTTTAAGTAATCCAGGGCTTCATTTTTAAAAAACGCAAAGGAAGATTTTCCCCGGGTATTATAATCATGGTTGAGAATCTTTTCATACAGCAGCAGGTAATATTTGAGTGCGTTCTCTTCGGATTCCAGTTGCCGGTAGGAAACCGCCAATTGCCTGAGCGCCGTAAAATAGAGAAGTTTGTCTTTTTGCCAGGGCTTTGGATCAGTGTACAGGTCGATGGTTTTTTGGTAATAAGTGACAGCCTGGGGTAATTGGTTTAATTTAAAGTAACAGCGGGCAATGGCATTGTAAATAAAGGGTTTTAGAGCAGAGGCGGGATTTTCTTCCAGGCATTCCAAATAACGTTTTACCGCATCGATAAAGTTCCTCTTTTTATATTCCAGGTTGAATGCTTTAATGTAAAGCTCTTTGACCTTTTTTTTGAGTATTTTCCCCTCCAATGGGGATGATTTGACCGAGGGGAAACCGGTTTTTTTGGAAAAGGGGAAGAGGAATGTTTGCCGGGAGGTAATAAAAAAGGGGTATTTCACAACGGGGTTGTTTAGGACAATAGATTTGGCATAATCCGGGAGGGTTTCCGGGTCATCGATATTAAGGGAGTTTTTATCGATAGGTTGAAACACCTTTTCAACCAATTGCCGGACCCGGGTTTCAATGCTGCCGCGGATATGAATCAGCCGGTTGGTGAATTCTTTTTTTACATTCAAGAGTCGTGCGTTTTTTTGTTGGGAAACCAGGTATATGCCCAGTATACCGATGACCAGGGCCGGGGTGATTACTGCAGTCATTAGCAGTACAGGCAATTTTTTTTTCAGTTTGATCATTTTCCTGTTTGATCAATTATAATGCATTGCGCTTTTTTTTTCCATCCCGGTTGTAATTCAAAACCCACCACACGTTTTTTTTAACCACGAAGTACACGAAGGAAAAAGGTTCTGAACCGCAGATGAACGCTGATAATTATGATAGACTATGATAAGATAAGGCGTCCTTCGGACATTTTTTAAATGACATCCCGGACGATCCCCCATTTGACATGATGGGCGAGGAGACCTCGCAGCAATTCTAATTTTAGCCGCGACAAAAAAAAGCAACAACCAGGCCCTTCGGGCCTGGTTGTTTTTGTGGCGCCATAAAATTAAAATTGCTGCCGCGGATGCCATCCGCTTGATTTTCTATATCGATTGTGTTATTTAAAAATTCTAAACATGAAGAACCTAAGAAAATACGGGAAAGCACCTTTTAACGCAGCCGTCATTCACGGTGGTCCGGGCGCGGCCGGTGAGATGGCCCCGGTAGCCCGTGAACTGGCAGCCGGCCGGGGTGTTTTAGAACCGCTTCAAACAGCGACATCTCTCCAGGGACAGGTAGAAGAGTTACGAACCGTCCTGGAAGAGAATGGAACCCTGCCCATCATCTTGATCGGCTTTTCCTGGGGAGCATGGCTCGGTTTTATATGTGCCGCTCATTATCCCGGCTTAGTAGAAAAATTGATACTCATAGGGAGTGGTCCCTTTGAAGAGAAATACGCGGCAAGAATTCAAGAAACCCGGTTAAACCGTCTCAGTAAGGCGGATAGAGCAGAGGTAAAATCTCTCATGGAAATGATGAATGATCCCGCGGCTAAAAAAAGGAACACGGCATTTGCACGCTTTGGAGCATTATGCTCAAAAGCCGATGCCTATGATCCAATAATGCCCGAAACGGAAGTCATCGATTACCGGGTGGATATCTTTCAACGGGCGTGGGAGGATGCCGCGGAACTGAGACGGAGTGGAAAGCTCCTGCAAATGGGAAAACATATCAAATGCCCGGTAGTTGCCATCCACGGGGACTACGATCCCCATCCGGCTGAAGGGGTCCGGCAGCCTTTGTCCGGCATCATAGAGAACTTCCGATTTATCTTGCTGGAGAACTCTGGGCATAAGCCCTGGATTGAACGGCAGGCGAAGGGAAAATTTTTGCAAATCCTTAACGAAGAGTGCCGTTAATCCTGCCATGATATTAAATACTGCTTCACCGGTTTTTCTTTATCTCTGTCATAAATATATTGACGGCCGCGGCGGCGGAAAAATCCGCTAAACGAAGACCCTGGTCTATGTCCACAAACCGGAATAAGCGGCTGGTTTTTTGGGTAAAAATACCAAAATAACCGAGAAATTTCCCGGCTATTGCCATGGGTACCATCAATGCCGAACGAAAAGGAACAGAAAACCGTTCCAGCAATTCCTGGCAAAAAGCTTTGTCTATATTTAAATCCGGGATATGAACCGGTTTGAAATAGTCAACCAGTTCTTCAAAATGACGGGTTCCTTTTAATTGGATATCATAGGGCTCCGTTAAAACGTCGGGATAATGGGCCCCCACGGTTCCATGAACCGGCGGGTCTACTTCAAAGTTGGGAAGCACACACAGGGCGCAATCCACGTTAAGAACCTCCACCAGGGTCTGGCAACTGTTTTGACAGACATCTTTTATGGTTTTAGACTCGAAAAGCGGCCTGAACAAGGACAGCATATTGCCCACCCGCAAACTGTTCTGCTCCAACCGGTACATCTCATCGGAATAATGGGGCAATATTCGCAATTCATGCCGGTAATCGGGATTAACGATCTCCTGGAGCGTGGAAAGATACATCACGGTGGGACTCATATCCATGTCTTTTATGGTTTTTAAAACCTGGGACGCCGTGGTCAACCCGGCGGCATTCTCATCTAAAATAGCCACTTCATAAGAATCGTCGTCGCTCCCGATCCGCTCCAGAACGTCCAGTACCTCCGATGAAGTCTCTAAGATGAGATTGTAACGTTGATATAAATACTCTTCCATCTGCTTTGCCGCGTTAACGTCTTTGGTCATCAAAAGCGCTTTTTTGCCGTCGTCGTACATTCAATTTCTCCTTTTAAATTTTTAGCCGCAGATTCACGCGGATTTTCGCGGATTTTTCCAGGCAGGCGTCCGAGAACTCCGCGGAACAGGCAAGCCTGTTCCCTACATCCGTCATCCGTGGTCTGTCCACTGCGGCCAATATTTCTTCATTTCCACCATTTAAGTAATATCGAGAAGCTTTAAACCGATTTCATGGGAATACTTCTTTTGAAGTTGGGAATCCAGTTTCACTAAAACGATCTCGCAAGCGGCGGAAATAACCCCGTTTACAAGATGACCGGCAAGGGTTTCAAACCGGTCATTGGCCAGGGTTACATGGGCATGGACCAGGGGCTTGCCCTCGAACAAAAAGGCATTTCCCGTTAAATTGGCCACTTCTAAAGGTTCCTGGAAAACTTTCGAGGAATACTTTTTATTATCTACCCGGTAATGGGCCAGTTCCGCTTTGCTCACGGCCCCGATCCCGGAAAAATAGGCGTTGTCGATTTTCTCCCGGGCTAAAAACGCATCGAGTGTTTCGATGATCTCTTCACCCGGGGCCAGGGAAATCACATAGGTTCGTTGATCGATCTTCTTGTATTTCATGGGTCAAGCATAAGCCTCCATATATTATAACCTGAATTGATAATTTAACCATAAAACAGGTCAATTGTCAAAAGAACAATTCTGCAAACTTTTTTCCAGCGGATATTGACAAAACAGGGCTTTTTTGATATAACTACATTCAACATTCACCTATTCAATGTGTTCCTCGGTGGCTCAATTGGTAGAGCGGGTGACTGTTAATCACTAGGTTGTAGGTTCGAGTCCTGCCCGGGGAGCCATTCTTTTTTTTCCGTTATTCTTTACTCAATTTGCTTTTTACAGCCTTTACCTTACTTTCCATCGAGATTTTTTTGTCCCTTCTATCATCGATATTAACCCGGGTAGACACCCGCTTGGCGCCCTGCAAAAACGGGACTTCATGCATTTCCCGGACCGCTTTTAAAATTTCATCCAGGTCACCTTCTAATACGGTGGACATGGGGGTTAACATTGTTTTTATATTTTTATGCGCCGCCAGGACCTTTTCTACTTCCGCCACATAGGAACTTAACGAGGGTGTGCCGGTCCCCAGGGGAACAACCGTTACTTCAGCTATTACTGTCATAATTTTACCTCCTTATTTCATCATCGATAGAATTCTACACCACTTCATTACAGTAAATCAAGTACCGTACCAATTGCAAATCAAATTTTTTATAAAAAAGCTTGACAACGATATCTATTTTGTGATACTAATAATGGTGAAATAAAATTTGAGGAAAATTTAAATGTTACGAGGAAAAGTTAAGTGGTTTGACAGCAAAAAAGGCTTTGGTTTTATTCGCAGTGAAGAAGGCGATGATGTGTTTGTTCACTACACCGGCATTAGCCAGGATGGATTCAAAAATCTTGAAGAAGGCCAGGAAGTGGAGTTTGAAATTACTGAAGGGAAAAAAGGCCCCCAGGCTTCCAATGTAAAGGTGGCAGAATAAACTAAGATTTTTACATTTCCCTCCTTATTTGGTTATTTTGCGCCCCATTTTGCTTTTAGGTCCATAAGCAGGTCTTCCGTCCTATTTTTTTCCGCTGTTTTACGCTCTTTGGGGCGGGATTTATTTTTATTTCTACCTTTTGAAGATGGCGGTTCCTGAAGCGCTTTGATACTCATTTGGATTCGTTTTAACTTGTGATCAACGGCCAGGACTTTTACGTTTACTTTATCTCCCACGGCAATCACCTGGGCAGGGTTGGTGACATATCGATGGGAAAGCTCTGAAATATGAACAAGGCCATCCTGGTGAACACCGATATCGACAAACGCACCAAACCGGGTGACATTGGTAACCACCCCCTTTAATACCATTCCTTCTTGGAGGTCCTCAACGGTTTCCACCCCCTCTTCAAATTCAAAGATTTCAAAATCTTGCCGCGGGTCCCGACCGGGGGTTTCCAATTCTTTGAGGATATCCCGGATGGTGGGAATACCAAAATCATCGGTGACATAATCTCCCGGGTTGACCTGGGAAACCAGTGATTGGTTGCGGATCAATTGGGTAACCGGCACAGTTAAATTTTTGCACATAGTTTCGACAATAAAATAGGATTCCGGGTGGATGCCGGTGGAATCCAGGGGATTTTCACCGTTACGAAGCCTCAGGAAACCGGCACTCTGCTGAAACGCCCTGGCCCCAAACATCCTGACGTTGTTTAACTCCGCCCTACCCTTAAACATACCGTTTTCATCCCGGTATTGAACGATATTTTTGGCCAGCGTGGCACCGATTCCCGAAACATACTTCAGCAAGTGGTAAGAAGCGGTGTTCAATTCAACCCCCACACGGTTGACTACGGAGCTAACCACCTGGTCCAGTTTTGATTTTAGCAGGGCCTGGTTGACATCGTGTTGGTACTGCCCGACCCCGATGGCTTTGGGATCGATTTTCACCAGTTCGGCTAAGGGGTCCTGGAAGCGCCGGCCGATAGAGACCGACCCCCTGACCGTCACATCCTGCTGGGGAAATTCTTCCCGGCCGGCTTCGGAAGCCGAATAGACCGAAGCGCCGGCTTCGCTGATGACCGATACGATGATATTTTCAGGCACTGCATTTTTGAAAAACGAACGGGTTTCCCTGGAAGCGGTGCCGTTGCCGATGACCACGGCTTCGACCCGGTATTTCCCGATTAATTCATTTACCACCCGGCCGGCCTCTTCGGTCTGCTCCCTGGGTTTGGTGGGGAATATGGTGGCGGTGTCCAGGAGTTTCCCGGTTTCATCCAGTACCACCAGCTTACAACCGGTTCGGAACCCGGGATCAGCGCCCAAAACCCGGAGGTTCCCGGCAGCCGGAGAGAGCAGGAGTTTTTCCAGGTTGGCGGCAAATACGCCGATGGCTTCTTCATCCGCCCTTTTTTTCATCTCCATGCGGATATCCAGTTCAATGGAAGGCAGCAGCAAGCGACCCAGGGCATCGGCTAAAACCTCATCGAGGTAACCGAAGCGGGGGTGGGTCTCTTTAATAAGCAGCGGCTTGAACTTATCCTGCAATGTTTCTTTATCACTGTTTATCCGAATTTTCAGCACCTTTTCCGCTTCACCCCGCAGCACCGCCAGTACCCGGTGTGAGGGCATGGATTTTACCGGTTCATTGTAATCGTAGTACTGCTCGAACTTGGACCGCTCCGTTTCCCACTCTTTGGTTACCGAAACCCGGATTGTACCTTTTTCCGCCATTTCTTTGCGGATACCTTTTCGCAGCTCGGCATTCTCGGAAAACTGTTCGGCAATGATATGGCCGGCGCCCCCAGCGGCTTCTTCAATAGAGTTGACCTTTTTTTCCTCGGAAATAAAGGGCTCGGCAAGGATTTCTATGGTTCCGGGTACGGTTTCATCTAGAATCGCAAGGGCCAGCGGCTCCAGTCCTTTTTCTTTGGCAATAGTGGCTTTGGTTCGTCGTTTGGGCTTAAAGGGCAGGTAGATATCTTCCAGTTCGGTTTTGG
>Ga0209976_10002482_pt1 | contig 10506 bp, 24 predicted proteins | sample SumtaG_FD_182806 | JGI IMG/M metagenome (GOLD analysis project Ga0209976, IMG submission 182806) | Deep subsurface microbial communities from Indian Ocean to uncover new lineages of life (NeLLi) - Sumatra_00157 metaG (SPAdes) (version 2) | ecosystem: Environmental > Aquatic > Marine > Oceanic >... | reverse complement strand
AGTTAGACCCATTCAAATCAACTACACTGGCTCTGGATCCGCCCATGAAGTCTATTCCCATACGCTCAAATCCTTGACCGAGATGATCCAGTTTGCCAGCCTGGAATCAGACCTACCCCAGCTTCATGAGCTTTACAACCAGTTGACCGAATTGGCGGCCATCGTCGCCAACCGAGAAGCCCATGCGGCCTACCCAGGCCTAGAGAAGGCGGATAAGGAAGGCGCTGAAAGACCGCCCAACCTATACGATAAGAAGCCCTGGACAATCGGGCCATGAGATTGATTAAGCTGATTTTCAATGCCATTAAACGCGCTTTTAAGGCTCTTTTTGGACCCAAAAGCCAGCAAGAGAAGTATTTCGACGCAGTAGAAAAAGACGCCTATGACCATAACGAAATGGACCTTTAAGGAGGGTTAAAATGAAAAAGAAAATAATCCAAGACTTAAAAATAATACTTGAAGCAGCTATTGATGGTTATTCAATGGCTGAACATGATGCCAACATTGCTGTGAATGAAGCCGCAAAGCGTATGAAACAATATGGAGATGCGTTTGCAAGTATAGAAGCAATTAAAAAAATAGTTAAGGAGGGCTAAAATGAAACGCTTACCATTGATCCTAGCAGTAATAACGGCCATCGGCTGTAGCCAAACATTGAAACCTCAATTAATGTGGAAAATAGGCCCGTATGAGATCCAAACGTACCTGACTGAAAACCCGGAAGCAAAGGACGCGAACGAGATGCACCAAGCTCTAAATGATATCAGGAAATACGGCGGGGTGTATGACCCGAACCTGGCAATGGTAACAGGGCATCCAGAATATGAGGTGTTGGCTGAGGTATTTTACGCAAATGACAATGTTCAGCACGGAACGAAAAGGAATACAAATAACAATGAATAGTTACTTCGAATGCCATGAATGTGGACAAGAGAAAAGGGTACTCGGCCCGCCTATGGACTGGATGACCGGAATCCCTGTTAAGGACCATGAAATATCAGACTTGGAATTATGCCCCCGATGCGAAATAAACTTATGTGGAGGTTGCTATGAGAAACATGACTGTCCTGCTTTTAAGCCTATTGATCTTGGCCCTCAATGCGTGTGAGAGCTTGGAGAGGATAACTGAAGGGGCTAAGTCCCATCCGCCCCAAACAGTGGTCTACGGTAATCCTCATGTCGCTCAGGGGGTCACCGCGCTGGACTACCAGCTTGTCCAAGGCATCCCCGTAACCAATCGGACCATTACCGTCGAGGTTAAGCGGCCCGGAGAAACTGAATTTAGCGCTCTAAATCAATATGAATTTGAGACCCATGAGAACTATTCGGAACCCGGCGTGAGCTTTAAGAAGCGCATCATCCTGCAAGGCCATCTGATCGTTATCCCCTGGCCCCACCGGCCCGCAGCCCCCATTGGAACCGAGTACATTATTACAGCAACACTAATCGACTAAGGAGGTATCATGCGTATATTGGATAAGAAAATATTCAACAACCTAAAGGAAGTGGCCGAAGTCTATGCGAAAGAATTGACTCAGGCCAACGTAAACCATCGGATCTGCCGGGGATGCCTATTGCCGTACCCCATCGAATCCATGGACATCGACGAAATCGCAAAGCCGTTCCCTGTCTGTGAGAACTGTTTGGAAGCGCTGAAGCCCATCTATAAAAAGAGAGGTGAATTAAAATGGTAAGTAACCATCCCATGGAGGACGTAAAGTAAATGAAAAACCAAGCAATAAAAGCCCATGAATTCCGGGCTATCCGGTTACGCCTTAACATGACGCAGCAGCAATTCGGAGAGGCGCTGGGATATTCAGAGAAGGGGGCCGGTCAACGGATCTGGGAAATCGAACATGGGATAAAGCCCATCGTATCGGTCCGGCTCAAACTCCTCCGGATCCTGGAACGGGAGTCCCAGGCAAACCCGCCCCGTTCTGTTCGGTTAGCGACTCGTCCAGAGTTTCAATCGTGACTTGGATGTGCGGATTGGCTTTGTCGGGCTCTGGGAATTGGTCAATGAAGCCTTTAATGAACCGGCGCGAATCATCCTCCAATTTTCCGCATTGGACGAGAGCATCAAGGATTAGTTTCCGACCCCCGGAGGATACGTTGTCAATGTCTCGACGGCGATCAGGCTCAGTCCAGTCAAAAGAGATAATGACGGGCTCGGTAAAAATAGGAATGCGACTCGAAACAATATATTGACCGATAATTTTCTGACTTTTTTTCTTAGACGAAGCAGCCCAGAATTTATTGCCGCGAGCCTCTCGAATCATGTCATTGAGGCTAGGCAAACGACCGGGAATAATAAACATTACGCGCATAAATAGAAGACTACAAAATTTTAAAAAAACGATAACTCAAAGGAGATAAAATGATTAATAAGAAAGCTGCGCCCGTAACAAGAGCCGTACTCGTAACAACTGAATTCCGAGGAGTATTCTTCGGATATATAAAAGAAGATAGAAAATTACCCGACGAGATAACATTGAAAAATGCTCGTAACTGTATTCGTTGGTCTAGCGACATGGATGGTTTTCTAGGCCTAGCAAAAAAAGGACCATCGGAAAATTGCAAAATTGGAGCCAAAGTCTCAGAAATAAAACTATGGAAAATAACGTCAGTAACACCCGTTACAGAAGAGGCTCAAAAACAATGGGGAAAATAAATAGGAAACAGATAATAAAAGCTATTTTATTTGGTTCTTGCGAGATTCCTAAAATTGGAGATCCTTTGAATATATTTACTCAAAGTGAATTACTTTGGGCTGAAAAAACATTAACCCCATCTGAAATAAAAAAGCGCAAACGTCCTCTCTGGACATATTCAGGCAAAATTAGCTATGGCGGTGGCGGTGGCTATGGCGGTGGCTATGGCGATGGCTATGGCTATGGCGGTGGCTATGGCTATGGCGATGGCGATGGCTATGGCTATGGCGGTGGCTATGGCTATGGCGATGGCGATGGCTATGGCGGTGGCTATGGCGATGGCTATGGCTATGGCGATGGCGATGGCTATGGCGGTGGCTATGGCTATGGCGATGGCGATGGCTATGGCGGTGGCGGTGGCTATGGCTATGGCGATGGCTATGGCGATGGCGGTGGCCATGGAATTGATTTTATTGAAAAAATTAAAAACATAAAAAATTCAAATGATTAAATGGATTATCCACCTATGGGGATGTTATTCCTCAGAACCCGCAGCCGGTTACGGTTACGGCGCATTAAACAAAAAACGAAACAAGCCGCTTGAGATAACCAAGAAAGAGCATTGGTTTTATATCTGTGATTACTGTGGATGTTATGTACCTGATTTTAAAATCCGCATCAAAAGGAGACAAATAAGTGAATAAAGAATCATGGACATATGAAGATAAGGAATGGGTTGTTATTTATCCAGCCCCCCCGTCGTTTACAGGGGAATGGACAATAAACCTGCGCAAAATCTCTCGTACATTTACTTTCTGTATGGGCATTACTGTTGCACTAATCATATTTAAGAATTTACCCACAAATCAAAGGCTTGATTTGACTCATAATTCCGCCTGTGAAGATAAAGAAAAGGAGAAAAGCAAGTGAAAGAAAATCCATACAGGAAATTTGACGATTACAATGAATTACTCAAGGAACAATTAACAGCCCGTCAAATGACATTAATTGGGCATTTAATAGATGCCGTCTATGAGAGAGCGCTAGAAAATTCAATTGATGAATACCAGGCTCTGATAATAAAAAAAGAAACGTATAGGGAAATAGCAATACAAGGATGGCATGGAGGAAAAGAATATTGCGGCGGGAATTGTACTTGCCAAGCGGATCTAGAGAAGGAAGTTAACAAAAAAGTTATTCAAATTATCGAAGCAGACAAAAAAAGACACAAAATAACGTGCATTAATAGAAAGGAGAGACTATGAATAAAGAAATCATAACACAAAAAGAAGAATCCCTTCCTTTGTCAGCAGAGCAAGTGAAGGCACAAGTCAACTTAATCCAGCAAGTCATGGCTGATGTAATGAAAAAAGATGAACATTACGGGGTCATACCGGGAACGCCAAAACCAACATTGTATAAGGCGGGGGCCGAAAAACTTAATTTAACGTTTCGAATGGCTCCGCGTTATCATGTCGAGAAAGAGATCCTGCCTAACGGTCATATAACATTTATGATCCGCTGTGAGCTTTATCATATCAATACAGGGAATCTACTTGGCGAAGGGCTGGGAATTTGCTCGACACTCGAAACAAAATATAGATATCGCAAGGGAGAACCGGTTGATACGGGGAAACTCGTCCCCAAAGCCTATTGGGATAAAAAAGACATAAGCCTAATCGGAGGCCCTGGCCACACTGCAAAAAAAATAGATGGACGTTGGATGATTTGCACTAGTTCGGCAGAAATGGTTGAAAACAAAAACATTGCCGATACATATAATACAGTACTGAAAATAGGAAAGAAAAGAGCGCACGTTGATGCTGTTTTAACAGCAACAGCCGCTTCTGATATTTTCACCCAAGACCTTGAAGATATGCCGGAGATCGCATCCACCAAAAAATCAACACCCATCCCCGCTAAAGAACAAACCTTCAGACCGCCATCCCCTGAAGTAGCAGCGTTACCACCCGAAGATCGCCCAAAACAAAAGCCATTGACGGATGAAATTGAAAAGAACGCTCCTAACAAAAAAGACATCTTTGTTGGAAATGTTGAGGACAAAACAGCAAACAACAAAAAACCTTACGCATGGATATATGCCGTCCCACCGGATATAACAGACCCAGAGCAAGAGGAACGATATTTCTGTTATTCCCAGACTTCAATAATGATTCTCAAAACCGCCTGGAAGAATGGTGAATTAGCGCAAATCCGTTATGAGGAAACCAAGTATGGAAATAAAATTCTCCATGCCAAAATAGCAGATAGTGCCGTGGTATTAACCAACAAAAGCGGTGATGACCAGGAACCACCCATGATTGATGAGGGTGAGGCTGAAACAGGGGTGAGCGCAAAAGACTTGGCCGAGGAAGGAATATCATGAGCCGTCCCTGCCCTTTTTGTGGAAGGAAAGGAAAAAATGGGCCGAAATGTTCTATATCTGGCAAATGGCATTGCGATTCCTGTTGTGAATATGAATATGATGGAATGAATATTTCTTGGGAAACCGCTCAAAAAGCGTATTGCTGGACTGAAATAGACAAGCTACAAAAAATCATAAAAAAGTTAAAAAAAGGAGGTGTGTCATGATATTAACCAATCATAAAGGACTACCCGAACCCATCTTTCGGGCCATCCTGGCAACGTGGGAGAAGTACGAGCAAGGCGATCATGGGGACATTACGACAACGCGCCTCATCACCCCACCCCAGATCATCGCCTTGTCAAAAAAGTACGAAGACAAGCTGGAAATGGATGCCATGGAATGCTTGTTTGCCCTGCAGGGCCAAATGCTGCACATGATGTTTGAGTTGGCAACGCCCGAAGGGCATTATGCGGAAAAGCGGGTGTCAACAATGGTCAACGGTTGGAAAGTCACCGGACAATACGACCTGATTGACCCGGAATTGACGTTGATTGATTACAAATATACCAATGTTTTCGCGTATATTTACGGCAAACCCGAATGGGAATTCCAGGCCAACGTAAATCGCTGGCTTTTATATAAAAACGGCCAACAAGTCAAGAAACTGGTTAACTGGCTCATGTTCCGGGATTTTACCCGCAGCAAGGCCGGCACCGGCAAATACCCGGAAGAACAAATGCTCCCGATTGAGCTTCCCATGTGGTCATTGGATCAAGCGGAAAAGTATGTCACGCAACGAGTCATGCTGCATCAGGAAGCCCAGAAATCGGGCTCAGATCAAGCCCTGGCGAACAATTTCGCATGTTCCAATGAAGAACGCTGGCTGACCAAGAAAACGGGCAAATGGAATCGCTGCGAGGATTATTGCGTCGTTAATTCCCATTGTAGGCAATTCCAGGCCGACACAGCGGAAGGGTAAATTCGTTGCATGTCAACGGTTATGAAGAAAGGAGATCGACGGAGAACATTTCGGAAGCTCGGTAAATATTGTCCATATCCGGGCGTCACGTTCCATCGGCGCAGTGGCCGTTGGACGGCGTATATGTACCGGAAATTAGGCGCAACCGAGCCGCGCTATTTCAAACGGATCCACCTGGGATACTTTGACACCGCCGAAGCCGCCTATGAAGGGTACTTAAAAGAAAAGATGGGGGTTGACAAGCGTCTTAGCAATTCTTAAGTTAATGAAGTAGTCCTACGTGGGGAAGGACGGGAGTTAATGAATTTGGCCCTTGTGTGCGGCTCCCGAAATCTCCACGATTTCCATATTGCACCAAGGGCCTCTTTTTTTATTCGGATATCTTTAACCGTGGGCTACCATGTGAGCCCTGGGCAGGTAGCATCTGGCCCCGCATTAAGGTTTATAGCCTTGAAAAAACCGCGAGCCGCGGAGTGGCCCCAGCGGGGGAATAACTGGCCACCAGGGGCTCACGCTTAAAGATATTCTTGGGGAGTAGCTTAGTGATAGAGCAGTGGTGCGCGCAGTAAAACAGATCCCATGCGCAGAGGTTTGATTCCTCTCTCCCCTGACGTTTTAAGCCCTAGCGGTGTGTCAGCACTGGGTTGGTGTTAAGCGATGCTGTTCTGATGGCAGAGGTGGAAGAGGAGCCGGGGTGGGGAATCCGGCCTAGGGTGAATTTAGCAGTAGTGGTGTAAGGGTTAACACGTTTCTCTGATCGATCAGGAAAAAATTGTGGGTTCGACTCCCACTCTCTGCACCAATTTTAAGCCGTGGCGGTGTGGCGACACATATCCGATGCAGTGTCCGGACGGTTCAGGGGTACACGCTCTGGCCCACGGTGATTTCTTTAAAACGTGTTAAGGCTGTTTTCACGTAAACAAAACAGAACTCAGAATTCGAATGAGTGAAGATTAAAAAGGTATCCCCCGAAAACCTGGGCACCTGCCCCTTGTTACTTTAATCTTCAGGGAATGTCAAAACCATAGACGTAACCTTGCTTAGAGGAACCAATCTTCGGCCAGCGCATTGGGGAGGGCGATAAAGCAAGCGCGTCAGACATCATAAAAAAACGCAACTTCTAAGCAGTCTGTTTAAATAAAAGCTTTAGAAACGTTTAAAAAAATTACGGAGGTTATTTATACCTGCCCAGGGAGGAGTTTTAGAAAGTGAATGAGAATCAGGCGATAGAAATTCATGCCACACACAGCTTAAAAATAGAGCTTGGTGATAAACGCCCAGAGGTTTCATTGGACATGGGACACGCCATAGGCTACCTCGAAGCCATCGGGAAGGCGGATAAGATTTTTGATCTTGTGGCGGAAGGGATATTTCAAGATGACCATTCAATGTTAAAGGAGGCTTTGGATAAATGGGAAAAAGAAAAATAGACGAAGATCTAATGGAAATGGCAGAAGAAGTTTACGATGGGATTGCGTCAATCCATTGCGGTTCCTCTAAGCCGGTGGACCATTTTCGAGATATTCGGTCTTTGGTGGCGGAAGCCCTTCAAGAGGTTCGGAACGAGGCCAAAAAACTCAAACCCAAGAAATTTAATTATCGCACCAAGAAACCCAAACTTGAAACACCCCGCACCCAAAATGCTCGCCATATTATTCGCGCCTGGAAAAAGCTGCTTGGGGTTGAAGATGATCCCGGCTGGGATAAGCTTCATTACAACCGGACGCTTAAAACAGTTAATGACCTCCTGGATTACTTTGGCGGGGACAAGGGAAAAACATTCGATTGCATCTTCACGATTTACAAAGAGTTTACGTCTAAAGGCTTGACAGTAACCATCGAAACGATTAAAAAACATACTGACACGTATCGTGAAAAGGAGATGGCGAATGAAAGACTCAACCGCACGAGCAATAGCAATACTGACCGGGAATGAGGAGATGATTAAACGGCTCCATGCCCTGGAATCTTCCAGCGGGTATTGCGTTCCTGCCCAGAATGTCGCAAAATTGTTCGGCAATCATTCGGCTAAAGAGTTTTACAGCGTACCAGAAGATGGCAAAAAAATATCAAGGTGGACTCATGAATGCGAAACGAAAATTAGCAACTTATTCTCAGATAGAGTTGTTTTTTCAAACCTTGACCTCGAAAAAGTCCACGAATTCGACTGGGAGTGCCACGTGAACCGATCTGCCTTAAACTTTGCCTACATTTGGGAGAAAAAAGAGTCCAAATCTTTCCTGCAGACCACCGACAATAAACAGCCCGATACAAACCTGGAGAACGATATTGATACGACTCGGATAGATTTATGGGGGAAAGTGTGATTAAATTTATCGCACGATTCATTTCTGGTGTAATTGGGCTTTGGTTTTCCCTTAAACGGAACCTTTGTGGTAAGAAGCCTAATTGCATCTCAAAAAAGCCAGGAGACAGTCTTGGAGAGAGGCTTGAGGCGTCGTCTCCTGGCGTCTTTTTTGAGAGCGCCCGGAGTTCCGCTATTGAACAATATTACATGCAAATTCTAGAGGAGAAAAAAAATGAAATTTAACGATAGGATAGATCAAATTTACGACAGCGTTAAGCGTTCCGCAAGGGGAACGTGGCGGTATGATTCAACAACCATGACACTGGTCATCCATTTGGACGATCAAAATATTATCAAATTCAACGTCCCCAATCGGGATATTGGTTCCTTCCTGGCCCGCTCTCCCAATCGCGTTGCTTGGCTCTTGGAATCCGTCTACGCTCATCGAGAAATTGCGCTTGAGCTTCTACCCGAAGAAATCAGGGAGCGTTACATCAAGTTGGTCGAAGACCGGCTGGTCCCAACTGAAGGAGAATTGGATGTCATCGACGAACAAACCGAAGCCGAAGAAGCCCCTGTCCCATCGTAAATTTTCGTGTATCGACATGCTGTTTACGTTCGACGAAGATTTTGGGCCGGGGTTACTATGGCAGCGGAACAGCGGTCAGTTTTTCCTGGAACCCATAAAAAATAGCGATATTTTTCAGCAACCCAAGATTTTTCTAGGGAACCTGAATGATCTTAAAGAGTTTCGAAAACTCATCAACTACACCATCAAACGCATCAAAGAGTACAAAGGAGATTGAAATGAACGTATTGATTTTTGTTGTCCTCGTCGCCGCCATGATATCGGGCTGCGGTTATACGAAGCCCCAGATAAAAGAAATGATTAACGAGGAAATGCAAACCCAGGACTATAAAGCAAAGCGGGACTATGCCACGAAAGATGACCTGTCCAACGTTAAGCGGCAACTCAATAGCAAGATCGAACAGTCCATGCTTTTTCACCTAATCGACGACATCCATGGCTGTGAATGCAAGTGACGGCGATCAATGCAAATGCCCCTGCCATACCGAGAATATGACGGGCGGATTGCCTTGCCCTTTTTGTGGATGCGAATAAGTGGAGGCGGTTAATGCAATCGTTAAAATACAAATCCAGGGTTTTAATAATAGAGTGGCGTTTGTCCAAGCTCTCGCAGATGAAGGTTATAAGGTTTGGGTAAAACAAAAAATACATTTAACAAGCACCGATTATTATGTTTTGTTTGAATTAAAAAAGATAGCGGAGGATGAATAATGGCTGGACGTAAATCAAAACAGAAAAAACCAAAACTAACCGGGCCGACGTTAATGGCCGACTTTCGAAGACAGCGCGCAATAACAAAATCAAGAAAGAAAGCGCGGGTGATTAATCCCGAAGCCGCCAAAGATTTTCCGCGAACCGGTACCAAACGAGCGCGAATTATCATGCGTAAGAAAAAACGGAAGCAATGAGTGAAGCTAACGGTTGAATTCGAACCAGACCCCAATAAGAAAGCAGCCTGGCCGGACGGGGCGGTGTTTGAGTACGACCGATTTGGGACCAAGATTATGACCTGGCCCCGGCGCGAACTTTGGGTTAAAGAATGTATCAACGGGAAAGCCATTCGTAAAGAATTCGCCAAAGTCTTTCGCAGAGATAAAGAGAATTTTTACTACCTCGAAAAAGAGGATACCCCGCCCAGTGACGACTTCGCTGAAAGTTTAATACCGTCCCGCTGGGATGAGGATCATTAGGAGAATTTATGGAAACGCAAACAGTAAAAGGCCCGTACAAGCCAAGACGGACGAAAAGGAATCCGCTCCCCAGTTTACCGCAGTATTTCAAAACGGTATTGTGGACAGATTTGAAAAAGAGATTGGAAAAAGCCAGCCACCTATGTTTTATTGTGGTGCAAAATGGAGAGGTCAATAATGTCTATATCAAGACTATCGAAGAAGAACAAACGCCTGTGGTTAAAGATACTCCGACAAATAAATCTGTACGGAACAGCGATATTAATGTTGAAATTCAACCGACACCGGAAGATGAAACTCAATCTTCTGCCAGCGGGGTGGATATTAGTCCCGAAGAAGAGTCTGGACCCGCCCAGGAAACCGAAGAAACCACGTCGCTCCCCCCAGAAACCCCAGCCATCCCTTCAATTGTCTCAAATCC
>Ga0209976_10002481_pt1 | contig 10506 bp, 8 predicted proteins | sample SumtaG_FD_182806 | JGI IMG/M metagenome (GOLD analysis project Ga0209976, IMG submission 182806) | Deep subsurface microbial communities from Indian Ocean to uncover new lineages of life (NeLLi) - Sumatra_00157 metaG (SPAdes) (version 2) | ecosystem: Environmental > Aquatic > Marine > Oceanic >... | reverse complement strand
TCATAGCTGAAAATTTGGATTCCAAATCCTTTCGTTCTGAAATATCTTTTAGATATATCAGGATTTTATCATCGATTGATTTATTATTAAATTTTAAGGAAGTAATCTCAACCCAAAAAGTATAAGGCATCACAGTTTTTAACCGTATTTCCTCAGATTGCTTCTTATTCATATTATTTTTTAATAAATTGATTGCCCTCTCAACATCGTCTGAATAGATCAACTCCATAAAAGAGGTTCCCACTAACAAATCAATTGAATAACCCAACTTCCCCAAGAAACTGCCGTTATTAATAAAATCAATCGTAAACTCTTCATCCAATCGGATTATAATAAATAAATCATTTGTTACATCCATAAAAAGAGGAAATAGGGTTTCAAAATCTTTATAATAATTTTTGTCATTAGAAATCATAATAAACACATAGGATAATATGTATCTTTCCTAGATATTTCATTAGTATAAAAATCTCTATTTATATATTTTCGTATTATAAATAGTACGTAATAGTTATACACACATTTTTACAAATTTTTCAAAACAAAATCAATCTACAATTGATACAAAAAAAACTCTTTTTTAGGAATTCTTCCTTGTAATAAGTGTTAATTTATAATTAACATTGCTATAACATATAATCTTTTAAAATTTCATCATTCTCTTTTAAAACGACAATAGAATTGGTGAGATTTTGATAATCTTTTCCATATATTACTTTACCAGAAGAATCTTTTGAACCTGAATACCTTAAGGTGAGTGATGCTGCAAACTTTAATGAATCCTTATTGATTTCACCTTGAACAATTGTAATTGGGCCAGAAATATCTTCAACTTCCATTACCAAATCGTTTGGTTTCTTGAGTCGAAGTAAAATATTGTTTTCGATTTCATTCCTTCCTACGATTATTTTTGTATTATGAAAACGGAAGTGTCTACCTTCTTTTAGGATGTTAATATCCTCTATTAACAGATTTTTATTAAATTTCATATAATCTCTCATTCTATTTGAAAAGTTTTGATCTGTTAGTAAACATCCTCCACATGCAAAATATTGATCGAGTAATCCATGTTTCCTAACCAATTCCAATTGAATTTTTCTGCTTCTTCCGTTTATTCCTAAGAGTTTTGTTCTATCAATTAATCCTTGTTCTTCATAAATCGTTGGCTCTAAATGCAGAGCAGATAATGGCCTTAAGAGTTTTTTTTCAAGACCTGATTCTTTTTCTACTATTTTTAGTGCTTTTGAATGTTGAGATTTTGGTCTTTGGTTAAGAACTTCCCCAGTGAATATAAAATCAGCTTTTATTCTTGTATTAAATTCTATTGCTTTTTTTAAAATATATATTCTGCAATCAATACAAGGATTAAGATTTTTACCATACCCAAATTTTGGATTACGCACAATCTCTAAATAATCATTGCCTTTAAATATATTATGAACTTCTATCCCAAGTTTTTCATGGAATAAATTTAATCCACATTCCGAATGACTGAGCACTTTATCACAAAGACAAAAAGGGGATTTAAAATTAAGACCTACAATTTCAATACCTTGTTGTTGAAGCAAAAGACAAGCGGTCAAACTGTCTAATCCTCCAGAAACTAACCCTAATCCAACTACCTTCTCCTTTTTTGTTATTTTAGATTCAACCATTCTATTATTATATTTTTTTAATTGTTAATTTCCATACATTTTTTTCATTGTCGATATTTTTCGTATCTAATAATTCTCCAATATTTTGTCGCTTACAACTAGCAGGAACATTTTCCAGAGCTGGTGGAAAATCTAGTATTACTTCTAGAATTTCATTTGATTCCATTTTTTCTAAAGCTAATTTAGTATATACAAAAGTCAAGGGGCAGATTTTTCCTCTTATATCTATTAGTCGGACTTTATCAATCTCTTTCTCTTCAAATTTATTCAAAACAAGCATCACCGATATTATAAGTGTGAGTATCAACTAAATTCGTAGCATTGTCTCCACAAGCTATACAATTCTCATTCCTTACGACTTTTATGAAGCTGAAACGATATTTTAATAAATTTAAGAAAAGCATCCGATTTGTTATCAAGTCACCTATATTTAAAATATGTTTTATTGCTTCATTTGCTTGAATAGAACCAACAATCCCCGGTATTAAACCTATTACTCCTGCTTGAGAACAAGACATAGTTGGTTCATTTTCTGTAATATCACCGAAAATACATCTATAGCAAGCAGTGCTATTTTCAGGATCAACAGTTATAATTTGACCATTAAATCTAACTACACCTGCGATTGTAAAAGGAATTTTTAATTGTATACACGCATCATTAATAAGCATTTTAGTTGGAATATTATCTGACCCATCTATAACAAAATTAGAGTCTTTTATAATTTCTATGATATTACTTGGCAAAATTGCTTCGTTTACTAATTCAATTTTTACATCTGGGTTTAATAGATGAAGTTTTTCATAAGCACTCTGAGTTTTTTTCTTATTTATATCATTTGTAAAATGCAAAATTTGCCTATGTAAATTTGATAAATCAACGGTATCAAAATCTACAATCTTTATATTTCCTATGCCTGCAGCCGTTAGGTAATATGCGACGGGAGATCCTAAACCCCCACATCCAATTATTGTGACTTTCGAGTTTAAAAGTTTCTCTTGGCCTATTCCTCCTACTTCCTTCAGTACAATTTGACGAGAATACCGTTGAATCTGTTCTTCAGTTAAATTCATATAATCACTTAATAAAAATTTAATAAAAATTAAAGTACAATGATAAAAAAAATCAAATTCATTTATTTTTTACTTTAATTTTTAATAATAGAGATTTTAGTCAAAATATAATGAGGTTTCTTCGGTTGATATAAATCTAATATTTTGAAACAAAAGAGAATTAAATTCTTCTAATTCTAAAGTTTTCATATGAAAAAGTTTAAGACTGAAACTGTCGCCAAACTGAGCCAAACTTTAAACCAAAAGCCGTAATATTTATATTAGTATATTCCTATTTTGATATTTAGTAAATTATTTGAAAATATTCCTTTTTTATAGCTATAATATGATAATTAGAAAGAGTAGACTTTTTTAATGGATTTAAAACCAATCAAAATTTATGAAGATTACAAAAGCAGCCGGATAAATAAAAAAAAAGCTATTGATTTACTAATTACAATCATCGAGAATATTGAAAATAATGTAATTAGAAAGGAATCCATTGAATTCCTAAGTAAAATCGATTTAAAGCATAATGAAATTTTCAATATTTTAGAAAATATTCTGGTATCCGATTCTGATGAAAATTTGCGGTACTCAGCAGCAAAAATTATAGGAAGTAAATTTTTAAAGAAGTCCCTTGTCCCTTTTCTTTGGGCATTGAAACATGAATCTTCTTATAACACATTGATAACTGTAATCAAAACCTTAGAAGAAATCAGTGAAGATAAATTTGATTCGATTTTAATAAATGAGATGAAAAAAATTGAAAATGATAAATTCAACCCAAACGAAATACCATTATTTGTAGAAAATGATCAAGAACAATTATCTCATATAGATATAGCAGAAATTCTCTTAAATAATGTTACAGTTAAATCTCTAAAAAACAAATTCGATAAAATTCAATTTAAAATTGAAGATGGATTGGTGGTTGAATTAGATTTCTCAAATGTTGATAATCAAATTATTAATTGGAAAGATAGAGAAGCATTGCAAGATCCTGCTGACATTGCTGGGATCCCAAATCTAAAATTCTTGAAAAAGATTGAATTTTTTCCTTTACAATGGACTATCAACAACGAATTCACATATATGAATTCAATAGCATTACTTACATCATTAGAACGATTAAATAATGAAGTGGCTAAAAGAGCAATAGCTTCTAGTATCAAAGGAATCACAGATAAGAAATTTAACTCCTCAATTAAAGATCTTTTCGAATTTAATGCAAAAATTGAAAATTTATCAATCTCAAAAATATCAGACATTTTAAAAAATTATTTAACGATTTTATTTTTTAAAAAAAAATATCCTTCAATAGATTATGATGTTGAGAACGGGGAGGTTATTTCAATTCATATAGATAATGCCTCTCTAATTACACTACCAAAGTTTATAAATAATTTCCGTTCACTTCGTTCTTTAGTATTAATAGATTGTCGACTAGTGAATCTTCCCGAATCAATAGGAAGTATGATTAATTTAAAAGTTTTAGATCTTGAGAGAAATAACCTTAAAATAATTCCGAAGTCTGTTTCTTTTCTATCATCACTAAAAATGTTAAATTTAAAAAATAATCAATTACAAAAGATACCCTACTCAATGGGTAACCTCCCTTCTCTCCAATATTTAAATCTGGAACAAAATAAATTACAAAACCTTCCTAGATCAATTGGATATCTTACCTCATTAAAATCTTTGAACGTAAGAGGAAATTCTTTGATAACAATTCCTTCTTCAATAGGTTCACTTAAAAATCTAAAATTATTAGACTTAAGATTAAATAAATTGGAATTTCTACCACAATCAATCGGATTACTTTCCTCACTTGAAAACTTCTATTTAGATCATAATAAACTAGTCGAACTCCCAAAATCTATTAATGCAATTTCTTCACTTAAGATCCTAAGTTTGGAAGAAAATACTCTTAGGAATCTTCCTGATTCGATGGGACTCCTTAAATTTCTAAAGATCCTAAAAATTGGTTGGAATAAATTAGAAAAGTTGCCTTCTTCTATTGGGACTTTAAATTCGCTTAAGTATTTACGTTTAAGTAATAATAGATTACAAGAATTTCCTGAGTCAATTTGCTTACTTTCTTCACTTGAGTTCCTAGATGCATCCAATAACAAAATAGGATCACTCCCAGGAAATATGGGCTCTTTAAAATCTCTTAGAATCCTTAAACTAAGTGATAATAAATTGAAGTATCTTCCTGACTCAATCTGTACTCTTCCTTTTGTAGAAAAACTAAATCTTAGCGAAAATGAAATTAATTATCTTCCACAATCAATCGGTTCACTTTTCTCTCTTAAAGAAATGTGGTTAAACGGAAATAGATTAAAAGACTTACCTGAATCAATAGTAAACCTCAATTCACTTAAATTATTAAAATTGAACAATAATCATATTAAATCATTGCCAAAAACTCTTGGTAATATTCCGACACTCAAGGAAATTTCCCTAAATTGGGAGAGCATTGAAAATATATCTGATTTTCAAGATTATGTAACATAATTTGGCTATCAATAAAAATAGAAATAGAACTTCTTAATTTCTTGAAAAAATCGAATAATTTTTCAAGGATTGACAAATTTAAACTCATGATATCAAAAAAGTTTGAGATCGAAACTTGTTAATATATAAAATAGTATTTCTATCAAGGAGTTACAATTTAAACAATATTTCGTTTCAATAAAAATTAATTATGTACATTTTAGATGATTTTTACGAGGGATTGGATAAAAAGATTATTTATGGCGCAAAATGTTCAAGTTGTGGAATTGTTTACTTCCCTCCAATAAAGACATGTAAAACTTGTTTAAAAAAAGTAAAACCTATAATATTACCCCCCACAGGAGTCTTGAAAAATTATATTCAAGAATATGGTTCAAAAGGTCGAAAAAAAAAAAAGGAATTATATGGGTTAATTCAAGTTGACAAGTCGGATACACCAATTATCATGCGTATTTTAAATTCTAACCCTAAAAAGCTAAAATCCGGTATGAAAGTTAAAGTAGTATGGGCTAATGGAAAATTAACAGACACACCACATATAGTTGGATTTGAACCAGTTAATTAAATACTGAGAAAACTTAATTCAACTTGATAGATATTCACTTAATAAAATTCACAGTCAGCTAAAAGCTGTGAGATATCAATGACTTTAAGAGGTGAGTCATCTTCATTTGCCACTTGGAATAAATTATTCTTACAAAAAACACAAGAACTAACAAGAACTTCGGCTGTAGTTTCTACAGCTTCCTTCAAACGATCTTCTCGAATTCTCACCATACAAGCCCGAGTTTCAGCTAATCTGTCTCTACCGACTTCAACCGCGATATCACCATAGAGTGCCTTCACACCACCCCCAGCACCACAACACCAGGACATGTCTCTATTATGCTTCATTTCGAATAATTTTACACCCTCAATCATTCGAATTAATTCCCTCGGTTCTTCATAGACACCACAATATCTTCCTAAGTGACAAGGATCATGGTATGTTATAAGTAAAGGATCTTCTTTTGTACGTTTTGTATATCTAATTTTAAGATTTTTTTCTTTAGCAATTTTTAATGCATATTGCGTTATATGATACAAATTGAATCCGAGATTATTTTTAGCAAATTTAGAATATTCTAGTGTGAAGGTTGAAAAACACCCAGAACATGAAAAAACTACATCTGTTACGCCACTATTCCGAACCATTTCATAATTGTGTTTAACAAGTTCAATCGCATCATCTTCTAATCCAGTTCTAAACAAGACAGAACCACAACATCGCTCTTCAGGAAAAACCACAAATTCTATACCTAATTTTTCTAAAACTTTACTTGTCGATGAAACAAGTTCTTTATTCCTATAAGAAGAAGTACAGCCAATAAAATAACCAACTTTATAAGGTACTTCCTTCTCATCCTTGATACCGACTCTTTGTTTTGCCCGTTCGTATGCTCTTGCTCCTTCTTCACAAGAATCACACCAATTAAACCTATCAATATGTTTTTCTAAAAATGGATTATTATTTTCCATAATTGAACCTTTCAGGACCTTTAATTTACTAGGCATTGCTCCCCTTTTTACAACAGCTTTCCGAAAATGTTGAAAAACCTCTAGAGTATCAACTCCAACTGGACATACCACTTTACAATTCCCACACAACATGCAACGGAAAACAGAAGGGATAATTTCATCCTTATCGAATTTTATATCTTTACGGTCTAATGCTTTGATAATCCTGTTTCGACCTCCAGCATAATCCGTCTCACTCCAAGATACATTATACACTTTACAAACATGACGGCAATATCCACAGTGAGTACAGCGCTCATAGGAGTACTTTGCCTCTTGTGGTTCTAAAGGTTCAATAAGATTTTCTTTCGAAGGAGAAACTAGTCCAGCAACTGGTGGCCCAGATGTAATTACATTTTTTAAATCTTCTTTTTCTTTTCCTTCACTCATTTATATTTCTCTCTTTTTCTCTGCTTTACTATTTGAAGATATAGTAATTTTTAATTAAATTTAATCGTTATATATTATTCTTTATTTTCTCAATTTGATTTTAGCTTTTAAATCACTTTCTTTTAAAAATTTTGTATAATATTTTTGCTGTTTTAAACAATAAGGCTACTCTCCAGAATTTCATTTTAGCTTCAACTAATCGAAATGAATTAAAAAGATGTTTGGGATCTACTTTGTCTTTCAGAATTTTCCATTTTACTACTTCTTCTTTGTGATATTTAAATAAATAAAAAGTATTAACAATTCCTATAGTATAAAGTCTGTCTCCTTGGTTGAATGCTTGAACAGATAAATCATGTAAAAAAGCTTTTACTGCGAAAAATTCAACTGGTCTACTAATATCAGTTAATCCAAAAATCTTTATTCTCGTCCATCCTTTTTCTCCGGATATGGCATAAGAAGCAGTTGGGAATTTGTATTTCTCCCGATTATTTTTATATTGTCCTATAAAATCCTCTAATCTCTCATCAGATATCCAATATTCTTGAAAAATTAGGTTTCTTGTTGATAATCCTATTGCTACCTCGGCATCACTAATATCTCGCCATTTTTCTTTTAAATATGAACTTTCAACTTCAAAGGCACTCATTGATGAAGCTAAACTTTTAACTTCTGATACACTTTTTGAGGTTTCTTCAGGATCATCAAAAAAAACAGCCCATACTAGCCATTCACTTTCGGGGAAATTAATATGGGAAAATCTCTCGAAATTTCTCTCTGAAATCGATAAAAAGAGTGGTTTGTTTGGAAGTTTACTCTTAAGTGTTGAATAGAAACTAGAGGCTTCTTTAATTGAGTTAAAACCATAACCCATTATCTCTAATGATGTTTTAAGCGTAGTCACAGATAATTCCACATTTGCTATAGCACCATAAATACCATAAGTTCCAATTACATCTTTAAGAGATATATCTTCGGTTGAATCTTTTGAAATTTTAATGATTGATCCATCAGGTTTCACAAAATCTAAGGATAAAATTGAATCCTCCATTGGACCATATTTTACGACTCCTATACCCGCTTTTCCGGGAGTTGCGATAAAACCACCAACACAAGATGTTTTAAAGCTGGTTGGGAAGCATTTAGGTTCGAGTCCATAATCCGCTAATGCTTCTATCAAATTTAACCAAGAAATTCCACTCCCAACTTTAACTGTCATTTTTTCTTTATCGAGTTCAATAATTTTGTTTAATCTACGTACATCTATTATCACACCTGCTTTTGAAGGTGTGGCTGAAGAAAAACATGACGTGCCTGCGGCTCTAATCGTAACAGGAATGTTTAATTCTCTACACTTTTTTATTACCAAAGAAAGCTCATTAATATTAGCTGGACGAACAATATGACTTGCAAGATATTTATTTTTAAATTTATAGTGATATGATGGTAAAGAAGTAAGATCTGCTGACGCTGATTCAAGTTCATATCGATTAGTACTCACGTGATAAGGTGAAATAAACTCTAAAAATTGACTCTCAAGATTTTTTTTTTCTTTTGGCTTTGTTTGGTCCTTTTCTTTACTTATATTTTTTTGATTCATTTTAATATTAACCTCTGTATTTACAGCTATAAAAGAATTGGATTTATAAAATACCCTAATATGAAAGCAGCCCACCAGCTTACTATTGTAATATACCCCGTTATTAAAGCCGGCTTTCTTTCTGCTGCAATTCCAAATAACATACTAAACAACCCTGAGATTAAGCCCAATGACCCTAGAATCATGTGAGGGATGTGATAATAAATTTGGGGAACGACATTAATCCAACTCTCAATTGGAATTCGGACAATTGCCGAGCCCAGATTTACTACTGTAAGAATCCAAGAGCTTCCTGCAAGAATTCCATGCACTTTAACAAATTTATTTTCATTCACTAAAACTAATACCGTACCAAGTGATACCAATAACAACGCGGTTAAGCCTAAATATAATTTTGAATGATTAAAAATAATAGACAATAGATCAATTGGAGGAGGAGATCCAATTATAATTTCTATATAGGCAAACTCTTGTCCACCAATTACATCATCTCCTGCAATTATAAAAAGAGTGTAAGATCCCCTTTCTACAGTTGGTGTCACATTAAATACAACAATCATTGCATTGGGATTTAGATCGAAATCATCTCCCGAATCATCGAGTATTTTATTATTTGAGGGTAGAATATTAAAGTCATTATTATTCTCTGCATCGGGATAAGCTTGTATGAATAAATTAAATCCTGAAGCAGTTACATTAAAAACAAAATATGTATCGGTTTTAACGAGAGCAGTAGATGAAATTGAATACCCCCCCGATGAACCATGGCATCCAGCATTTTCATGAGTATCACCATAGTTGGGTGTTGCGGTTCCAAAGAGTAATACTGATATGGCTAATAAACTTACAATAGCAATGAATAAAATTAATGTTTTCTTTTTCATGATTCTATTTCTAACAAAAATGTAATTTTAGTTTTTTTAATTATGATCATTTGTTTTTGTTTAAATGTTTAATTGATATATTATAAAAAAACATAATAGCAATAATTTCACCTATTTTGTTCTATAATGACAAAATTTAAAAAATATTTATTAGAATTACTTAATAAATACTTTTTTGGAATTTTTTATGAAGCTAAATCAAGTATCGATAAGAAAAATTATTCTTCTTAATTTAGGAATTATTATTGGAATAATTCTAATCACCCCAATGCTTTTAGATTTAATTGAAATTAATAGTAGAATTCTCCTTATATCCTCTCTAGGCACAACTTTAATTGGTCTTTTAATAGTATTGATGGTATTTGATATATATTTCTTAGTTTTTAAAAAACAAAATAATTTTGAATATATAATACTCAACATGAGTATTTCAATTCTGTTGGTTTTACTTATGATTTACAGTTTTTTAAATAATATTTTCGAGTTGGTTTATGTTATGGATTATAATAATGCATCACTCACTTTAATATATAAGGTTGTAGCGATCTGGGCAGGTCAAGAAGGATCAATTATGACCTGGATGTTATTTAATTCACTTATAATAAATCTTTTTAGAATCAAAAACCAGAATAAGGAAGATTTAGTATTTATACGGGCTGTTATCATATCGTTAATTATTTCAGTTATATTTTCAATTTTACTTTTTTCGATGAACCCTTTTAACATTGATTTAACACCTACAATACCAGGTGGTAGAGGTTTAAATCCACTTTTAATATCTCCTTTTATGATTTGGCATCCTTTTTTTACCTTCATTTCCTATGCGATTTTCTTAGTCCCTTTTACAG
>Ga0209976_10002478_pt1 | contig 10512 bp, 8 predicted proteins | sample SumtaG_FD_182806 | JGI IMG/M metagenome (GOLD analysis project Ga0209976, IMG submission 182806) | Deep subsurface microbial communities from Indian Ocean to uncover new lineages of life (NeLLi) - Sumatra_00157 metaG (SPAdes) (version 2) | ecosystem: Environmental > Aquatic > Marine > Oceanic >... | reverse complement strand
TAGAGCTCTAGCTTTATCTTCGAAAGTCGGAATTGAATTTCTAATTACATCATCAAAAATAAGCCAAGCTTCATCATGTTGCGGGCCTTTATTTGTTAATCCATAACCCGCTTGTTGGGCTAATGATTCTTTGGTCACATATTCGGAAAATTCTAATCCCTTATGTTCCATTCCGATATCTTGTAAAAATTTTGGATCTGCTCCATATTTCTCAGCAAAAAACTTCTTCATTTCTTTAATTCCTTGACCAACAATTATCCCAAATCCTTTTCCTTTAGCCATTTGATGTATCAAATCCATGGCAGCTTTAGCATTCCCAAAACTAAGATCTAGTCCACCAGTAATTTCCTTATTTAATATATCTTCTTCATAACATTCCATTACAAACGCAATGCCGGTACCAACAGATATTGTATCCAAACCATATGTATCACAATAAAAATTCGTTTCTAATACCCACTTAGGATCCCATACACCCCAATTAGAACCACAACCAGCAATTGTTTCATATTCTGGTCCATCTACAATTACTTTCTTACCCTTAAAAGGACCTGTTAAAACTTCATGACCTTCAGAATAGTGAGAGCAACTAACCGTACAGCCAATCCAACAACCATCAGCTCCTTCTTTTCCAGAATAGATGGTTCTCATGATTTCTCGACTATAGGGAATATCCTTTCCGCTTATTTCTTTATGCATTCCAAAACGAAAGTTTTCAGTTGGCAGAAGATCAGTCACATTCATAATCTCTGGGAGATGTCCGGTCCCAACTCTACGCATTTCGTTTTGTATTGGATCAAGTTTAATAATTTCTTGACTATGCATTTTCCCAATTTTTCTAGCTTCTTCTAAATCCGCTGGATTATTTGAATTGATTGTTACTTTTGGAGAAAGACATACTAAAGCTTTGAGATTCTTGTCCTTAAATACAGTTCCAATTCCTCCTCGTCCTGCTTGTTTAGATGATGCCCAATTACGACCACGGACAAACCATGAAAAATTTAACATTCCCCATTTAGTATGCTTTGCCGCGGGTCCAGAACTCACTACTGAAACGCGTTGTTTTTCAGCATCATCTTTAGCATATTTTTCCGTTAATTGTTGCGTGAGTTCATGGGAATATTCAGAAAGTCCTTCAGAATCTCCTACTTCTTTTATTTGAACTAATCCTTTTATACCATCAATATATATTATTACTTCTTTTTCTGCTTTTCCTTGAATTTCAAGTGCATCAAATCCAGAGAATTTTAAATATGGACCAAAATATCCTCCAACATTAGAATCAACAATTATCCCTGTTAATGGAGAAATTGTGGTTACAATGCTTTTACCTGATCCGGGATAGAAGATACTCCCTCCTAGAGGACCAGAAGCGATACAAATTTCATTTTCTGAGTCATTCCATTTTACAATTTTATCCTTTGGAAGAGCATTCCACATTAGCCATAAATCAAAACCTTTCCCACCGACGAATTTATCTTTCATTTCATCAGAAACAGGCTTAATATTAATCTCATTTTTAGAAAGATTGATATATAAGGTTCGATTTGCATAACCCTTTTGAACTTCTTGTATTTTAAATTTTTTTTCAGCTAAGAGCAATAACATCACCGTAGATTAAGAACTGATAATAATATATTATTATGAAATCTATTTAAAATAAGTCATTCAAACTATAATTTTTGGACTTAAAGCCCTAATCCATCGTTTGAAAATAGGAAAAATTTTTCCATGTTGATTTTTAAAGGTTTTAATATTATCGACGTGAAGAAAAAAAGAACCAAAAAAACATGAAAAGTGCTTAAATATTGATATATAACTCATCCACTTTTAGTAGATAGGTTTTATTTAATTTATTTAAATCAAACTCTTGATTTTATAAAAGTAAACTTAATTATTGGATTTAATTCACGTTATCAATAGGATCTTCAGTAATATTGCAATCAAAACCTTCTGTGAATGGATGAGAATTTTTACTGCAAGTAGGCTCCTTAAAAGATTAAAAAAAAAATAGATTCCTGACATTAGTATTAGGAAATAATACTGAATAGTCTAAAATTCAGATGGAATCTGAGGGTCAGAATAAAGGAACTACTTTCTATTTATCACTTCCATTTATTAAAGATTAACACTCATTTTAGTTTTATTTCAGTATCTTCCTTTATATCTATTTCATCTTCCTTTGGAAGTGTAACTGGTTTAGATTCATCAAAAGGAGTATTACATACCCAGCAAGCGTTTTCAGTATTGCTCAACGCTTCAGAACATTTTATACAGTAAAGAGCATCACACTCTGGACAAATATAATTAACTCTGGCAACTTTGCTCTTACAAACAAGGCAAATTTTCTTCTCTTTATGAAAGGTCACCTCTTCTTCAGTAATTTTGGATGGCCTTTTTGTTATTCTAAAGAGTCCTCCTTCAATTTTTATTTCTTTTTTGGGTTTTTCCTTTGGGACAGCAGATTCTTCTTTTAATCCCAAAAAAAGAAATATATAGCTAAAAACAACACCAATTCTTATAATATATACTATGACTCCAGGATCTAAAATAGTATCTAAAACCGCGTAGAATATAAACCATAATATAAACCCCAGTGCTAAATAAACGTATTTTTTTCTTAATAATCCTTCGGATTGATTAATTCTCACAGAGAAACCGATAATTGTGAAAATTGATATTGTCAATAAAACAATAAGCGCCATATTGAAAAGAAATGAATCTGCTTTAAGTGCATCATCAATTAAATCTTCTCCGGGGTTATCAGGCATTCTTAAACTAAATAAATTAATTGGATCGGCAAAAAGAATGATACCCATAATAATGAGTATAGTTGCCAAAATCGAAAAAGCATACCATTTTTTCTCAGGAATTGTAAATTCCGCTACAAGATAAACGACACCTAAGAGTACGGGTAAAACAGGGGCATACCAAAAATAAATAAGTAAATTTGGTTCACTTAAATTATTGCCCGTAGTTAGAATGGTTAAAAAATCTATGAAATTGCCTAAATGCCCCAATCCAGAAAATAATATAAATATTCCAGAAATTATGATTAATCTTGCTCGAGATACTTTTCCTTTATAGATCAGGTAAATTCCAAAAATACATCCAAAAAGTAAGATAATCGTTGAAGATATACCATTAATCCAACCAACAATAGAAAGCATTTTAATTAGGATTTCTTCATTTAAATGAATCAAATTAAGTAATATGTATTATCTAGTAAAATCAATTTTAAAATTATCTTTTTAAAACTAATTTTCTTCAATAAAATTGGAATTATTAAGTCTCTTCATTTTCTTCAAATAGTTTCAGAGTAAAAATTAGTGCATCATTCTCTGAAACCTTTTCATAACATCAATCAATAATTTCAGCACAAACCAAATCTTTTTTCTTATCAAACGATTCGTAAAGTTTGATTAATTTATAACCAAAATAATAGTATAAATCCGATAATTGGGATGAGAACAGCATAAGGTAAAACAGCTACGGGAGTGAAAATAATCCATAGAAATGCAAATACTTGGTATGAAATTATTTTAGCTACCTGAAGATTTGTAATCCAAATACCCATATATAAAGCTCTATCCATAGGGGCACGATTCACTATATATTTCAGAGCTCCGGTATAAATACAGCCCCACGAAAATCCAAGACAAATTTCACCAAGGATGAAATAGAGAATATTACCAGTAGCAGTGCCTCCCGCAAAACAAAGTAAAGTTAAAGACGATAAAACGAATCCAATTGCTAGCATCAATTTTTCTGATATTTTTGGATTATCAATGATTCTTCCATTGACAAGCATAGCTGCTACTTGAAGGATTGGATTAAGGGCAATCACAACACCCGCTAGGCCGATGGGGATCCCCGCATCCATGAGTAAAAGACTTATAATCTGGAGAAATGGTATTATACCGAATTGACGAAAAAACACACATATGAAGAGAAGGGATTTAACTTTTGCTTTTACTTTAGGTTCTTCCACAGTTCCTCCAATATTACTGTTAAAAATATCCTTTTCGTCAATTGTTTGATTGTTTCCTTCATTATTTATTGATATTTTTTTGACGTCTCGCACTGGTAGAGCAGTTAATAAAGAAATTAGTGTAACTATTATCAAAAAAGGGATTAAGGAGCTAACTCCGAAGATACTAATTATCAAGCTTGAAGATAAAACCCCAATTGCCCAACCTGCACTTTTTATTGTACTTAATAGGGATAATTGGGTGCCGCTAATCTCGGGTGTTCCAGAATTTATATTTATAACGTTTTTTTTATTTTTATTTTCTACTATTTCAGCGAATAGTGCATTAGATGCAGGCATTCTTATTCCCAAAAAAAGTCCTCTAAAGAAGTTTAGAATACAATGAAATATTATGTTATTATTAAGATTAATTAAAGAAAATACAATTACTTGAAAAAATAGACCAATAATTAAAAATAATTTTCTATTACCTGTTTTATCGCTAAGACGACCGAAAAACCAAGAGAAAATTGCCATCCCGACACCCATCCATGTTAAAATGAATGTTATTTCACCCGCAGAAAATCCTTTTGAATTTAAAAAGAGAGGTAAAAATGCAAAATAAGAATATCCCGCTATTCCCGCAAAAAAAATAGCGCCAGTGAGAGAAATTTTATTTAAGATGAAATTTGGGGTTTCTGACTTAAAATGTAAATTTTGCCTTTTCATACTGACTGTTTAGAAAGAAAAAATTTACTTTAAAATTCTGTTAATGAAATCATCGAGAAGTTCTTCAATTGTTGGACTTTTAATAGCTTCTATGTCATAGAAAACTCTTACTATGGGTTTATTACTATTAATGAGCTTGCCAAGATCTATTGGACTGCCGTCAATAATAATATCACATTCAGAATTATTAAGAGTTATTTCTAAATCTTTTAGTTGTTGGTCATTGTAGCCCATTGCAGGTACGATATTTGAAATTTGAGGGAAATCCTTAAACATCTCTATTAAAGAACCTGTTAGGTAAGGTTTAGGATCAATTACTTTTGCTCCACTATTTATTGCTGCTAAATAACCTGCCCCATATGATAAACCTCCATGGGTTCGTGTTGGACCATCTTCTACAACAATAACATTCTTATCTTTTAAATCAGGGTCGCCTTCAACAGTTACTACTGAATTAGTATAGATTTGTATAGCATGAGGATTTAACTTAGTTAAATTTTTTCTACTGTTTTAACATCATCAGGCTTAGCGCTGTTCATCTTATTTATCACAAATGCATCAGCATAACGTGCATTGACTTCTCCTGGGTGAAATTTAAGTTCATGGCCTGGTCTTAATGGATCTGCGACAATAAATAGTAAATCCGTAACATAAAATGATATTTCATTATTACCACCATCAAATACTATGACATCCGCTTCCTTTTCTGCTTCTCTGATGATCTTTTCGTAATCAACACCTGAATATATGACTAAACCTTGCTCAATATAAGGTTCATATTCTTCTCGTTCTTCAATTGTGCATTTGTACTTATCTAAATCTTCATATTTTTCAAATCGCATTACATTTTGCTCGATTAAATCACCATACGGCATTGGTTCACGGATTGCTACAACCTTATACCCTTTACTGTTTAAGTATCTATATGTTGCTCGAGAAACTTGACTTTTCCCACAACCAGTCCTCACAGCGCATATACCAATAACAGGTTTATTAGATTTAATTTGAGTAAATTTTCCCGAAATTAATCGATAATTAGCACCAGCTGCAAGAGCTCGAGATGCTTTATGCATTACATCTTCATGAGACACATCTGAATAAGCAAATACAACTTCATCAACTTCTTTTTCCTTTATGATTTCCTCTAATAACTGCTCAGAAACCATTGGGATTCCGTTAGGATATAATTTTCCAGCCAATTCATGGGGGTATTTCCTTTCAGCACTTTCTAGAGTGCCAACATTTTGCTCGCCCGCAATTGTAAATGCTACAACATCATATTCATCATTATCCTTAAAGACTGTATTAAATACATGAAAATCATAACCTAAAGCGCCTATAATAACAACTTTCTTTTTTTTCATAGCTACATACCATTCTAATATTATTCTTTACATTAATATAATAATTAATTTGGGATTTGTAATAATAGTTATTGATGTTACAAGGGGAACGAAAACCCACTAATATGTTAAGCAAAAAAAAGAATGTCCATAAATATTTTAAAAAGAAGTTAACGTGTGATTTGTTCTAACTCATCTCAAATGCTTCATATTGTTTCATTCTAAGTTTTCAAAAGCCAAGTTTGGTTATACTCATATTTAGAATATTATCTCTTTATATGTTTAAGACTATCTTAAGATAGAAATAGTAAAAAATAAATATGTGATCTTCATATATTATCATATATGATCATATTGGATGCTTCACCATTAATCCATCTTACTAAGATTGGTAAATTAGACTATATTATTGATCTTTTTGATTTCATAATAATATCTAATGCTGTATATAAAGAAGTCGTTGAAGGAGGGATAAAAGCGGGATATAGTGATGCTACACTTATATTAAATTATCTTAAAAATAATAAAATCAAAGAAATCAAGATTAAAAATCCCAACCCATTATTAGAAGAATATCTCCACCCTGGAGAATCGGAATCAATTCAATTGGCAAATCATTTAAAGTGTATTTTAGTAATAGATGAAAAAAAAGGGAGATTAATAGCAGAGCAGAACGGTATTGAATTTTTAACCACATCTGATTTATTATTGCTCTTATTGAAGGAAGGATTAATAAATTTTGATTTTTTTAAAAAAAACCTCGGAAAATATTCTGAGGATGGATGGTTAGGGGCTCCTATATATCAAAAATATTTAGAAAAGGGAAAAAAATATGAGTGAAAGGTTATCAATTGTCATTCCATCAGAAATGAATGTTGATCTTGAAAAATTACAAAAGATATTAAAAATGGATAAAAGTACGGTAATTAGACACTTACTTTCTAAATCTATCCGAGAAGTAAAAATAGAAACTTTCTTGGATGAATATCGGAAAGGAAAATTGTCTCTCGGGAAAGCCGCTGAATTAGCTGGGGTTAATTTATGGGAATTTATTGAACAATGCCGGAAAAATCAAATTCAATTAGATTTAACCGAAGAAGAAGCGGAAATTGGAATACGCAGAGTTGAGAAAATTGACATTCAAAAATATAAAAAAACTACGAAGAACTCATTAGAATCACTTGAGAATTGAATTATTTTGGATAAATTTTAGAAAAATAATAAATTAATAAAACAAGGTGATAAATCAATCTTCGGCTACAGCCCGGGCTATTTTGAGAAATAAATCAATAAATTCTTCGTCTGAACCAAAGTGATTCCCAAAAACCACGTGACGCCGCATAATCGCTTTAAGTACTTTCTGCATCGTCTTCGCCCTTTCAATGCTAATCTTTTTCCCAGCAAACTTTTCCATCATTTTAAAAGCTTGGATAAGACTTTTTTGTGTTTCCTTTCGTTTTATGGTGGTAACAGTCGCTGGAAGGCTAACGTTTACAATTAATTACATAGAAGAAAATACTGATACATCTACGATGGAGAAAATTAAGAAAGGAGCTCTTGAATATTTAGGTCTAGCAAAATAATTGCAAAACAATTATTTTTTATTGAAATTTTTAAAACTAAATTATTTTTATTTTCTTTTTCTATTATGATTATTTTCAGCACTCAAGGGCTCTTTATTTCCAAATTGAAAGTTATAAAAATCTATTAGTATTTAAAACAATAGTATGGTAAAAATTTCTTTCATTGGAGCGGGTTCTCTCGTTTTTGGGAAAAATTTGCTTACAGATCTCCTTTTATTTCCAGCGCTTCAAGAGGACACAATTCTTTGCCTAGAAGATATTCACGCAGGGAGATTGGATTTAATATTTCAGTACATTAAAAAGTTCAAGGAAGATTATTTTGACGATAAAGATATAACAATTGAAAAAACAACAAACCAAAAGAAAGCTATTGAAGATGCGAAATATATAATTGACTCTATACATGTAGGTGGGCTTGAAGCATTTAAATTAGATGTAGAAATTCCGTATAAATACGGTGTCTCTCAAACAGTAGGAGATACAATTGGTCCTGGGGGCGTTTTCCGTTTTCTTCGAGCGACAAGCGCTTTTAAATCAATTCTGCGAGACATACAAGAAGTTGGACTCAATGCAGATACCAAAGGATTTAAACCTTTATTACTAAATTATGCCAATCCAATGGCAATGAATACTTGGTATTGTAACTCTATTGTTCCAGATTCCACGGTTGGTCTATGTCATGGCGTTCAAGGAACGGCAAGGAGACTCCGAATGTGGGCTGGTGTAAAGCAAGAAGATTTTAATTTCTTCTGCGCTGGTATTAACCACATGGCATGGTTTCTTGAAGTATGGTATAAAAATTCGGAAGACCCAAATTCCATATGGAAAGATGCATATCCATTAATTAAAAAAAAACTCAAAGAAGACCCAAAGCTAGGAGAGTATGACAAAGTCCGCTTAGACTTGATGAAAGCTGTGGGAGGATATTTTATGACAGAGGAGACACGGCATACAAGTGAATACGTTCCTTATTATCGTAAAATACCTGATTTTCTGGAAAAATTTCAAGGGAATACTTCTGGTTTAATAGAGCAAGCTGCTGATTATTTAATGCAGGTTAAATTGCAGGGTAAATTTGAGAAAAGGTTAAAAATGATATTAAAGCGTTCGAAACTCCCTTATAAAAAAGTACCTACAGGAGAATATGCTCCTTTTATAATTAATGCCATGGAAACCAACAAACCTTTCGGATTTAACGGAAATGTAATCAATAAAGATGGAAGCTATATTACAAATCTTCCTAAAGGATGTTGCGTAGAAGTCCCTGTTTTTGCTGATAGTCATGGTTTACATCCTCAAGGAGGGATTGTCTTACCAACCATATGTCAAGCGCTGTGTACTTCGAATATCATGGTACAAAAAGCGGCAGTTGAAGGTGTCCTTGAAATGAATCGCGAAAAGATTTATCACGCAATATTGCTCGATCCCAACACCGCTAGTGTTTGTTCAACAACGCAAATCTATGATATGGTTGAAGAAATGTTCGAAGCTGAGGCAAAGTGGATTCCCAAATTCTAAAAAATGTAAATATTGTCTCATTTTTTTCAATCATCATAAAAAAACAAGAAAATACTAATAAACGGTAAACATCTCAACGCCATTGGAGTAATTATGGCAATTTTTATATTTTTTATGTTTAACGCTCAAGTTATTATTTTTCTTTATTAAAAGAAAGAGTCAATATACTTTCTACTGACAACTGTTATTCTAGTTGCCGTATCAAGATTTATTAAAACATTATTATGCTTCTTTTAACAACACGATAAAATTACTTCCTTTTGCATAATCTCCCTCAATCCTATCCTCAACCCATATCTTGCAACCGTATTTATTCACGATTTTCTTAACGAGAGACAGTCCCATTCCCATTCCCCTTTTACTAGTATCCTCGGTGTATTGTCTTTCGAAAAGATAATCCTTTTTTTCGTCGGGAACGCCAATTCCATAATCTTTGAATTCGAACTTAATGTATTGCGTGTTATCTTCCTCAATTTTTGATAATTCTACCTCAACATTGATTTCCTTTTCGTTATTATTATATTTCACGGCGTTGTTGAGAATATTATCAAAAACATCTATCAGCAGTTCGTTCCCGAGTACTTTTATTTCCTTAGATAATCCTTTAACTTCGATTTTTACATTCCTGTCTTGAAAACCGCTGATTGTGTGATCCACCGAATTGCGTAGCACATTAAAAACCTCTACAGGACTTAATTCTGTTTCATCAGTTTCTAATTTCGACAATTTCCTTACATTGGAAACTAAGTCAGCAGCTCTTTTTGCATGAATTTTAACAAACTCGGTGATATCGCCCAATTCTTTTAATTTCTCTGGGTCATTTCGGAACATGGAATAAAAATCTACTGACGAGATAATGTTCTGCAGTATATTGTTCATGTCGTGAGTAAACAAGTCCTTATAAAAGTTGACCAGATTATATGCCTCTCGGTATTTTTCTTCAGATTCTATTAATTCCATTTCTGTTGCTTTTCGATTAGTTATATCTTCAAATACTGTTACAAAACTCCTTTTTTTTGGAGAAAATACTGATATGCTAAAATGTTTATCCATTGGTGGAAAATAGGTCTCAAAAAATATTGGTTCCATAGTTTCCGCAACATTAGAATAAATATCTAAATACGGAACCTCATCAGTTTGATAGGCTTCTGTAGCTTTTTTATTTATAACATCTTCTTTCTTTATTGATAAAAGTTTCTCAAATTGGGGATTAATATCTCTTATAATATAATTAATCGGTATGTTTTCAGCGTCATAAACGATGTCATGAATAGCAATTCCTTCGATTGTATTTTCAAACAATAATCTATATTTTTCTTCTGATTTTAAAATTTTTTTTTCTGCTTTTTTGCGCTCCTTGATGTTTCGG
>Ga0209976_10002477_pt1 | contig 10513 bp, 12 predicted proteins | sample SumtaG_FD_182806 | JGI IMG/M metagenome (GOLD analysis project Ga0209976, IMG submission 182806) | Deep subsurface microbial communities from Indian Ocean to uncover new lineages of life (NeLLi) - Sumatra_00157 metaG (SPAdes) (version 2) | ecosystem: Environmental > Aquatic > Marine > Oceanic >... | reverse complement strand
ACTGGTTGGCCGGCGGTTTGACCAGACTGATCAAAGCTAACGCTGGCCTTTTTTAAATCTTTACCAGTCAGGCCAGTGGACTCAAAAGAGAAAATTCTAGAAAAGGCTGAGGGACTGGCGTAGTTAATCTGATTAGCATCAGAGGCAATATCTTCACGGAAGTCGAGTTGAGCGGTTTGACCGATAAGCTCAATGGTTTGGTTAATGGCTTGAATGCCGGGGAGCTCAACAATGATACGATAAGAGTCTTTGAGGGTGGCGGTTTGAATAACTGGTTCAGAAACACCATAAAGATCAACTCTGCGAGAAATGATTTGTTTGGCTGATTCTAAGGCATCGAGCCTGTCAGAGGATTGAATGTTGGCCATGTCGGTTTCCAAGACTAGATGAGTACCACCTTGGAGATCTAAACCTTTTTTAAGGCTGAGGTCGCGTTTAAGTAATTTAGCTCCATAAGGGAGGTTAATAATTACAGCCAGAATAACTAATAAAACAATTAAGAAAAAGCGTTGCAGGTTTTTCATGAGCCTACTGATTCTGAAGTGAATTTAAGGATAGTTGTTTAGCGCCTTTGAAGGTATAAATAACTTGCCCGGTTTCTAAAACAGTTTTAACTTTAACGTTATCGCCAACTCTAATGCCAACAGACTTAACGAATTTGGCGGGGACAGTGACGCCAACACTGTTACCGACTTTCATGACTTTTTGCTTCATATTCAGCTAACCATTTCCTCCTCGTCACCAATAAGCATGACGCGACCGGCAGAAAGAATTTTTTGCAAAAAGGGGTCGCGTCGGGATTTTCTAAATTGGAATTCATCTAGAGTCATGGGGGCATAGTTAATTTCTTTTTCCCGTTGAGATTCGGCCTTACGAACCAATTTGTTTAGTTCAGGAAGTTTGATGGCGCCGATAAGTAACAAGTCAATGTCCTCATCTGATTTTTTGGGCATTTGGCGGGCAAAGCGGCCGGAAAGAATAGCAAACTTGATTTGACCAAGTTTGTTTTTGTGTTTGACAATGTCAGCGCCGAGGCCGACGGTTTTGGCGACTAGACTAATGAGATCTTGATAATAGGCATAGTCTTTGCGGAAAAAGTAGTAGAGTCGGTTACCGCGAGGTTCTTTTTTAACCATACCGCGATCTTCCATACGAGCTAACTCACGACGGACGGCGTTAATTTCCTCATCGGTTAAACGAACTAGTTGACGAACATAGAAAATTTCTTGAGGCTGAGATAGAAATGTCTGAATTAACTTGACTCTGACTTTTGAGACAAATAAATCCTTTAGGCTGGCCATATGGCCTCCTTTTAAGGCAGGAACTTGTTAATAGTCTACCTTGGTATCAACTGGGAGAACCGAAATCCAGATACGGCCGGGGTTGAATTTAACCTCCTTGCCTTTGTCATCGTAGAAAATGGTTCTAGCAAGACGACTGGCTTTACTCCAAGTGCCTTTGACGGACTGACCGTCCTTAAAGATCAAGGCCTTGCCTTTACCAAAGGTGGTGTATAGCAGGTGAACATTGCCAGGATAGCCATCATTGGCGCTACGCTCAATGGCAAATTGGACGATAACGTTTTTGCTGGTGAGTTGCTGGTCAATGTTTAGATCTTGATGAGGCTGACCATCGTTAAGGCGTTTATAAAGATTGTTTTCTTTATCATATTGCCAGCTGACTTCGTATTGGGCATCATCCCAAAAATTGTAGTCAATGCTTTGAGTGTCTCCTCGCTCAGCGAACTCGGCTTCGTCTTTGGCAAACTGCCAAGGTTTAAAATCATCTTCCCACTCTAGGCCATCAGGATCAAGATTGGTATAGTCGCGTTTTTCGCCAATTGCCCAGAGCTTTTCGGTGGTGGAATACATGGTATGCTCGGTGGCGACGGTGTGACCAAGTCTTTCATAGTCACGCCAGAAAGTCGGATAACCAATGGAAAATTGATTAAGGTCATTGGCGGCTCCCCAACCATAATCACTAATCTGACCAAGGGCATTGGCTGGACCAGGGGTGTTGGCGCCACCAACGTGAGTATAAAGAGGAAAGTTGTATTCAGAAGCCCAATCAAGGAAATAGGTACGGGCACTGCGAACCGGACCAAGAATGGATTCATAGGCAGCGGCATTACAATAAAATAGAGCCATGAAACGGGTAATACCACCTTCAGCAACGGCTTCGTAAATAATATCAGCGTCAGTTAAACCTGATTGAGGTCGAGATTCCTGATGATTCTCGATCATGACAGCTAAGGGACGACGACTTTCCCAAATAGTTTTTTCAATTTTGGTGAATTTGCCGCCATTTAAAGGACAGGATTCTGATTTAGGACCAGCAATATCAACTAAGGCTTTACGGTCTTGGCTTTCGGCTTCATCTTTTTTGCTGGGTAAAGGTGAGGTAAAGAGAGCGCCGCGGGAATAGGCAGTAAAAGCGGCAAAGGATAAGCCAGTAGAAAGGAGATAAATGCCCAGACTAGCAAAGATTAGCATTATTTTCTTTTTTTTATTTGGCATTATTAATAGCCTTTCTTTCTTCTTTTGATAATTTGTAACCGTCAGCTTTACCGGCTTTAATGGTTTTGGCATAAAACCGAGTAGTATCACGTGAGTGTAATGAGCTTAGCACAAAACCATTGTCTTTTTCATCTAGTAAAGCCAGGGAGAAGCTTTGATCGCCGCCGGTTTGGGGAAAAGGATTGAAACGAACAAAGCCAATTTTTTGGATATGAGACTCCATTGAGGTTCTGGTTGTTTGTAGGGTTGAGTCCAAATCTTTGAGTTGTTTTTGACTTAGGTTTATCTGATTAAGAACATCGGTTAAAACATTTTTAAGGTCTTTTTTGGTGATGTTTTTAGTTAGGCGACGATAGTGAAGGTTAGTTTGGATGATTAAAACAGTTAGAGCAATTATCCAGACAAGCAAAACTAAAACCAGCCATTGAAGAATAGATGAATCGAGTAACATATGTGTTCTAGCTGATTTTGAGGGATTTACCTATTTTTGTCAACGAGAAGGTCGCGGGTTCGAATCCCGTCTCCCACCCTGAGGATGTGATTAGGTTGTTGTACCAAGCTAAATATCATTAAGAAAAGTTTATGGAGTATGTGTGTAGGTATTTAATCTAACTTATCTAAAATTTTATTAAATCTATCTATTGTTCTTTTAATAGTTGACACTTTTTGCCCCTTGTATGTCTTTTTAACAGCTTCGGCTTTTCTAAGCATTTTAAGCATTCCATCCTTATCATCTATTATTTTTTCGGCCTCTTTGGGAGTGATCTTATATTTTTCATCGTTATGTGTATATGTTACAGTAGTGTTTTCTATAGCTGCTGCAACAATAGCCATATTGTTGATAGTATCTATATGATCACGACTAGAAACATGGATATCTATTGATTTAGGAGTTGCAGCTTTATTGTTCTTGGGTTTTTGTCTTCTGTCGTGAATGGCTCTTTGAGCAGCAATAATCCTATTTCTTAGTCTAAGATCATCGGTTGATTCTCTTTGAGCTAGTTCAAGCGATGCAATAAGATTACCTGTCATTGTTTCTATTTCAGCTTTTGGCAAAATATCTATAGCTTCTTCTGGAGTTATTGTGTAATTTTCCTTATTAAAATCGAAAGTTACTGGAGTTTCTTCTTCAAGAACCATTAAAGCTGCCCTTTTTTTTATATCTTCAATCTTATCCCTGCCGCGGGCAACCATTAGAATTGGCTTTGGAGAAGATTCGCTTGTTATTTCATTCATATTCTATCGCCTTATACGATATATTATATCAGCTTTAATCGTGGTGGAAACAGGTTCGAACGTCGTTCACGAGCTCACTTAAAGTTATTTTATCAATTTTAGGTCTCGGTTCCAGATGTTGTTGAGCTAATTTTGTTTGATATATAATAACCTTATGGCGAAAAGGCGAACAAGAAAACAAAAAATAAAATCAGGAAAAATCAGGAGAAGGCAAGAAAAAAGAGTAAAGGTAGAACCTAAGGCTAAGGAAGAAATAAAGGGAAAGAAATTGATTATTAAAGATCTTAAAAAAACTATTTGGATATCGCTGCTGCTTTTTGGTTTGCTGGGTTTGATGTATTGGCTGGAGATAAAAACTGAGTAAGTTTTTTTATAGCTTTGGCTCGGTGACTGACTTGATTTTTTTCTGTTTGACTGGCTTGACCAAAAGTTTTGTTTAAAGCCTGAGAGAGAAAAATTGGATCATAGCCAAAACCATGCTGGCCTTGAGGTTTATTAGCGATCTGTCCATGACACTCAGCATTAAAGGTATTAAGCTTATTAGTTTGAGGGTTGTAAAGACATAGGCAGATTTGATAATGAGCTTGACGTTTTGATGAAGAGAGGTGTTTTAAAAGCTTAATAATTTTTTTCTGAGCTTTTAGATAGTTACCCTGAGCAAACTGGGCAGAATTAACTCCTAGTTGACCAGGAAGACTATCAATAATTAAACCAGAGTCATCGGCTAGAGTAAGAATTTGAGCTTTATTTCCATAAGCCTTGGCTTTGAGAATAGCGTTTGCCTTAAAAGTCTGGCCAGTTTCTTTGACTTGAAAATCTGAGGGAATAGTTTTGAGTTGATTGAGACTGATGACGGTGTAGCCAAGAGGGCTTAAGATTTTTTTAAATTCCTTAAATTTGCCAGAATTGCGAGTGGCGATTAAAAGCTTCATTTTAAAGTAGTAAAGAATTCTGTTGATTGAAAAATCATATTCCAGACAACAAAGCTAATTGAGGCTGAGGTAAAGAAAATGACAGCAGTTAAATTCCAAGGACGAGATCGAAGGTTAAGATGATGTTTTTTAAAAAAATATAAAGTTAGAAAGATGTAGATAAGCATAATGGGAAAACTAGTGATCAAGCTTAAGCGACCTTCAGTTATGTTAAGTCCCCAAATTGTACCGAAAAGAAGACTGAGACTACTAAGTAAAGCGATTTCTTTTTTTTTAAGAAATTCTGACAAAGGTCGTTCTATCTCTAGAGAAGTAGTAATAAAAAAAAGAATAACGGCCGGAACATACATGAATATATGAGAAATAGTTTCGTCCATATAGTCAGCGAATTGGTAAAAAGGTAAGAGTTTAAACGGTAAAAGTAGTTTAAAAATTTCAAAGACAGTATGGACAGTTATAGCTAACCAAGTAAGAAGAAGGGCAGGGTAAAAGATTTTTTTTAAGTTTTTACCGGAAATAATTTGAGGGCCGATTTGAGGCTGATGACGAATGGAGTCAAGAATAGAATAAGCAAGATAAATGAAGGCAATAAGCAAGAGACTGTTTTTAAGAGCAAAGGTCCAAATGCTTTGCCAAAAAGTAAACTCGATATTAGAGATGCCGATTAATCTGGTAATGATGTAGAGAGTAAAAAGAGCAAACAAAATTAGCTGATGTCTGATGCGGCGCATGAGAAGACTACTTTCTCTTTTTCCTTAATTTAGCCCAGGCTGATTTTTCATGGATGGTAAGGGTGCCGAGTCCAAAAAGAATAAGAATAAAGTAAGTAATCCAGCCGAGGAAAGGAATAAGTTTTAATAAGCTTAAAATCACCATGCCTAAAAGAAGACTAAAATGAGGCTTTTTAAATTGACCATCTTTTAAAAGATGGTTGCCGATGATTAGGCTAGTGATTAGTTGAGCGAGGTATAAAGAAAAGGCGTAGTAAAGAAAGGTTAAGACGCCTAGAGGGATACCAATTAAGGAAATAGTAAGGATAAGACCAATAATCGGGGTTAAAAAAAGAGTTAGAAACCCCCAGCTAATAGCTGAGCCAGATTGTTGGCGACTAATTTTAACTAGTTTCTGAGCTAGGCCAGGCAAGAGAGTAATTAATAACCAACCAATGAGAACATTGACGGTTAAGCCAACTAGTTGTTGGATAACCATAAGGGCAGTAATTTTTTTAACAGCTGAAGATGTCTCGGGTAGGCTTTCAACTGGTAGGGTTTTTTCTTCGATTAGATCACCGCTAATAAGGGCACGATTACTGATAACTGGTTTTTCACCGTAAGTAATTTTGAGATTGCCATTAATAGCTGTGTCTGAGTAAATATCAACTGCTCCAGCGTTAATAAAAACGTCTTTGGCGGCTTGACCATTAAAACGAATTCTAGCGGCATTAAACCAGGCATTATTAAGAGCTTGGCCAGTGTAGTCAATCAGGCCAGCGGCAATAACTAAACTATTATTAATAATTGAGTTAGGTTTGAGAGTCACTTGGCCACCAGCTAAAGAGGCATTGCCATTAACTTGAGCGTCAAGATTGGTTTGACCGGCGACAACTCTAACATCATTTAAAACCTCTCCTTGAATATCGGCTTGGCCGGCAAGAATAATTAAATCACCGTTAATGGTGGCATCAACGACTACTTCGCCAGCAAAAAGAAAGACATCGCCATCAACCTGGCCTTGAAGGTAAATAGAGTCAGCGGCTTTGAATAAAGGGCCTTTAATAACTTCATCAGATTGAATAACTAGGCGGCGTTGGGTTGATTTTTCTTGAGCGAAAGCTGGTTTTAAACTCAGAATACTAATCAGAGAAAAAGTTATTAAAAGAAGAGAGATTATTTTTTTCATACTTAAGAAGGTAGCATAGGTAGAAGCTAACTGCAATGCTATAATATTATAATGACTGGTCAGCGTTGGCAATTAATTGCGAGTTTAAAGATAGTAGCGATAGTGTTGGTGATGACAGTGGCAGGCTTGCTGTTCGCTTGGCAGAAAAAAAATGCTCAAATAAAGGAGATGGAGCCGGCTAGTGGATTTGCCGGTTTAATTGGTAAAGGTTTAGATGGGGCAATTTTAACTATCCCCTATCAACAGACTTTGTATAAACATTTTGGTAATGCGATTAATCCTCAAGTGAAGATCCCGGTGAAAACAGTCACTGGCTATAAAGAAATAGAGTTTTTGGTTGACAGTGGAGCGGTGGTATCGGCTGTGCCTAAAACTTTATCTGAAGATTTAGGAACAGATTTAGCAGAGTTGCCAAGAATTACCATTGAAGGATTTGCGGGTCAAAAAACCTTTGCTTATCGAGGTGAGTTTGTGATTAAAATCGGCATAGAAGAGATCGTCATTCCAGTGGTGTTTTCAGAAAATCCTAAGGCTAATAATATTTTAGGGAGAATTGGATTTTTTGATCAGTTTAATATAACTTTTTCTGCTGATAGCCAAAGAATAATAATTACTAAAAAGACTTAAGTCTATGAAAAAAAGAACTAAAGTACTTTACTGGTTTTATAAACTCAGCTGGAAGAAATTACTGGGGATTGGGACTTTTGTATTGATGTTGGGAGCTTATTTGCCGATTCAACAAGCAGCTTTGCAAAGAACTAGAACCGAAACAGAGGCAGCCTTGTTGCCCAAACCCCAACCAATTACGACTGAGTTTGAAACACCTAAAGGACCGCCAGAAATATATTTAGTGGATCACTTTTTTGGCAAGATTGATGATGCGGTACTGATTCATGGGGAGAATTTAGGCGGGTTACATAAAAATTCTTGGGTGAGTTTAGCAGGAGAGAGAATAGCTGAAGATAATTTAGTTAGTTGGACTGGTAGTTACATTGAGTTCAAGGTGCCAACAGGAGCTAAATCCGGTCAGGTGGAGGTGAACATTTTAGGTAAAAAGGCTAGTTGGCCGGGAGTGTTTTTCGTAACTAATAAATCAACTGAAGCAGAGTTGAGACTGGTGAAGGAAGCTGATAGTAACCAAGCTCGATTGCTAGGGCAGGGTTTAGGTGGCGGCAAAGAGTTGCTAGCCTGGTTACTAATTATTAGTGGGGACGGAGATTTAAAGTTAAGCTCTGCTAAGGGGACGGAGGTGAGTCAAAAGATTAAAGACTTGCCAGTAGGCAGAGTTTATGAGGTTAAACTAAAATTAAGCAGTAGTTTGGCAACAGAGTCTCAGGGACGGTTGGTGCCTTTATTAACTGTGGTTAAATCAGAGGGGCAAATGGTGGGGATTGCTAGAGGTGAATTAAGCGATAATCAAGGAGCGTTAAAGCCGTTACAGGCTCATCCGCTATACGTAAGTTATTAAATTAATAGAATAAACAGACCGAGGGCAAAACAGTAAAGGCTAAACCAATGAAGTTGAGCTTGAATGACAATTTTCCTGAGAAGCTTAAGAGCAATGAGGCCGGAAAAAAAGGCGGTTAAAAAACCGATGGCTAGACTAGGAAAAGCTGAAGGGGAAATCTGGGCGACTTGGTTTAATTGAAGTAGTTGGGCGCCTAGAATAGCTGGCAGACTTAAAAGAAAAGAAAAGTTGAAGGCAACCTGAGGCTTAAGACCTTGGAAAAAGCCAGCAGAGATGGTGCTGCCAGAACGAGAGATACCAGGAATTATAGCTAAGGCTTGAAAAAGACCAATGATAAAGGTGTTTGGGAGTGATAGTTTAGCTGGAGAAGATTTTTTAATAAATTTGGTCAAAAAAAGAATCAGGCTGGTAATTAATAAAGCTAGGCCAACGAGAGTTAAGGAGGAAAAAAGAGTTTCTATTTGAGAATTAAGGAAAAGGCCGACAAAAGCAGCAGGAAGGCTGGCTAAAAGAATTAAGCTAACCAGCCGACGGTTAAGTTTAATGATGATTGGCCACATGACAATAATAATAGCTAAAGCAGTGGCGACATGAACCAAGACATCAAAGACGATTGGAGGCGAGGTAAAGCCTAAATAATGCTGAGCAATGACTAGATGGCCGGAGCTAGAAACCGGTAAAAACTCGGTTAGACCTTGTAAAAGGCCAAGCAGTAAAGCCTGAAATAGCGTCATTATTTCTTATCTTTTTTTAGATCGGTTGTACCAATCCATAAGCATGTGGGAAACTAAGTCCTTGGCACCAAGGCCAATGGCTAGACCAATACCCAAAGTTAAGGTGGCAATTACGCCAGTAAAAAGGGTATTAATCAGAGACTGAGCGATACCGAGCTCATTAACAGCGGCTAAAGTAGAAACAATAACAACTAGATAACTGGCGATTTTACTTAAAAGACGGCTGGTTTTGGCATCGACTTGGCTAACGGCACCTTTGATAAGATTCTCAACTAGGCCGGCTAAAAGGATACCAACGGTTAAGATTAGGACGGCAGAGATGATTCGAGGAATATAGCCAAGGAGGCCGCTGAGAACAGCAGAAACCGTGGTTAGACCAAGAATGTTGACGGCGGCAATAAAGAAAACAATAATGATAAGCCAGCGGACAATCTCGCCAAAAAAGACTTCGACTTTATCCTTAACATCAGCTTTTTTAAGAAAGGGGTCAAGACCAGCTTTTCTAAGCAACTTGTCAAGTTTGATAGCGCTGAGAACTTTAACGATTAAAGTTCTGCCCCATTTAGCTAAGATAAGGCCAAGAAGGAAAATAAGTAAGGCGCCAAAGAGACTGGGCAAGAAACCAAAAAAGCGGCTGAGAATATTAGTACCAGCCACCCAAATAGCTTGCTGCCAGTTAGAAATAACTCCAGAAGAATAAGGCATTAACTACTCACCCCCTTTCAGATGATTAGTTTAATTATGTGAAGATAACCCTAAGTTGTCAATGGATGATATAATATATGTTAGCTAGGAAGTGTGGTGATGCTCTGATTTATCAGAGAGGAAAGTCCAGACTGCAGGAAGCAGGGTGTCCTACGTAAGTAGGAGCAATTAGCTAGATCGAGCTGATTGACAGTGAAGCCACAGAGACGAGCTCTTAACAACTGAATAAGTTAGCAAGAGGTGAAACGACCTTTCGACGCTTCGAAAGGATCCACTGGAGGCAATTCTCCTCGCAGCAACTTCCGATCGACCCGATTTGAGGACGCTTCCCTTAGGGTCAAGGTTTGAAGGCATAGATAGATATCATCTAATCAAACAGAATCTGGCTTACTGCTTCCTAGCTATTAAAAGATCCCGATATTCATCGGGATTTTTTATTCTTATAACCTTAAATTAAAATTTCCAAAAAATCACCAAAATCTTCCATTAACCATTCAAAAGTGGGCGATTCTGGGGGTTGATGATAAGGATGGTAAAACTTTCGCATCGTCAGGTTTGAGAAATATTCCTTAACGATCTGCTCTGTAATATCATATTTAAGGAGATCATCATTGACTGACATAGCAAAAAAGCAAGGCTTGGTGAACGGAAGGTTTTTGTACTTGTATTCTGCGCTCAAAATCTCTCCGAGAACGTAAGAAAGCACATCTAAAGTTCTCACTGGCAAATCCGCAGCATTTTTACCTCTTAAGATTGATTCATCTACTTTGCTGAAGTCACTGAGCAGTTTATAAAACACATTTTTCATCCTTTTGGTGCATAAAAGCTTGCAAGCAGCATTTTGAACCCGCGGCTTCTTTAAAGCCCACGTCCCGCATCTCAACAGCCGTTGTTTGTATTTAGGAAGCTTCAGCGCTCGAGTTGATATAAATGGAGCTACTATAAGAAAACTTTCGATTCTTTCATCTAAATATTCAAGCGTTCGTAATGCTAGTAGCCCTCCAAAAGAAAAGCCCATTAAAT
>Ga0209976_10002476_pt1 | contig 10514 bp, 9 predicted proteins | sample SumtaG_FD_182806 | JGI IMG/M metagenome (GOLD analysis project Ga0209976, IMG submission 182806) | Deep subsurface microbial communities from Indian Ocean to uncover new lineages of life (NeLLi) - Sumatra_00157 metaG (SPAdes) (version 2) | ecosystem: Environmental > Aquatic > Marine > Oceanic >... | reverse complement strand
AAAAAAAAAAAAAAAAAAAACAATAGAGAACAATAATGATATGAAAAATCGTAATGACATAGAAATCATAAAAATAATTTTGTTTAATGTAGGTGAAATTTTATATTCATTAAAACCGGCAATTAATAATATATTAAATAAAGAAGAGATTGATTTGTATCATACATTTAAAGAAGTGGGAGATACGTTTGATAAAATATCAGACAAATGTGAAGAAGTCGGCTATATGAATTCCTTAGATAATCTCGAAAATTAAACATATCGCAATATTTTTCATATAAAAAAATTTGAAAAATACAGGAAAGGTTGTAGTTATATAGTATAAAGCTATCAATTGAGCCGATTAAAGTATTAGTACTAACCTATTATAATTGAAAGTAGAAAATCTATGGTTTTAATTAGTTTTAAAAATTTTAATTAAATCTTGTCATTTAAAATTTTAAAATCAGCTAAAGGATATATTAAAATATCTTTCCCATCATTTTTTATGTTCTTAACCTATCTTTTTGTTCATGATTTCCTGGTATAAAGCATCAGTATTTTCGAAGGGAACTATCTCTTTTTCCTTTTTTTGGAGTGACATAGCTTTCATTCCGCAGGTAGGAACACAGTTTCCACATCCTATACATCTATCTAAATCTACTACGGATTTATCTTCGACCATTGTAATAGCTTCCATAGGACAGCGTTTAAGACAAGTCTCACAACCATTGCATAGTTCAGAATTAGATTTGGCGTAATAATTTGACGAGTAATATTCAGCTGGGCGTGGATATTGCTTCGCAGCTTGCAATACCCCACAACAACATCCACAACAGACACAAATACCTGAAGGATTTTGAACATTAAACGGTTGAAGAACGAAACCAGCTTTTTGAAATTTATCCAAAAGTTTAATTAATTCTTCCTTTGAAATTTCTCTTGCTGAGGGAAATTCCTCAAGTAAGTGTTTAGCAGAATCATCAAAATTAATACAACAATTACGAATATCACCTAACTTGCATGGTTCTTCCATAAGATCTTTAGATTGCCTGCATACACAATCCATTACTGAAATAAGGGATTTGTTCTTTAAGATTTCCTTAATATCATCATAGGTACTAACATTGTGCTCAAGTGTAAGGCTTTTTTCTACCGGTATCGTACGCATTTGAGCTGGTGTATCCTTACGATGAAATTCCTGATAAAATTTTTCATTCAAATATCCATAAGCATCTGATGCAAATTCTTTTGTTTGCTTATCCAATTGAGTCTCGTAAAATCCAACCGCAAACGGCATTAATGAATAGTGGTTTCCTTGACTATCGCCTACAATTGCGCCTTTTTTTACCAATCCGTCTAGAGTTTCCTCCAATTTATTTAGATTTATTGATAATCCACTCTGAATTACTCGTTCATGAATTTCTATTAATGATTCTGATGCATTGGTTAAATGTATGGCAATCTCAGCTTCTTCAGGTGTAAAGAGATGTTTCAATACACGAATTTCTATCCCAGAATCTGTTGCAGGAAATCCTACTGGTAGGCGTTCGTCTAATACCTTTTGCAGTTGACGATAGATTAATTCTTTAGTTTCCATTTTATTAACTTTTACAAATCTTAATAATTTTTAGTCAATGAAAATTAATTTAATATAAAGAAAGCTAAACTTAAATTAAAAATATACTATAATAAAAAATAATGCGGGAGTACACATATGGTCCATTTCAGTCGAGACGATTAGGTCTTTCGCTAGGTGTAGATATCTTACCAAGATTTAAGCTATGTACCTATAACTGTGTTTATTGTGAAATTGGATCTACAGACAAGTTAGTTTCTCCCGAATATAGAATAAAGGCTCCTCCTTCTATAAATTTTAGGAAGGAGTTAAAGGATATTTTAAAATACGTACCCCACTTGGATTCAATCACATTTGGATACAATGGCGAACCGAGTCTGAACAGAAACTTGTTGGATTTCCTCAAGATTACCTTAGAAGTTAGAGAAAAAATAAAATGGATTGACAGGAAACCAATAATTACTCTCTTTACTAATTCTAGTACTTTATATTTAGAAGAAATTAGGCAAGAGGTAAAGCAATTTGAGTTAGTATTAGCAAAATTAGATGCTGCCACACCTGAAGATTTTCAAAGAGCCAATAATCCACATCGGGAAACCCCTAAAATTGACGCTATAATTGAATCTCTTGTTAAATTAAAAAAAGAAATGTCGAAATCTCATAAGTTAGCAATTCAGAGCCTAATTTATAATTCATATAGAGAGGATTTTATCGCTAATAGCAATGACATAAACATAACAAACTTAGCTAAAGCAATTAAAAAAATAAAACCAGATTCTGTTCAGATTTATTCTATAGCGAGAATTCCTGCCAACTATTATGTTTTTTCTATAGACAAGGAAAAGAGAAAAGAAATTGTTGATAAAATTAAGGATATTGTAAGTGATGATACTGTTGAAATATCTTTTTACTAACAAAGCTGTATATGTATTAAAAACTCATTAAGTTAAAAACAAAAGTTTTGATAAATATGGCTAAATTTGAATGTCCCTCTTGTTATTTTGAGATTGAGTTAGATGAAGGAACAATCGAAGGTGAGGTCATTCCATGTCCTGATTGTGGTGTGGATTTAGAAATCACTAAAATTGATGGAGATACTGTTTCCGTAGAGATTGCAGAGCTCACTGACGAAGATTGGGGAGAATAAATCTTAGCTCTTATTTTAAACCTTTTTTATTAATTAGAATGTAGATTTCCTATTTTTCTAAATCTTGTTTTTCAAAAGCCCAATGGAGCTCTTTGGGTAATTCGTGATAATCCATTTTATTCAAGATTTCCGAAAAATCGTGACTATTATAGGTGTTCCAGAATAAAATTGTTTTATCTTTTAACTTTAAATTTTCCTTTTCGGCATTTCCAATCAAAGCTGCCATTGCTTTTCCCGTATAAGTTGGTTCAAGAGTTATGTTTTCCATTTCTTTGAGCAGTTTAATAGCTTCAAGACATTCTTTAGTAGGTTTCCCATAACTGACTCCAAAATATCCACCGTCTAATTGTAAATGTTCATATGTTATTTTGGGGATTTTTTTATCATTTTTTACTAAAAGTTTCCAGCCTTTATTTGCCAACCTAATAATTCCATTAATACTAGGTGATTCAGATACTTTGACGCCATAAATGATGGTTTTTAATCCTGCCAACTTAACTCCTAAAGTTAAACCGGCCGTTGTACCCATAGAACCACAAGCAGTATAAATATAATCTGGTTCGGGTATTTCCCCATTATTTACTTGGACTTTTAACTCTTGTACAGCATTAACAAAACCTAATATTCCAAGAGGTGTACTTCCTCCTGGTCCGTGAAAGTAAAGCCGGGTATTATTTTTTAATTTCGATTGTATCTTGTTTTGAAGATCCTCAGGGTCATGAGAATAGATAATCTCAGCTTTAAAATACAATTCAAGCAGCAAATTATTTCGAACATAATTAGTTATAGGTTGGTCAATTAGCGCGGAAATAGGCTTTAAATTTAGTTCATTACAAAAAGCAGCATTAGCAACACAATGGTTTGAACCAATACCGCCTACCGTCATTACTTTCGTACATCCTTTTTCTAGAGCGTCTGCGAGAAGGAACTCGAGTTTACGGGTTTTATTCCCTCCGTAAATAGGTGACGTAAGATTATCTTGTTTAAGCCATAGAGAATCTAAACCTAACATTTCTTGGAGATGATTAAGATTTATAACAGGGGTTTTTAAAGGAGCAAGTTTAATCCAAGGAATATTTGCTTCGAGATCTGGAAATTTTTCAAATAGCAATGGTTTTTTTCGGTTTTCTGACATTTAACTTATTCACTCTTTTTCTTTTGATACTTAACATTAACCCAATTTTTATTTTACATTTTTAATAATATTTTCAGCTGTTTTCTTCCCTACTATATTAGTTAATTCATCTAAATTAGCATTTTTTACTCCTTCATAACTCCCAAAATGTTTTAAAAGTTTATTTCTCGTGGCAGGCCCAATACCTTTAATATCATCCAAAATAGAGCCCACCATCCTTTTCTGTCTTTGTTTTTTGTGTAACCTTACAGCAAACCTGTGAGCTTCATCTCTAATTCTTTGAAATAGTTTTAGTAGGGGAGAATTCTTCGGTAAAATTATTGAATCTTTTTTTCCCGGAACAAATATTTCTTCTAATCTTTTAGCAAGACCGATGATGGAAATCCCTTCAATGCCTAATTCATTAAGAACTGATACTCCTGCATTCAATTGCCCTTTTCCACCGTCAACTAGAATCAAATCTGGTAATTGATAATCATTTTCTAATAAATAAGTGTATCTTCTCATCATTACTTCTTTCATCATCGCCACATCGTCTGGAGAGGATTTGGACCTTATTTTAAAATGTCTATAATATTTATTATATGGTTTTCCTTCAAGAAAATATACCATGGAGCCAGTTGCGTCTTGACCTTCAATGTTTGAGATATCAAATCCTTCGATTATTCTTGGAACATTTGGTAGATCTAAAACCTCTTTTGCTTTTTCTAGAGTTTTTTTCATTTGGTTGACTTCTTTCAGTTTAATTTCTTCAATATCTTTTTGTTGTTTCAATATAACGAGAGCATTCTTAGAAGCTATGCGCATTAAACCAATTTCATCAGCTAATGGAGTCCTAATTTGGATTGATTTCTTAATATCCTTTAGCACTTCATTTAAAAGTCTGATTCCTTCAAGCATTTTAGGTATGATAATGACATCCGGGAGGGTATATTTAAGATCTTGATAATATTGTTCCAAGATGGAAACAAGTATTTCATCATCTAAATTCAACTTTTCTCTTAAATCTAGATCAAAGGAACTTTTATTTGAGATTTTACCTTCACGAATGTGTATAATAACTAATGCAGCATAATTCTTATCACTATTATATCCAATGATGTCTTTATTTACTTCTTGATCTAAAAGAACATTTTGACTAGCTGTTGAGTGATCTATTGCTTCAAGTTTATCTCTCCAAAATGCGGCCACCTCAAAGTTTTGATCTTTAGAGGCATTGCCCATTTTTTGCCTAATTTGATTTTTAAGTTCTTTGGTTTCACCTTTCAAAAACAATTCAATTTGCTTTATATTTTCAAGATATAATTCTTTACTAATAGCACCAATACAGGGTCCAGGACATAGTTTTAATTGATAATATAAACAGGGTCTTTCCGATTTTTTCATCTTTTTTGTACATGAGCAATAGGGAAAAATTTTCCTTAAATCCCTTAAAATTCTTCGGATCTCCTTTTTATCAGTATAGGGCCCAAGAAATAGGTTCTCCTGGGAATACCATTGTGGATTTCTTAATATTTTTATTCTAGGATACTCTTCGGAGTAGAAAATCCCCACCCAAGGGTAGGATTTAGAATCACGCATAATAACATTAAAACGAGGCAAATGTTTCTTAATTTGAATATTTTCTAGTATAGAAGCTTCTTTTTCATTCTCAGTGACGATGTATTCAATCGATATTATTCTTTTTACTAAATCTTTAATTTTTTCCTCATAGTAAGGGTCTATATAACTAGTTTTTATAAAATATTGTGAAACTCTCTTCCTAAGATTTCGACCTTTGCCAATATAAATTATTTTATTGGTATTGTCTTTAAAGAAATAAATTCCAGGTTCGTTTGGTAAACTCTTTCTTTGTAATTCTAAATCTTTCATGTTTATGAATTAAATCTGCCAAGAATAGCAAAACGATTGTTAGGGTAGTTAAATTTTTTTTTCTTATAAATTGATTTAGATTCGATTAATTAAAATTAAGAATCTAATTCTTATTTATTCTTATTAAATATAAGACACAAAATTCTATATTTTTTAAGCGATATTGTATGTAATATTATTAACTTAGAAGTTAGCATTAATGCTAAAAACTTTAAAATACAGGGAGTAATAATTTTGAAACATGAATATGCTGATGTTAATGGCATCCAGATGCTGTTAATATAAACCTTTTTACATAGTTATCAAATAAAAAAATAAAATTAAAAAAAAAAGTCGAAAAATAAATTTCAACTTATTTAGAGGTTCAATTCAATCAATTTCTTCTTGTTTTCAATGGCTTTCTCTTTAGTTACTATACAAAACTTCCAAAAAATAAGCGCTATAATTAACATGCACGCTGCCGGGACTAGGGACATCTGAAGGAGTAAACCAAATTTCGCTAAATCTGTGTTGTCTGGACCTAATAAGGGATCGTATCCCGTAAGAGTCTGCACTATAGTAAAAATTAATACTTGGAAAAATATCCCTGTTGCAGAAAAGAATCGCAATACACCATGATAAGAGCTTTCTTCTCGAATACCCGATTTTAAGGTTGCATCATCAATTGCTTCAGAAGTTGAACCCTGATAAACTACCATTGAACCTCCCACAGCTACACCTACGAGACCAGCAAGGATTATTACTATTGTGTAATTCACAGCAAATATAAAGCTAGCAACACTGATAGCAGTCCATAAAAGCAAATACAAATAGGCTTTTCTTGATCCTACCTTTTTTGCAATTTTCATCCATAATGGTATTGTTACGAATGAAACTAAAAGCAGAGTAATGGTTGGAAGAGCCACCGCAGTTATAGGCATTTCTAAAACATCCACAATATAAAAAGTAAGCCCTATTGAAAAGCATCCCATTAGTACTACCCAAGCAAGGTAAGCAAGTACCACTGACATAAAGTTTTTATCTGTAAGAGCTCGTTTAATTACGACTTTGGCAGGTGATGAGCTTTTACCTTCAACATTTAATCTTATCCTTAATTCTATCATTTCTTCGGGCTCACGAGTGGTTAAAACCATAGGGATTGATACGAGAAAAAGTGCTATTATGATTATTACAGCCATAAAAAAATAAGCTCTCGGCTCTGATACTCCCCCACCTATTAAAAGCAACAACGGAATTGAAATACCTGTTATAATTCCGCGCACCCCCCCCACAAGCCTCGTATACCCACCAAGCCTAATTCTTTGCTTCTGATCTCGAAATCTGTCAACTATTAACCCGCTTACACTTAATTCGTATATGGTTTGAAACGCATCATATACTATCAGTATAATTAACAGCCACAACATTGCCATTAAGGGATCGCTCGAAACAGGTAAGAACATCAAGGTTATAGTTCCCAAGGCTCCAATAAGACCGATTACAATAAACGGAAATCTTTTTCCATATTTCGATGTAAATTTTGAAGAACGATCCAGTAGATTACCTGTTAACGGGTCGTTGATCGCGTCCCAAAGTGCATATATTCCGAACATTAAAAGAATATAAATGATTGGAATTCCTAGTGCTTTAGCTGCATATATTTGAGTCCAATTTCTTAAAACCCAAAAGGTATTCATGATTGGCAGATACAATGAAAACGCAAGCATTTTTTTCTTACTAAATGGTTCATATTTTGTTAATTCTTCATCTGAACTCATATTTTTTTCACTTTTTTTTATTGATTTCTAATAAATTTAATATTCAAACGGAAATGAATATTATATTAAATTACTGCGAAATATCTATATAAATCTTATGTATCTTATTAACACGAGAAATTACAGTATTTAAAGAATAGAGAACATTAATTTTTTTTTAGGTTATCTAAAATCCTTTCCGAACATTCAATAGCACTTTGAGTCGCTAATTCTGTTCCTATTCCCCAACCTCCTGCATCTCCCGCAAAAAGCTATCATTTCATCCATCATATAAACCTCATAAATTTATTAGATTTGTATATTAATCTAAATTAATACACTTAATTTTTAAAATTAAGACTATGAATATAAGACTTTGTCCAAAATGCAAAAAACCTACCTTAAAACAAGCAACTAATGTTAGTGGTTGGTTAGCTCCTGATTTGTATGAATGTACAGACGATAAATGTGGGTATATAGGACGTATTTATATTGAGGTTGATCCAGAAGATTATAAATTAGAGGATGAATCAGATTTAGATAAGGAAGAGGAAATGTAAATTATGCAACAATTGTTAAAAGATGCTGAAAGGATAAAATCTTTAGAAATTCAAGGTGCAACAAATGTTGCTCTAAGTGCGATTGACTTTTTGAGTAGTTATGCAAAAAGATTAGAGGATTGCTGCACACCAGATGAATGGTTTGAAAAGCTATACGAAGCAGAAGGTATTTTAATTGGAACTCGACCCACAGAACCGGCTCTACGGAACGGATTAACTTATATTTTAAAAAAATTAGAAACAACAAAAGATAATTTAAATGCAGATAATATTTTAGAGCTTATTGACAGTTATAAGAACGAATATAAAGAGATGATTCAAAACTCCAAGAAAAAAATTGCTGAAATTGGAGCAAGACGCATACCCGATAAAGATGAATTTACTATTATGACACATTGTCATTCTTCTGTTGTTAATGGAATACTTTTAGAGGCTAAAAGACAAGGTAAAGACAATTTTAAAGTAATTAATACGGAAACTCAACCAAGATTACAAGGTAGAAAAACTGCGAGAAAACTAGTAAAGGCAGGTATAGAAGTTATTCATGTAGTCGACAGCGCAATGCGGTGGGTTGTAAATCATTATGAGGTGGATTTAATTATAATTGGAGCGGATAGTATAACCAGCGAGGGTACAGTCTTAAATAAAATCGGGAGCCGGTTATTGGCATTAGTAGCTCATGAAGAACATGTTCCTTTCTATGTAGCATCTTCCTTATTGAAATATAATCCAAAAACATCTTTTGGCACATTGGAAAAAATCGAGATGAGAGATCCAAAAGAGATATGGGAAGACCCTCCCGAAAACATAGAAATCTTAAATCCAGCCTTTGAAACTGTATCAAGAAGATATATTGATGGGCTTATTACAGAAGCAGGGATATTTGCGAGTTCTCATGTTCATTTTCAGTTTGCAAAGCTTTATCCTCTTTTAGCAGAATAAAGTTTAATAAACAATATCTAAAAAACATTAAGGGAGATTTATATAAGACAAAACGCTAGATCTCATTTATAATCTTACTCGAAAGTAAAAGCAGTCTTAATCGAATTATTAGCGCTTTTATTTGAAGCTACTTCTAGTGCACTTTTATAATCTTCTATTGGAAATTGGTGCGTGAGAATATCCTTAACATTAACGCTTCCCGAAGCAATTAAATCTAAAGCGATTTGGAATGTCCGTTGCTTTTTGTTGTTTATTATATCGTGACTATAGCCAATTGAGGGAATAATCTTAATTTCTTTGCTTACCATAGGACTCCAATCTATTTTCAATTGAGCTGGAACACCGAGTAAAATTAAAGTTCCTCCAGGTTTAGCTAATCTTATACAGTTCGATAAGGAGGAAACGTTCCCTACGGAATCTATTACAATATCGGCGCCTCCCCCTAGTGGAAAAGGTTCTCCCATTATAGAAGTTAATATTCTACATCCTAATTTTCTTCCAATTTTTTTTATATGCACATTTTTTTTTACTAAAAAAGTATCGTTAGCACCTAAATTTTTAGCTAATTCGGATTGAAAAGGATATTTTGCTACCGCAATTATATTACACTTACTAAACGATTTTAAAGCCATAATTGTCGTTAATCCGATTGTTCCACACCCAAGAATAACACAATTTTCGTATTCTTCAGGTAATTTTTTGAAAATACCATGTATAGCAACCGCTAATGGCTCAACGATTAACGCTTCTTCAAACGATACAGTTTCGGGAATTTTAAAAAGTTGAGACTTATGAGCAACTATATATTCTCCCCAGCCTCCCCCTGTATCTGCACAAAGACCCGTGTACATTCCGGGTTGGATATCACCTTTATCAAGATTAGAACATAAACTATAATCTCCTTCTTTACAAGAATTACAGGGTTCAATTCCTCTTACTTCACATGGAAGTGGTGGTTCTATTAGAACCCGATCTCCAATAAAAAAATCTTTTACATTATCTCCAATTTCTACAATAGTTCCTACAAGTTCATGTCCGGGAATTAATGGAAATGACGTAAAAAATGACATTGCTGATGAAGTATTTAAAGATAAAAAATGTAAGTCAGAGCCACATATTCCTCCTAATTTAACTTTAACTTTTACCCAGTTATCGTTAATTAATTGGACTTCTGATACTTCTTCTAAATCTATTAAATCGTAAATTTTAGATTTAAATTTAGGATCTAAGGTTTTTTTTTGTGATAATTCTATAATCTTCTTAATTTTAACATTTAAAGCTTTCAAGATTTTGCAAACCTCCCTTTTTAAATTTAATATAATTTTTAAAAATATAATTCTTATGGTCATAATAACATAGAAATCCTAAATCCGGCATTTGAAACTGCATCAAGAAGATATATTGATGGACTTATTACAGAAGCAGGAATATTTGCAAGTTCTCATGTTCACTTTCAGTTTGCAAAGCTTAATCCCCTTTTAGCTGAATAATTTATAAAAGAATAAATTAAAATTCATTCAGACAAGGTTTTTTTACTAATAATGATCTATCATATTTATGGATC
>Ga0209976_10002474_pt1 | contig 10524 bp, 12 predicted proteins | sample SumtaG_FD_182806 | JGI IMG/M metagenome (GOLD analysis project Ga0209976, IMG submission 182806) | Deep subsurface microbial communities from Indian Ocean to uncover new lineages of life (NeLLi) - Sumatra_00157 metaG (SPAdes) (version 2) | ecosystem: Environmental > Aquatic > Marine > Oceanic >... | reverse complement strand
GCGGATGGATTACAATCATTATCGATCGCATAGCAGCTTGGACTATATGGCCCCAGCGGCATTCGCGACGAAGTGTCTTGAGCAAGGCTTCGCTACGCTCCGCCTTGCTCAAGACAAGGAGAATACGTGCGAAGTACTCTCATAACAACTGGTACATAAAACGGGGGCAGGCCACTTGTAAAAACTAGATTGCCAGGAGATTAATATGAAAAAATTAGCAGGGAAAACTATATTGGTAACTGGTGGAACGGGGTCTTTCGGTAAGTCGATGGTTAATCGTCTGCTTGAAACTGCTGAAGTAAGTGAGATTCGGATTTTTAGTCGAGACGAATTGAAGTAGGAATTGATGAGGATTAAATACTCTAACTCAAGGCTGAATTTTTATATAGGCGACGTTACGGATAGTGGCAGTGTTAATAATGTCATGTATAAAAAATATATCTAAATGCCCCAGGATATTATTTCTAAATCAAATGGCCGGGCCATTATTTAGAGAATTGGCGGAAGATATATCTGGAAAATGGCCGTCTGGAGAGCTTTTTACAGGTCACCCTGACACCATAAAGGCGGAACAAAAAGAATTTTTGAAAATTACAACAGCTCCAACTTATGAACGTGGTAATTATATTTTGAGGTTGTGGTCATGGTTTCGATACCTTTTTTTAGCGTTTTTCCGGTATCTGTTCCTGAACAAAAATACATTTGTTTTCTTGGTACCGTTTCCTCCTTTTTTGGATTTTATAGCGTGTTTTTTTAAACGATTACGTGGGCAACGATATGCGGTATTGGTTTATGATATTTATCCTGATGCACTAATCAATTTTGGTCCATTAAAGGAATCAGGGTTGATCGCAAAGATTTGGCGAGGAACAAACCGAGTGTCTTGGCAAAATGCGGAGGTTGTATTTACTATAGGGTACAAAATGGCAGAAAATCTGGAAAGAATGTTTGATTCCAGCAAAACCTCTGCTGGCAAGGTGATAACAATCCCGAACTGGGCAAATACTGATTGGATAAGACCATTGGCAAAAAAAGAAAATAGGTTTGCCCAAAAATATAAACAGGTAGGAAAGCTAACTGTAATGTATTCTGGCAACCTTGGCCAAACGCATGATATTGAAACGATACTAGAAACAGCAAAGGAATTAAAAGAAAATGGTTCTATAAAATTTATGATAATAGGTGACGGAGCCAAAAAAGGCCTTGTGGAACAAGCGAAATACAAAGAAAATTTGCACAACCTGACGGTTTTAGATTTTCAGCCTGAGGAGATTTTACCTTATTCACTGGCAACGGCAGATATTGCAATTATAACCATTGATAATGGCCTCGAAGGGGTAAGTGTGCCAAGCAAGACATACTATTCTATGGCTTCCGGTGCCGCTTTGATTGCATTATGCAACGAGAATAGTGAAGTGGCTCAAACGATAAAAAAACATAACTGTGGGTTCATCATAACTCCTGGTAATACTAACGCAATGATAAAAGCAATATTAGAATTGCTTGGCGATAAAGAAAAATTGAAATGTTATAAAAATAATAGCCGAAATGCCGCAGAGAATTTCTATTCCAGAAAAAATACGAAACAATATATAGATGTAATAGCTTCATTTTTGAATATTTGAGCGATTGTAAAGAATATATGGATACCAAAATTTCACCGTTAACAAATCATGGTATTAAAAAAAAATGGCGTTGCCATTCAGCACCGAAGTTCACATAGCTTGCGTAAGAAATTTATTCCGTTATCCGAATAGAGTGATTTTATGAGAATATTGATAATCTGTTATGTATATCCACCTGAGATTGCCCCCGCAGGTATAATGACTAAGGAATTGGCTGAAGATCTCTCGGCCAAGGGTCATAAGGTTACAGTGCAAACCGGCTGGCCTAATCACCCCCAAGGTAAACTTTATCCGGGCTATCGGATGCGATTGCGGCAAATGGAACGCGACGGCCAGCACAATGTGCAACGTATAGCGACAACGATTGCTGATAAGAAATCACCGTTTCGGCGTTTGGGCGTATATGTCTCATTTGCGTTTAGTTCATTTTTCAATGGCTTAGCTCTTGGCCGATACGATGTGGTCGTAAATCTTTCCACTCCTATAGTGGGTAGCTGGACAGCATGGGCACTAGCCCGATTGTGGCGGGCAAGGTTTGTCAATATAATCTTTGACCTTTGCCCCGAAATTATTCGAAATGCAGGGCTGATAGGTGAAAATTCCCTCTATCGTATCATTCGTGCGATTGATACTTTAAACTGTCGCTGTAGTGATGCTATTAGTGTTCTGGGGGAAGGCATGAAGGATCAGGTGATTGCACGCGGCATTTCGCCCGAGAACATAAAAGTTATTCCGTTTTGGATTGACACACAGAAGATACAACCGGTATCTCGCAACAATGCTTGGCGAAAAGAGCAGGGTATTGCCTCTGATATATTTGTCGCTCTCTTTGCTGGTACAATAGGCTACATTAGTGGTACGCAAATTCTTGTCGAAACTGCTCAGCAATTGATACATCGAAAGAATATTCTAATATTAGTCGTGGGCGAGGGTGTTGCTAAGAATGAACTGGAAAAGCTCGCACAAGATATGAGCCTAACAAACATTCGCTTCCTGCCCTTCCAGCCTGCCGAGCGATTGGAGGAAGTTCAAGGAACGGCTGACGTTGGTTTGATAACGTTGCTTCCCGACTCGGGCATTACAAGTGTTCCAAGTAAGGTACTGGGCTATATGGCTGCTGGCAGAGCGATTATTGTATCTGCCACGGAGAAATCCGATACTGCCCGGCTTATCCGCAATATCCCCTGCGGATTTGTGTGTCCTTCACAAAATCCGCAAGCTTTGGCTAATCGCATCTTGCGTATGGCCGATAACGAATCAATTCGGCATGAGTATGGGCTTAATGCGCGACATTATGTCGAAAAACATTTCTCTCGTGTTAACGTTGTCGATCAGTATGAACAGCTGATATGTAATCAATAATCCGGAAATGTCATTTGAGATTGGTGCTAAACGTTTTGAGGAATTGTTTGAATCTGTCGCAAGAAAAAGACGTAAAATAAGCTGAAAATCGCATGCCTATTAATTATACTGGACAAATGATTCCCCGCTACCATCCACAAATAAGTCTATGGGATATTTTCCAAGCCTGTTTGGCGGGAAAAACAGAGCATAAACCCAGTTTGCCATGGTTGCATAGTAGGGAGAATACTAACTGTTTATTTTGGCTCAACAGTGCGACAACAGGCCTTGTGATAATGTTGAGATCGTTGGGATTGCCAAAAGGTAGTGGCGTGGCAGTTTCCGTTTATAGTTGTGTAACAGTTTTTGAGGCTATTACAGCAGCAGAATTAAAATGTGTTTTCATTGATGTTGACCCTGCCACATATTCTTTTGATATGGATTCACTACGAGAGAAAAGCAGCCAATATGATGCTGCCATTCTGATACACACATTCGGATTTCCTGGGGATATTACGGCTGTAAAACAAATCCTGTCAGATCGCCCTGTTATTGAAGATTGTTCTCACGCCTTTGGAAGTATGTCTCCAAATGGATATGTTGGACTAAATGGTGTTGCAGGAATATTCAGCTTTAACTATCACAAACCTGTTTCAGCCGGAGGTGGCGGGCTTTTAGTGGTCAATGACATGAAGTACATAAGTACAGTGAAACAAATTGTTAAAACAATTTCGAAAAATAGTAATAACGTTAATTTTAAACATATAGTTAAACATATTGCAATTGCGATTCTCTATCGATGTCCCTGGTATGGTATTATGGCATCTACTGGATTGCTCAGCCTCAAACGCGAGGGTGCATTACGACGACAAGTTAAACCCGGTATTATTTCTCAATTAGACAAGAATCTTTTGGTGAAAAGAATTATGCACATTAATCAAAGATTCACTTCCCAAAGGAACTTCATTCGCAAAATATCCGAAGCCATTGGTAGTATCACTCCGATAGACAATTTTCTTTATGCCGAATCACAATGGAACGGTTATCTTTGCCCGATAATTGTTGATACACCATTAAAACAAAAAAAAAGTCTAAATTTTTTCCATGTTCACAATATTGACGCTTTTGTGCTTTGGCCAGAATGCCTTCGAACTGCAAGAAGATTTGGTTATCAATCAGGGCAGTGTCCACGATTAGAACATAGTCTTAAACGAATGTTTATGTTGCCATGTTATGCTGAACTAAAATCTCGGCAGCAGAAATATATTTGTGATATTGCCAAAAAATGGAAAGTCTATATTAGCTAACTTGAAATGTGGTGGTTTTAAGAGGATTCAAAGTGTTAAAATCTAACTCAATGGTTGACTTTTTTGAACGGCTGGGACACAAGGTAATTCGTACGCAAAGTTCATGGTGGTATGATGTCCAGTCGGGTGTATTTTTGACGATACCATATTATAAAGAAATAACTCCGAGTGAGGAAGAAATTGGCAACTTAATGAAAAGCGAAAAACTGCGCGCACTGAGATACCCCACCACATTGGATAGTTTGGGTTTTTTGAGCAATATAACTGTCAATACCAATAGTAATTATGATATCTCTAGCTTGCATCAGAAAGCCAGAAATCAGACAAGGCGCGGACTTGAAAATTGTAAAGTTGAGCAATTAGATTTTGATTGGCTAATTGACAATGGTCTGCCGCTTAATATTAGCACTGCAAAAAGGCAAGGACGCGAAAGCCATTATAGCAATCCCATATATTGGGCAAAGTATTGCCAAGCAGCAAAAGCAACGGAGGGCGTAAGTGCTTGGGGTGCGTTTATTGAAGACCAACTTGCAGCATTCTTAATTTCGGTTACCACAGAAAATAATTGGCAAGAATGGGTTGTAAATCATTCTCTTACCCAACTACGAAATAAATACTCGAATAATGCCCTATCATTTACCGTTGCCCAGCAGTTTCTTAAAAACGAAAAGTCTAATGGTATATGTTATGGATTAGGTTCTTTAGAGGAAACCGGACAACTTGATCACTTTAAAAGCCGAATGGGTTGGACTGTCCGGCCAATAAAACAGAGATTGATTTTTTCAAAGAAGTTAAAATTAGTATTTTCATTAGCACAAGAACCATCCTTGAAACTGTTAAATATGGTTTTTCCGAAAAATTATACGGTATGCAAGCTTACTAACATGATACGCTTCTATCGTCAGCAAACTTATAATATCCCCTCTGAAACACAGGGAAACAATCTTAAACAATAGTATGTCGAGTAAATATTTAGCAAGATGAATAATCCTTGTAAGACATTTGAAGGATCTTTTGCTAGCTGGTTTGGTACTTCATATGCCTTTTCTTTCTGGAAGGGTCGGGTAGCATTGTATTCGATACTTAAGGCCCTAGAGGTAGGCTCGGGAGATGAGGTCATTCTGCCAGGTTACACTTGTGTGATGGATGTCAATCCTGTAAAGTATCTTGGTGCTAAACCAGTTTATGTTGATATTGAACCTGATACTTTCAATATAAATGTAAACCTCATAAAAGAAAAAATTACGCCAAATACAAAAGTTATCATAGCACAACATACATACGGCTATCCCTGTGACATGGACACTATCTTGGAAATTGCTAGCAAAAATAATGTCACTGTGATAGAAGACTGTTGTCTTTCTCTTGGTTCAAAATATAAAGGTAAGCTTGCTGGAACTTTTGGTAAAGCTGTTTATTTTTCTTTCCAGTGGAATAAGCCTTTTACGACCGGCTTAGGCGGCATGGCGATAACAAACGACGAAGAGCTGGCCGAAAAGATTAGGTCCTTACGTGATGAGGAATCATGTGTTCCATCGAAGAGGGAAACACTCTTGTTGGCCCTGCAGCTTGCGGCCTATAGGGTGTTTGTTTATCCGAGGACGACGGCACTTGCACAGATGATTTTCAGGTATCTTACAAAAAAGAGGATAGTTGTTGGTTCTTCCAGTTCTGTTGAGTACGAGCCTGAAATGCCGCCCGGGTTTTTTAAGACTATGAGCGCAGTTCAGGCAAAGTCGGGGTTGCGGCAGCTAAGGAAGATTGAAGCGAACATTGCCCACAGAAAGAGGATGGCTCGGCTTTATGACGAACTTCTTATGGAAAAAGGCTGGTCGGTGCAGAAATATGATGCATCAGTCATTGACCCGGTGCTGGTCAGGTATCCAGTTAGAATCACCGAAAAAAACAGGGCACTTGCTGAGGCTGCGAAGGCAGGGATAGAGCTTGGAAGCTGGTTTGAATGCCCGTTGCACCCAATTGAAACGCCGTTAGAGCAATATGGATATGAAATTGGGATGTGCCCTGAGGCCGAAAAGGCAAGCCGAGAAGTGGTTAATCTGCCTGTCCATCCACGGGCTGGTGAGAGAACCGTGAAAAGAACTGTGGAATTTATAACGCGTTTTACCGAAGCAAAGTGAAAAGATTGTTTGACTTTATTCTGTCAGTGCCGGCGGTGGTGGTTTTGCTGCCGGTTTTTGTGCTTATGGTATAATTAGCAATATTTATATTGAACGGACCTATCCCGGTGTTTTAGTATACGAGTGGTAAAGATAATAGGGAGAGTTTAATGGGACACAATGGCATTATTCAGCGAAAACTTGCGGTGCTGGATAAATATTTGGCCCAGTTACAGCATGAACTTGAAAATGTAGACATCAAAAGCTTTAAAAATAACTGGTCACAGCAGAGGATGGCTGAGCGTGCTTTGCAGGTTATGGTCGAAATTGTTGTCGATATAGCCGAGCGTATCATTGCTCTAAAAAACGCCGGCCCTACAACAACGGCGGCAGAGGCTATGGAAAAACTCGCAGAGTTAAAAGTGATAAGATCCGTTCATCCCTATATTAACATGGTCAAATTCCGCAATCTCATCGTACATAAGTATGAGGAAATCGACCCTGAAATCGTTTTTAATATTGCCAAGAATAAGCTCGAAAATTTTCGACAATTTCGTGACGAAATCGATAAGCTGTGAGAAAATTTGATGTGGACAAATTGGCTGAGTTACTCCGGCAGCAATGCCCCGAGATTCGCCTTGCTTTTTTGCACGGTTCGGCGAAAGAAGGTGTTGTGAAAGAGGCCAGTGATATTGATATAGCAGTTCTTATCGAGGGTAAAGCCCGTTTGGAAATCTATGAGAAAATTTACGATATCGTCGGTTCCGTAGCCGCTCATGCCAATTGCGATGTCGGCATATTAAATAATGCCGATCCTGTGTTTCGCTTTGAAGTATTAAGGGGGAAATTACTGTTTTATAGAGAGCGGGAAGAATACCTGTATTTTTTCTCACTCACCTGTCGAGAGTATGAAAGCCAAATGGCCGATTACGAGCGTCAAAGACGCTATCGTCTAATGAAAACCTGAGCCCTCACTCTGTCTGCTTACAGATAATGGTATCCCCAATAGAAAAGAAAATGACAGGTGACTTTTACAAACTGATTTTTGATTTATTGTTTGCATTGCCGGCGGTGGTGGTTTTGCTGCCGGTTTTTGGGATTGTTGCGGCGGCAATAAAGCTGAGCGGCAGAGGACCGGTAGTTTTCAAACAGGAGAGGGCGGGCAAAGATGGCAAGCCGTTTATGTTCTATAAGTTTCGGACAATGCGAGTTGATGTCGAGCCATTTGGGCCGAGCCCGAAATCAGGCCAAGACCCAAGGTTGACAAAGCTCGGCAAATTTCTTCGGGAACATTCGTTGGATGAGCTGCCGCAGTTTTTCAATATTTTGAAGGGTGATATGAGTATTGTCGGACCTCGGCCATTGTATGTGTCACAAATGGCTGAGTGGAACGAAAGGCAGAAAAAAAGACTCTTGGTAAAGCCGGGCCTGACGGGCCTGGCACAAATTTCGGGTCGCGGCGCACTTGCGCGAGAAGAAAAACTCGAACTTGATGTGCAATATGTTGAGGCGGCTAGTTTTTGCCTGGATTTGAAGATAATATTTGCTACCATCGGCCAGGTTTTTGGCCGCAAAAGCATTTACGAAAAAAGGTATTCTCTCAAAGAAGAAACACGGGGGGAAAGTGCACAGTTGCAGAATCAGGATGTTGATGAGCGCACATAAGTTGTTTGCAAGTCTATTGCTGTCATTTCTTTTTGCCCCATCTTTGTTTGCTGTAGGGCCGAAGGATTTGCTTATAATTGCAAACAAGGACCTGCCGGAATCGGTGAAGCTCGCTGAATATTACTGTGCCAAGCGTACGGTTCCGACAAAGAATATTTTGTCGCTGTCGTTAGGGGCGAACCTTAACGACTACGTCAGCCGGGCCGATTATGAGCAAAAGCTCGCCTTGCCGATTCGCAAAGAACTGACGCGGAGGCAGTTGACCAGGCCGATACGCTGTCTTTTGCTGACTTACGGTGTGCCGTTTAAGGTCGGCGGCAGGGGGCCGTTAAAAGGTGAAAAAAAGAATTCGGAGCGTTTTTTAAAAGAGCGGGACCGGCTTGAGCAGGAACTTGAAGCTATCAAAAACAAACACCTGCCGAAGACCTCAAGCCAGGTCAGAACTACTGAAGCCAGGTTGAGGGTCGTTCGGTCGCAGATTGGCCGCGTTGATGGAAAAGAGACCTCTGCCTCTGTTGACAGTGAGCTTTCGATGGTGCTTTTCGGTCAATACGAACTGTATCGCTGGCAGCGCAACAGGCTCAAAGACAAGTCGCTTTATTGGGACTTCAGGACGCTTATGGTTTGTCGGCTGGATGGTCCCGGCGTCGAAATAGCTCGCGGGCTTGTAGATAAATCAATGGCTGCGGAAGCAAAAGGGCTCAGTGGTTTTGCCTATATCGATTCCGGTTTTTCACAGACGACACCGGAATCGCCGCAGCGGCAGCAGTTTGACCGCTGCCTGAAAGACTTAGTGGTGATGATTAAGACGCAGACGCAGATAGCGGCAATTGAAGAACCGAGCGCCGGCGTTTTTCCGCCCGGCATATGTCCTGCCACGGTGATTTACTGCGGTTGGTACAGTCTGCAAAAGTATGTTGACGCCTTTGAGTATGTTGATGGTGCGATAGGCTATCACATAGCGAGTCTTGAGGCAGTCCACTTACGTGACCCAAATAGCACCGAATGGTGTCCGGCCATGCTCAAAGACGGAATAACCGCCACGATTGGCGCAGTCGCCGAGCCATACCTTCACACCTTTCCCAAGCCTGACGAGTTCTTTGCGGAACTTTTCAACGGCTACTGTCTGGTAGAAGCTTACTACAGGAGCAAGCCTTTCAATTCATGGCAGATGGTCTTGATAGGCGACCCTTTATACACGCCGTTCAGGAAACGCTAATCCGCCGGTTTGCTGTGTGTGGGTAAGTTCCCCCGGACAAGGTTGATTATAAACGAGGCATTGACAACGATGATTATTCCGGCTGATGCGAGAACGAAATTCTGAAGGCCAAAATGCCTGTTTAGCAGTACAGCCGAGAGTTTGACGGTGATTAAAAGCCCTGCCGGCAGAGACAATATTGTCAGCAGCCATTTTAATTTGGCCTGCCTGTTCGCCAGCAGGTTGCCGCAGATGCGGACCCACAGAGCAGTGAACAGTGCGTAAGAGAGCAAATGAAAAAGTGCGTTAGTCAAAGGCAGCAGTTCGGCCGGATTGGTTCTTGCCAGATTTGTCAGCATAAAGATAACCGCAGCTGTCACGACCAGCGCAGCCGGCCAGAATGTGAAAACTGAAAGCACAATCAGGCCGGCCAGCACACCCGCAATGTCAGCAAGAAAATCCATCGGGTCGCCATACCGACCCACGAAGGTTTGAAGCCACTCATCCACAATCCCGTAAACGACCATCGTAAAAAGCACCCACCAGGCCGGGGCCCTGCGCCAGTTGACCTTGCCATCGGGGCTGACGGCGAACCATGCCAAAAAAACCAGTATCAGATAGACAAGTATATGCAAGACCTTATCAGAGACCTGCGCCTGGTAGACGACTTTTGGAATCGGGATGTGCGAGAGGATAAATATTGCCGGCCAGTAAAGCGCCAGCAGGATAATGATGTTTTTTTGTCGAGGTGACAGCGACATTGTTTGTTTTCGTCCGAATAGTCTGCAAAAAAATCAGAGGATTGCACCCAGCCATCCTCGGATTAAGCTGATTTTCATCCTCAAAAGGTCAATAATATGTCGGGCAGTACCGACAGTTGCTTTAATTCTACCACCAATTGCCTTATTATAGAATTATGATTTTGGCGATGCCCACAGAAAAGCCGGTCGTTGATGCAGTATAGAATGCTGCGTAAGGCTTTTTCGGGGCAAAACAATGACTGGCGGTTTTAGCGGGCTCTAATTGCAGGAATATCTTGGAGGACTGATATTATGCGGCGGTTAAGCGTTTTGGCCATATTTTCTATCTTGAGCCTGTCGGTTTTTGCGAATTTTGTCCTCGGCCGGAATGAAAAACCCCCTCGCTCCAGAGAGAAGATTTTGCTGCCTCAACCGCAAATGGAGGGCATGCTCAGTCTTGAGCAGGTTCTGGCCAAAAGGCGAAGCGTCCGTCAATTCAAGGACGCCCCGATGATGCCGGGAGAAATTGCC
>Ga0209976_10002472_pt1 | contig 10526 bp, 9 predicted proteins | sample SumtaG_FD_182806 | JGI IMG/M metagenome (GOLD analysis project Ga0209976, IMG submission 182806) | Deep subsurface microbial communities from Indian Ocean to uncover new lineages of life (NeLLi) - Sumatra_00157 metaG (SPAdes) (version 2) | ecosystem: Environmental > Aquatic > Marine > Oceanic >... | reverse complement strand
GCCCAACGAAGAACTGAATGAGCTCAGGAATGTCCTCGCGTCGCTCAGCCAATCCGGGTACGCGCAGCGGCACCACGTTGAGCCGGTGATAGAGGTCCTCCCGGAATCGTCCTTCGCTGATCTCGCGTTCCAGGTCCCGGCTGGTCGAGGAAATGATCCGCACGTTGACGGCGACCTTCTGTGAGCCGCCGATGCGCAAGAACTTTTGCTCGACGAGAACGCGCAAGACCTTGCCTTGCGTCTCGACGGGCATGTCTGCGACTTCATCGATATAGAGCGTACCGCCGTGCGCCTCTTCCAGCGCGCCGACCTTGCGGGGACCGCCGGTGCGGTCCTCGGTGCCAAACAGCTCCTCCTCTACGCGGTCGGGCGCCATGGCGGCGGCGTTGAGCACCTCGAACGGCGCCTCTGAGCGGGCTGACTTCATGTGGATCGCGCGGGCTGCAAGTTCCTTGCCCGAGCCAGACGCGCCACGGATCAGAATGCGGCTGTTGGTGGGCGCCACCCGATCGATCGCATTGCGCAGCTGGTTGATTGCGGTCGACTTTCCGATCATTTCAACGCTGAAGGTGGAGCGCTCCCTCAACTCGCGCACCTCACGTTTCAATTGAAACGCTTCCAGAGCGCGCAGCGTGACCAGGATCAAGCGATCGGCCTTGAACGGTTTTTCTATGTAGTCATATGCACCGCGTTTAATCGCAGTGACAGCCGTCTCAATATTACCGTGACCCGAGATAATGATGACGGGGAGATCGGGGTAGGTGCGCTTGATCAGGGACAAGACCTCAAGTCCGTCAAGGCGACTGCCCTGTAGCCAGATGTCGAGTATGACGAGTTGCGGACGGCGCTCCTCGATTGCTTGCAGGGCTTCGTCGCTGTCGCGCGCAAGCCGTGTCTCGTGGCCCTCGTCTTCCAAAATGCCGGCCACGAGTTCACGAATGTCGGCCTCGTCGTCGACGATGAGGATATCTGATGCCATCGTTCACTCCTTGGGTCGATACCGCAATGGCCTACTGGGCCGGTGCTGGTGGGGTCGCGGTCGGAGGTTGGCGATGAGCAACCCCCGGATCGTGCTTCCAGGGCAAGGTGATGCGTACGAGTGCGCCGCGCGTACGCCCGGCGCCCGGAGGGGCGTCTTCCAGCGTTAACGTGCCGCCGTGCTGCTCTGTGATCTTTTGGACCATCGCAAGGCCGAGACCTGTGCCCTTGCTACCCTTCGTGGTGACGTAGGGCTCCAGCAGTCTTGAGCGATTTTTCTTTGGTAAACCGATGCCGTTGTCGATCACCTCGATCGTAACTCGGTCGCTTTGCGGCGTCACAATAATCTCGATGCGCCCATTCCAGTCTTTTGGATTGTCGGCATCGCCTTTGGTCGCCTCGATTGCCTCGCTCGCATTCTTGATCAGATTGGTGATTGCACGAGTCATGAGGCGCCAGTCGAAGGACATTTGCAACGGCTCATCGGGAAACTTTAACTCGTACTTGATGTCGGGATGTCCTTCGCGGAACAGCACTACAGGCTCCTGTACCGCTTGGCACAAATCATGGCGCGCCATCTCCGGTTTGGGCATGCGTGCAAACGCCGCGAACTCGTCGACCATGCTCTTGAGGTCGCCAACTTGGCGCTCGATCGTTGTTGTCAGCCGATCAAAGGTCTCTCGGTCGTGGGTGATGGACTTAGCATACTTCTTGCGCAAGCGCTCAGCTGCCAACTGGATGGGTGTCAACGGGTTCTTGATCTCGTGCGCAATGCGCTGAGCTACGTCTGCCCAAGCCGCGGTGCGCTGGGCGACCACGAGCTCTGTCACGTCATCGAAGGTCACGACCGAGCCGACGTCGCCGCTGCCTTCACGTTCGCGCGTCGTCATAACCGCAAACGTGCGCTCATCGCCGCCGACCGTGAACGTAACCTCCACTTGCTGCGCGCGGCCTTTGAGGTTCTGCTCGTGCCGCTGGTCGAGGATTGTGCCGAACATCGGCACCGCTTCCTTAAGCTTCTTGCCGACGAGGTCGCTTTCGTCCAGCCCAAGCAGATTTTCCGCCGCACGGCTAACGAGTGTGATGCGGTCGCGGCTATCTAGTCCGATCACACCAGCAGAGACACCTGAGAGCACGGCTTCCATGAAGTAGCGCCGTTCGACCAACTGCTCGTTGGCCGTCACCAGCGCGTCGCGCTGGTGCTTCAGCTCGCGCGTCATCGTATTGAACGTGTGCGACAGCCGGCGCAGATCCCCCTCCCCTCGCTTCTCAGGCAGTTCGACCATCAGATTGCCGGTCGACACTTGTAGGGCGGCGGCGATGAGGCGTCGAATGGGGGCCACGAAACGTCCCGCAAACCACATCCCGACCCAGATCGCAGCCAGCAGAGCTGTCATCGAGATCATGAGATACATGAGCCCGTGCGCCAGTTTCAAACCACCGCGTGCCTTTCTGAGGCGGTTGAACTCATCGACGTTGCGCGCCGTGCGTTGCAGATAGAGAATGACTTTTGGACTAACGGGGCGGGCCACGTAGAGGAATTTGCCCGGAAACTTCTCCAGCCTCGCGATTGCAGCCACTTCAAATCGCTGCTTTGTTGGCATGAGCAGCGGAACCTGCCCCTCAGCCGCGACGCGTAACGCGCCTATCGGCGGCTGCTCGTATTTGTACTTATCGCTGGCTGTCGTCTCGATGAGCGGACGCCCATCTGCGTCGATAACGTAAGCCACGGGCAGATCTCTCAGGCCTGCCTGCACCATGACCTGTTGCTGTAGCTGGCGCTTGTCGTCTCCGATCGCCTCGGCTGCGCGATCGAGATCCCGCGCCATGTTGACGATGTCTGTGCGGATCACCTGGCCGTGCTCGTCGAGGTAGGCGGTCGCGACTTGGCGCGAGCTGATAATGATTGAGCGCGTGCGGCTAGAGAACCAGCCGTCGAGAGACCGCGAGAAGGTGACAGTCGCAGCCACCGCCAGCACCAGGGCAGGCAGTGCGGCAATCAGGCTGAACAACGCGACGATGCGGATGTGAAGGCGCGCGCCGGGCAACTTCTCGCGCCAAGCACGCCCCAACCCAGCCATTTGCCAGGCCAGCATTGCGATCATCGCGAGGATGAGCACGACGTTGAAAAAGAGGACGACGAACACGATCTCGCCGCGTGGGGCGATGGGCGTGAGGCCTGTAAGGATGAAATAGGTTGCTAGCGCGGAAACAAGCGAAAGGACGACGACGCTCAGCCCAATCCAAAAAGCGCGATCGCCTGGATTAAGAGGCGAGCTCCCCTCTTCCAAGCTCTCACTATGCTGCGGTGCAACGTGGGCTGCCGGCATCGAATTCTGTCCCAGGAGCCGCAAGCGGCTTCTCACTTATCGGGCGCCGCGTTCTCGCGCACGGAACGCGAGGGTCACCGTATCGAAACTGGATTGGCCCGACCCGATCACAACAAAGCTCCGGACCGTGACATTTTCGCGACGTGGCGGATGGGTAACGTGCCGGCACCACCAAGGCAAGCCCTTAAGCCCCCGGAAAAAATGATATTCCTGGTGATGAACCGCCTCAGATGCGATCGACTCAAGGCTGGGGCGTGCGAAATACCCTGATGTCCAAGGCCCGAATACGTGAGCGTAACGTATTCCTGTTGAGCCCCAAAAGCTCAGCTGCCCGGATCTGGTTGCCCCGTGTCGCGGCCAGCGCGGCTGTCAACAGCGGCAGCTCCACTTGCCGGATCACGCGGTCGTAGAGCCCGGGGGGTGGAAGCTCTTTGCCGAAGCTTGCAAAGTACCCAGACAGATATTGTTCGACCCGCTCGCTAAGATCTTTGGCTTCCGCGTTGCCTTGATCGCCCAACGAATTGGGCAGCGCCTCGGTCAATTCCTGGTCGACGATCTCGGTCGTGAGTATGTCTTGCGAGTGAAGGGCCGCGATGCGGCGTACAAAATTTTCCAACTCGCGAATGTTGCCGTGCCATGGGTGGGCCTTGAGGCGCTCAATGGCACCTGCCTCGATCGCCTTTTGACCAAGGCCCTCACGCGAAGCACCCCGCAGAAAGTGACGCACGAGATCGCCCACGTCCTCCAGCCGCTCGCGTAGGGGGGGAATGCGAATGGGCACGACGTTGAGTCGGTAAAACAGATCCTCGCGGAAGAGCCCATGCCGAATTTGCGATTTGAGATCGCGATGCGTTGCCGCGATGATGCGCACGTTGGTTTTGATCGGTGTGCGTCCCCCAACGGTCGTGTATTCGCCTTCCTGCAGGACGCGCAGTAAACGTGTTTGCGCCTCCATTGGCATGTCGCCAATTTCATCCAGGAACAGGGTGCCGCCTTCGGCCTGCTCGAAACGGCCTTGCGTGCGCGTCTGTGCGCCGGTGAACGCGCCTTTCTCGTGGCCAAACAGCTCGCTTTCCACCAGCTCGCGCGGTATCGCGGCCATGTTGATCGCAACGAATGGACCTTGGCGGCGCCGGCCGTAATCGTGCAGCACGCGTGCAACCAGCTCTTTGCCGGTGCCGCTTTCGCCATTGATCATCACCGTGAGATCGGTCTGCGTTAGCCGGGCGAGGACTCGATAGATTTCCTGCATGGCAGGCGAGCGGCCAATCAGGGGCAAGTCCTCGCTCTCAATTTCCTGGGACGATCGCACCGGGCGGCGGCCGGGCTCCGTCAACGCGCGCCCGACGACAGCCACCATTTCGTTGAGGTCAAAGGGCTTGGGAAGATATTCATAAGCGCCCGCCTCGGTGGCCTTCAGCGCGGTCATCAATGTGTTCTGCGCGCTCATCACAATGATGGGCAGGTCCGGACGCACCTTTTTGATGCGCGGAATGAGATCAAAGGCGTTTTCATCAGGCATCACGACGTCGGTCAGCACGACGTCGCCTTCGCCCTGGCTCACCCAATTCCACAAAGTCGCGGCGTTTCCAGTTGCGCGAGGAGCGTATCCGGCGCGCGCTAATGCCTGATTGAGTACCGTACGGATGGCGGTGTCATCGTCGGCGATAAGTATGGTTCCACGAGCCATAATGCTACCTCAAGCTGGAACGGGATTTGGGGTTCGGCGTGGGATCCTGCATGGGCAGCAAGACGCGGAATATCGTGCGCTCAGGATCGCTGTCGAATTCGACGATACCCCCGTGATCGCCGATTATTTTTGCAACCAACGCCAGTCCAAGCCCGGTCCCCGTCCGTTTTGTCGTCACGAAGGGATCGAAAAGGTTGCTTTTAAGATGTTCAGGGATGCCAGAACCATTGTCCTCAATTTGGATCATGAGCGGCAGGCCAATGCGCTTGCCTGAACCCGGCACCGAAAGCCGCACGCCCGGCCGGAAAGACGTCTGCATGACGATGCGGCCGTGATTCTTGTTAGCGCCAATGGCCTCGACGGCGTTCTTCATCAGGTTCAAGAACGCTTGCACGAGCTTATCGCGATTGCCGGGTACCGGCGGAAGCGATGGATCGTAATCTTCCAAATAGCGGATGCCGCGGCCTGCGCCGGACTCACACAACCGTCGGACGTGATCGAGCACATCATGAATGTTGACCGGCTCGATTGTGAGCGGGCGCTCGTCGCCGAACACCTCCATCCGGTCCACCAATTTGCGGATGCGATCGGTTTCCGAACAGATGAGTTGCGTCAGGGAGCGATCCTGATCCGAAAGCTCGTGCTCCAAAAGCTGGGCCGCGCCGCGGATGCCAGAAAGCGGGTTTTTGATCTCATGGGCCAGAACCGCGGCAAGCCCTGAAACGGAACGCGCGGCGGCGCGGTGGGTCAGCTGACGCTCTATCATCAGCGCCATGTTGCGCTGTTGGAGCATCAGCACGATGAGGTCAGATTGATCGGGCAGCGGACCGCTGTAAACGTCGACAAGCTCGGGACCGGAGAATTTCGGCGTCGTGACCTCGACGCCATACTCGTTGACTGTCGAGCCGGAGCGGCGCACCTGATCGATAAGCGCCATCAGAGGGCAACCGAAGGCGACAACTTCATCGAGCCGCATTCGTTTCAATACCACGATGCCGGTCGAGAAGAATGCTTCCGCGGCGGCGTTCGCGTAGACGATACGATTGTCCGGCGCGAGCACGAGGATGGGATGGGGCAGCGCGGCGAGCAGCAAGTCATGCTCAACCGGACGGCGTGGCGTCGGGGGGAGCTTTGTGGTCGTGGCCGACTGCGTCATGCCGCTTCCTTCCGCGTCTCCTCATAGAATTCATCGAGGCCGCAAAGTACGCGCCGCGCATTTTCGTCGGTGCACAACCGCCGGCGCCAGGCCTTTACCGTCTGCGGCGTTCGCCCGCTCGTCTCCAAGTACCAGCCGATGTGCTTGCGCGCGTTGCGCAGGCCCAAGCCCGTTCCGTAGTGCGACAGCATGCCTTCCACGTGCTCGCGCGCGATACGCGCTTGTTCGCTAAGTGGCGGCACGCCACTATCGCGTCCCGTTGCAAGGAACTGCGCAATGCGTCCAGGCAACCAGGGCGCGCCGCAGGCCCCTCGCCCAACCATGACACCAGCGGCACCGGAAACATCCAGCGCATCCTTGGCATCGCCAAGCGTACGGATGTCGCCGTTGACGATGACAGGGATTGAGACGGCGTCCACGACATCGCGAACGGCACCCCAATCGGCGCGGCCTTTGAAGAACTGGCAACGTGTGCGTCCGTGCACCGTGATGAGCTTGATGCCAGCGTCTTCGGCGCGACGGGCAAGCTCAGGCGCATTGCGCGTCTTGTCGTCCCAGCCCAAACGCATCTTGAGCGTGACGGGAACGCGGACAGCGCCGACGATCGCCTCAATCAACGACAGCAATCAACGACAGCGCCTGGGCGACTTTCCGCATCAGCGCGCTACCAGCAAGTTTGCCGGTGACCTGACGCGACGGGCATCCCATATTTATATCGATGATATCGGCACCAAGGGCCTCAGCAATGCGTGCGCCCTCCTGCATCCAGTGCGTCTCATGCCCAGCGAGCTGGATGACAAAGGGGGCTAGGTCCCGGCCTTCAGCACGCGATGCAAAACGTCGGGGCGCTTGCGCACAAGCTCCTCGCTCGCCACCATCTCCGAGACGACAAGGCCGGCACCCAGTCGATGCGCGAGGCGGCGGAACGGCAAGTCGGTCACACCCGACATCGGCGCCAGCAGGACGCCGCCTGGCACACTTTGCGAGCCGATCTGGATCGTGCCACCGTAGAATGTCATCATGCTTGCCTATAAAATAGGCACCCCAATGAACTGCCCGTCATTTGAGCAGAATACGGCGAACGTCTCCATTTCGCAAGCGCGAAAGGGTTCGTCCCCAATTGCTGTTTGGGCTCCGCATGTCTAAGCAGGCCCCAGGTTTTCTACGGCGTGAATGGCGATGAATTCGACAGCAGCGGTGATCGTGGCGGCCGGGCGTGGCGAGCGCGCAGGCGGCAATGCCCATGTTCCCAAGCAATATCGACCTCTTGGCGGTATGCCGGTGTTGGCGCATTCGCTGTGCGCCCTGGCGCGTAGCCCACAGATCGGCGCAATCCAGGTCGTCATTCATCCCGATGACCGGAGGCTATATGACGCGGCCGTTGCCCCTTATTTGGATCGAGTGGTGGAGCCCGTTGCGGGCGGAAACAGCCGTCAGGAATCGGTCCGCCTTGGGCTTGAGGCCCTGGAGGCAAGCAAACCCCATCGTGTGCTGATCCACGATGCGGCTCGCCCCTTTCTATCCCCAGATCTTATCGCACGGCTCCTTACTGCGCTTGAGAGCACGCCAGGGGCCATCGCGGCCGTACCTGTCGCTGATACATTGAAGCGTGCCGCGACGGACGGCACAATCACCCAGACCATAGACCGTGCAAACCTCTGGCGCGCGCAGACGCCGCAAGCCTTTCGCTTCACAGCAATCCTCGATGCCCACCGCCGCGCCCTAGAGGCCGGCAAGAGCGGATTCACGGACGACGCAGCTATCGCCGAATGGGCCGGCCTAAGCGTTCAGCTTGTGCCAGCCTCCAGCAACAACGTGAAGCTGACGACCGCTGAGGACCTTGCCCTTGCTGAGCGTCTGTTGACGCCGGCCCCCTCCCCGCTCGAAACACGAAACGGCACTGGCTTTGACGTCCACGCGTTTGCAGCGGGTGATCACGTATGGCTATGCGGGGTAAAGGTTGCTCATTCGCATCGTCTTGAGGGTCATTCCGATGCGGACGTGGGGCTTCATGCCCTAACCGACGCCATCCTCGGCGCCATCGGAGACGGTGACATCGGAGAACATTTTCCACCGTCCGATCCAGCCTGGCGGGGCGCAAGTTCGCGCCATTTTATCGAAGACGCCGCGGCGCGACTACGTAAGCTTGGCGGGCGTATCTCGAACGTCGACGTGACACTGATTTGCGAAGCGCCCAAGGTTGGCCCGCATCGCTTGGCCATGCGCCAAGCCATTGCTACCTTTCTGCAAATTGATATCGGGCGCGTCGGCGTCAAGGCCACGACGACCGAAGGGCTTGGCCTCGTTGGGCGGCGCGAGGGCATCGCGGCCATGGCCAGCGCCACCGTTCTCCTGCCCAGCTGATTCGATTCGTCTCAAATTACGCGTGCCGTGTGCGTTGACCCACGCAACAGAATCGCGGCATCAAGTATCAAGGGGTTGTATGACCACGAACGAATTCGGGGGCCGCTAATGAATGTCATGACGCAAACGCTGGAGCGCAAACCAGCAGAGATGGCCAGTATTGCGGACATTGCTGAGACAACTGCGGGGGCTTGTCTTGCGACACGCATTCGCCAACTGTCACGCATTATCACGCGAGTCTATGACGATGCCATGCGCCCGCTGGGCATCACGACGAGCCAATACACGCTGCTCGCTCAACTTGCTGCTCGCGACAGCATAACCGCTGTTGAGATTGGCCATGAGCTCGACATCGAGAAGTCGACACTATCGCGCAACCTGAAGCGCCTTCTGGCGCTGGGCCATATCATCATGGATCCGCCCGCCGGACGCCGTGGCCGTGGCTTGCACTTGACGCCCAAGGGCCAAGCGATCTTGAAGGATGCCTTCCCGATTTGGCAGGACGCGCAGACGCGCGCCGTCTCTGCTATGGGGGCTGAGAGCCGTAACGTGCTCGATGGTCTCTTGAGCCAGGCCGAGAAGCTAGTTGCTGTTTGACGACGCCAGCCGGTCACGCGAAGATTAGGGAACGCGCAATTTGCCGTTCCCTGGTCTGCCGTACCGCATGAGCACATTTTTTCCTGACGACCTTCTCCACGATGCTGAAGCTCTGCTCTCAGAGTTGCAGCGCTGCTCACTCTCGCTTGCAATCGCTGAGAGTTGCACTGGTGGTCTCGTCTGTGGATTGTTGACCGAGATACCCGGTTCGTCCGCCGTTCTGGAGCGCGGCTTTGTCACCTATTCCAACGCCGCTAAATCGGAACTGCTAGGTATCGATCCCGTGCTCATCACGCGCTATGGCGCTGTGAGCGAGGAGGTGGCACGCGCGATGGCCGAAGGGGCGGCGGCACGCGCCCCTGTCGACATCGCGGTCTCGGTGACCGGCATCGCAGGACCTGATGGCGGGAGCGTGGAGAAGCCGGTTGGCCTCGTCTACGTTGCTGGAGCCTGGATCGGATCGGCAACACTCTGTCATGAATACCGCTTCGGAAATTTAGGCCGACGCCCCATTCGTCTTGCCAGTGTACGGGAGGCCGTTGCTATGGTGCGGACCGTGATGGCCCAAGGTCCGCCTAACGGAGCAACAAACTAGGCTCAATTTGGATGAGACAAATGCATGCGCCTAGAGCCTGATCGTTTCACTTGGACGCACTTGAGCCGTTCCAAGTGAAACGTGAATCAGTCTCTACACTTTTGATTTAGAGTAAGATTCACTTATCTGCTGGAGATCTCCGGAGCCTGGCCAGTGATTCCATCAAGAACAATCTTACTCTAAGGAGCCGAAGTGAATGACAAACGGACTTCGCCTTCCGACAGGAGCTGCAGTGCTTGCCGTCTTCCTGCTGGGGCTCTGGCAATCGCAGGCGCGCGCGACAGACCTCACCGCGCGCCAGGTAACCGAGCGCCTGTTCCGTGCTGACCCGGCAGCCCCGCCTGATTTCAGCAACATGGACCTACGCGAACTTGATTTGAGCGGCCTTAACTTTAAGGGCGCTGCTCTCAGAGGTAGCGATCTGTTTGGCGCCGACCTTTCGGGAGCAGATCTTTCTAAGACTGATCTCAGCAATGCACGTCTCGATCGCGTCATCCTTATCGGGGCACGCTTGGATGGCGCCAACTTGTCGGGTGCCACCATGCTACGCCCGTCCGCCTTCTCATCCCTTTTGGCCACAGTCGGCGAGGCATCGAGCTTCGCCGGAGCCAATTTGCGCGGGGCTAAAATTTTCGGGCGTTTCAATCATGCCAATCTCAGCGGTGCGAACTTGACCGGCGCAACGCTTGCGCCTTTCAATCAAACTGGCTTCATCGAACATATTTGGCGCACGGAACTCGCCGGCGCCAATCTCTCGGGGGCGACGCTTGCTGATGCGGACCTGAGTTACACGCTACTTGCGTTCTCTAATCTACG